>FWPV01005573.1_pt1 | contig 24967 bp, 22 predicted proteins | sample 2228371 | NCBI WGS metagenome assembly FWPV01 (sample SAMEA103939776, study PRJEB20133) | metagenome | reverse complement strand
CTGTACGTGGCCTACCACGGCTCGTGGAACACGAGCGACCCGGCGAATTACCGCGACTGTAAAATCGAGCGGGTGATCCTGTCAGGCGGCCAGCCGGCCGGAAGCGAGACCTTTGCCACCGGCTGGCGCGCGCCGGGCAAGTTATGCGGCAGTGCAGACACCTGGGGGCGCCCGGCGGACGTGATCTTTGGTCCCCGCGGCGACATGTATATTTCAGACGACAAAGGCATGCGGGTCTACCGGGTTATTCCGCTGCCCTGAAATCCGGCCTGGCTTATAAATCCTCGCGCAGCCCGGGCAGGCGCACCCGCTCGATCACCAGAATGCCAAGCGCGCACAGTGCCAGCAGGAGGGTCGACATCGCCAGAGCCTGCCCGTAATTCATCGCGCCCGGCTGACCAATGAAGCGGAAAATCGCAATCGGCAGAGTCGGGTATTCCGGTCGTGCGATGAAGCTGGTTGCGCCGAACTCGCCGAGCGAAATGGTGAAGGCGAAGATCGCGCTGACCAGCGCCGCGCGCGCGATGATCGGCAGGTCGATTTCCCACCAAACCCGCCAGGGCGATGCCCCCAGCACAGCCGCTGCCTGGCGCAGGTTGAGAGGGACGGACTGCATTGCCGGCTGCAGCGCGCGCACTACGAAAGGAAGCGCCACCAGGCTGTGGGCGATCGGCAGCAGCAGCGGAAAAGAGCGCACATCCAGGGGCGGGCGGTTGAACACGGTGATGAAGCCCAGCCCCAGAGTGACCGCTGAAGCGCCCAGCGGCAGCATCAACAGCGGGTCGAGCAGGCGGTTGATCCAGGAGCGGCGCGCGAGCGCATTAGCCGCCAGAAAGCCGAGCGAGACCGAAATCAGCACGGTCGTCCCGGCGAAAAGCAGCGAGTTGCGCGCCGCCTCCACCGGTGGCACATAGAAAAACGACAGCCTCCGGTTGATGAACAATTCGCGGTAATAGTCCAGGGTGAAACCGGTCTCGACTGCGCCCCGCTGACCTCTCTCGGCTTCCAGGCGGATAACCGAGCGCAGTCCAAGGGCCGCCAGCGGCGCGACCAGCAGCGCAATTAACACAACGACGGTGACGGTCACTGCCAGCCGCTCGGTGAGGGAGCCCGGCCGCTTCATCCCTTCTCCCTGCAGACGGGGCGCAAGCGGGGTTCTCAGGCGGGAAGCCAGCCGGCTGTACACGGCGGTCAGCGCCAGTGTACAGACCAGCTGGACCGCCGAGAGCAGCCCTGCCAGCGGCAGATTAAGCATTTGCAGCGCCTGGATATAGATCTCCACCTCCAGGGTGGCGAAGCGCGGACCGCCGAGCAGCAGGATCACCCCAAAGCTGGTGAAATCGAAGATGAAGACCAGCAGCGCCGCTGCGAAGATCGAAGGGCGCAGCAGCGGCAGAGTCACCTCGCGAAGCGCCCGCCAGGGCGAAGCCCCCAGCGCGCGGGCGGCTTGCTCCAGGCGCGGATCGAGCTGGCTCCAGGCGCTGCCCACCACCCGGATGACGATGGTCGTGTTATAGAAGACGTGCGCCAGGAGAATCGCCGGCAGCGAGTTGAGCATTTGCAGGGGCGGCGCGCTCAGCTCGAAAGTCCTCATCAAGAGCAGGTTGATCCACCCGCGCGGTCCGACCAGGGCATTGAAGCTGGCTGCCACTACCACCGTCGGCAGGATAAACGGCAGCGTGGTCAGCACGCGCAGCAGCGGCTTGCCGGGAAAATCGAAGCGCCCGAAAAGATAAGCCGCGGGCATCCCAACCAGCAGGGTCAGCAGGGTGGAGAGGATCGCCTGATAGAAAGTAAAACCCAGCGGGCGGCTGACCTTCGCCCAGATGTCCGCGCCTAAGCCGGTTTCAACCGCAGCTTCCGCGGTCAGCCTGAGGATCGAAGCGAGAGGGGTGAAGAAAAACAGCCCCAGAAAAGCCAACGGCAGCAGCCAAAGGCCGAGCGCTCCTAAAGCGCTTGGCCTGCGCCCATTGACCGCCAATGTCCGGCCGGCATTCACCGCAGGACCGTCTCTGTCCAGGCTTCGATCCAGGCTTCCCGCCGCTCTGCGATCCACTGCGGGTCGAGTCTGGCCGGCTGCTCAGGGAGTTGAGCGTACTTGACGAAGGCTTCCGGCAATTTTGCTGCCGGGTTGACCGGGAAGACAAACATTTGCAACGGCATATCCTCCTGGAAGGGGGCGCTCAGCATGAAGTCGATGAATTTTTCAGCCAGCGCCCGCTGCTCCGCGCCGGCCAGGACGCCGGCAAATTCGATCTGGCGGAAGCAGGTGCCCGGGGCGGTGATCGAGGCCGTCGGGGCATCCTCCAGCGGTTTTTCGGCAAAGATGACCTCGGCCGGAGGAGACGAGCCGTACGACACGACCATCGGCTGCGGCCCCCTCCCTGAGGAAGCGCTGAAGTTGGTGTAGTAGGCTGTCTCCCAGTCGTTGACGACCACAACGCCGTTGTCTTTCAGCCGCTGCCAGTAGTCAAGATAGCCGGGATCGCTGTACTCGGCGATCGTGGCCATGAGAAAGGCCAGCCCTGGGGATGAGGTGGCCGGATTTTCGACGACCAGCAGACCGCGGTACTGCGGCTGGGTCAAATCCTCCAGCGATCCCGGCACAGTCAGGTTATTCTCAGCAAAGTAAGCCTTGTCGTAGTTGATGCACACGTCACCATAATCGACCGGCAGTGCCCGGTTTTGCGGGTCCAGTTTGAACTCGTCCGGAATAGCGGCCAGCAGCGCGGAGTCGTACGGCTGAAAGATGCCTTCGGCAAGCGCCCGCGAGAGGAACGTGTTGTCCACGCCGTAGAGCACATCCGCCAGCGGGGTGTTCTTGGTCAGGATCGCCTGGTTGAGCACCGCTCCGGTGTCGCCCGCCGGTAAAAAGGTGACCTTGGCATTGTTCTGCCGCTCGAAATCGGCGACCAGGTCCTCGCTGACCGCAAATGAATCGTGAGTCATCACCCGCAGGACGGCCGGTTCGGAGCTGCCCGCCGGAGTTGAAGTCGGTTTGGGCTGGCAGGCTGCCGCCGCGAGCAACACAGTGATCAAAGTAACTAGGAGAAGCTTAGCCCTGTTCATGGTTGTTTATCCTTCCAGCAATTCATACCTGAGGTCCATCGCATGCCAGAAAACGCCCCGGATGATCACGGTGAACTGAAATCACTTCCAGCAGCGGGTTTCATCATTTCGGCGTCGTCCCTGCGGCGGGTGTGGATACAGAGCAGCCGCCCGCTGCGCACCACCACGGTAGCCGTATCCGCAAGCAATTCATTGCTGACCCCGCGCGAACGGCTCTGGCAAAGAGTTTCCCCCTGCAGCGGATAGCGCAGTCCTTCGGTCAAGATTCCGCGTGTGCAGCCGTCCATCGCCAACAGAGAGACCGTATCGCCCGGCTGCCCGCGGATCTCAGCCCGCCCGCGGATGATGAAGATTTCCTCGCGTCCGTCGTCCAGGCGGACATCAATATTCTTCAGGGCGGGCAGCTCGAGCATGTAGAGGTTGGCCAGGGTCTGGTCGAGGCGCCCGCCGAGAGCCGCCACAATGCGGATTTCAGAAAAATCCTGCCTGGCGATGCGCTCCAGAGCCAGTTCCAGGTCAGTCTGGTCCTTCTCTTGCGGATAGATTTCGACTTCCACGCCCGCATCGCGCAGAGATTGGACATCCTGGCTGTCGAGCGAATCCAGGTCGCCGATCAGCAGGCGGGGCATGATCCCGAGGGTCTGCATGTGGCGCAGTCCGCCGTCCACAGCCACCAGATAGTCCTCTGCCCGCAGCTGGGCGCGCACCCCCGCCGGGTCAGCCATTACGCCGTTGACAAAGATCACCGCTCTCTTAAGTCGATCCATAACGAAAAGCCCTCCTTTTTGCGGAGGGCGTCTTCGGTGTGCTGTGACTTTCTCCCTCCGCCGGCATTACCCGGATCAGGTTCTGCGGGTCGAGGACTTCAGGCCCTCCTCTCAGCCCGGCCTACCGGGCTCCCCGTGGTCATTATTCGATTCTGAAACAGAGTATATTCCGCTGGCGGAAAAATGTCAAGCACAGCGGCGAGAGAACGAATCCGGCTAATCCTGATAAGGTGACCCGAAGAGAAGCGTAAAATCCGGTTATCGCTCGAAGTCATCTATTCAGGTTTTGCAATGGTTCCATTCACCGCGAGATTAAATTTTCCACAAATCCTGAAGACAATATCATGCTCTGGATTACTTTATAATCGAGGTATTCTTCTTCATGATGAGTACTGCGATGGATTCTATCTGCTTCATGAAACACCTGGAAGCGCTCCTTGCCAACGGCGAGCGCCCGATCGGCTCTCCATCCAACCAGGCCGCCGGCGATTATATCCGCAGCGTCTTTCTATCCGCCGGTATGGAAGTGGAAGAACAGCCTTACCCCTGCACCGGCTGGGAACACCTCAGCACCCGTATGACCATCTCAGGTCTGGCTCGACCCGCCCAGGCAAACGCCTTCTCGCCGTCTTGCGACGCCGTCGGGAGGATTACGCCAGTCAGCACGCTGGCCGAACTCGAAGCGGCTGACCTCACAGAGCGAATCGTCCTGTTCTACGGCGACCTGGCCAAACAGCCGGTCGCCCCGCTGGCCTGGTTTCTCTCCACCGAGCGCGACCGGCAGATCATCGAGCGGTTACACGCCGCCCGTCCGGCGGCGTTGATCTGCCCGCCTGCCGAAACACTGGAATATGAACAGGTCACCGAAGACTGGGCGCTTGATGTTGCCGCCGCGACGATCCCTCAGGAGGCGGTTGCCGAGCTGCTCGCCAATCCACTAGCCGAGGTAAGCCTGCAAATCGAGGCGCGCCGCTATCCCACCGTTGCGCACAACTTCGCCGCCCGCCGGCGCCTCCCTGGCAGCCAACAGCGGGTTGTCCTCTGCGCCCATTTTGACACCAAGATCAACACCCCTGGTGCCTTCGACAATGGCGCCGGCGTTGCCGTCCTGCTCGGTCTTGCCGAGGTATGCGCCTCCCGTGAATATCCCTTCGACCTGGAATTCGTCGCCTTCAACGGTGAGGAATACCTGCCAATCGGCGACGATGAATATGTCCGACGGCATGGCGATACCTTCGACCAGATCCTCCTGGCGATCAACCTGGACGGCATCGGACCGATCCTTGCGGCAACCTCGATCGCCGTTTTTTCCGCCTCGGCCGAATTCGAAGCCCGGATCGATGAGCTGATCCACGCCTACCCAGGCGTTGTCAAAGTTGAGCCCTGGCCGGAGAGCAACCACTCGACCTTCGCCTTCCGCGGCGTGCCCAGCCTAGCGCTCAGCTCGGTCGGCGCGCGGAATCTGGCCCACACCCCCCAAGACCGGCTGGAGCTTGTCTCACCTGCCCGTTTGGAGGAAGCCGCCCGGCTGGTCCTGGACGTCCTCGCCAGCCTGCAGGCCGGCTCTTACCGTCCCGACGTCGGTTGATCCGGTTTATCCAGCCCCTTTGAGATTTTTATTGCCCGAAACATTCCCTCGGGTTTTCCGGTCACACCTGGGCTTCACCCTTCCGCTTTGCCAAAATATCCGCCACCCTGGCGGTCAGCGAGTCCGGCGCGAAGGGCTTGAGAATATATTCCGCCGCCCCGGCCTGCAGACCGGCCTGGATTTCACTCTCCTGCCCCTTGGCCGAGATAAACACGACCGGAATATCTTTCAACCCTGGATCTTCTTTGATCTGCTGGCAGGTTTCGTAGCCGGTCATCCTGGGCATGCGCACATCCAACAGCACCAGGTCCGGGATTTCCTGGCGGGTCAACTGGAGCGCCTCCTCACCGTCTTTGGCGGTGATCACCTCGTGGCCGGCGAAACGCAGGGTGAAGCCGATCAGGTCGCGGATATCGCGTTCGTCGTCTGCTACCAGGATCTTGGCCATCTGCTTAGTCCTCAGCCGGCTGGACCGGCAGTGTGAAGGAGAACAGGCTGCCCTCGCCGGGCACCCCGCTGCTGGCGAACCAGATCCGCCCGTTCTGCATCTCGATCAGGATTTTCGCCAGTGCCAGTCCGAGTCCGGCGCCGGCGCTGGCCATGATCAGCGGGTGCTCGCCGCGGAAAAAGCGATCGAAGATGCGCGGCTGGTCTTCGAGCGGGATGCCGATCCCGTTATCCTGAACGTCCACCTGCAGCTCGCCTGGATGGACCTGCTGGATCCGAATGACCACCCGGCCGTTTTCCGGCGTATATTGATATCCATTCAACACCAGGCTGCGCAGAACCTGGCGGATGCGTTCGCAGTCTGCGCGCGCGGGGGGCAGGCCCGGCTCGATTTCCAGGTGAACGTCCATCGCCTTCTTTTCCTGCTCTGAGAGCTGCAGAATTTCATCCGCCACCCCGCGGGCGATCTCGCCAAGATCAACCGGCTGGAGGTCGAGCACGACCTTCCCCGCCTGGATGTGAGAGACGTTTAGCAGGTCATCGACCAGACTTTGCAGGCGGCGGGAGTTTTCCTGGATAACCTGGATAAAATGGTTTTGCTGGGCGGTCAGCTCGCCAGCGGCGCCCATCAGCAGGATATCGGCGTAGCCTTTGATCGAAGTCAGCGGAGTGCGCAGCTCATGACTGACGTTCGTGATGAATTCGGATTTGAGCCGGTCAACCTGCACCTCGTGGGTGATGTCACGGATTATGGAAACCGTGCCAAGAAAGCTGGAACGCCAGAGGACAGGTGCCAGGTGGAAGGAAACCACCCGTCCGTTATCCAAATTTACCTGGGCCGCATAAGTCTGGCCCTCTTGCACCGCGGCGGGATCCTCCGTCCAGGCGCGGATGGCGCCCAGCCATTCCTCGCCTGCCTGACCGACCAGGTTTTGCAGCCTCTCGAGCGGCTGGCCGGCCACCTGACCGGATGGGGCGCCGAGAATCCGCCCGGCGGAATCGTTGAACAGGGTGACCTGACCTTGCGCCCCGGTGACAACCACGCCGTCCGCCACCGCCTCGAGGATCGCCCGGGAGCGCGAGGCTTCGATTTGCTGCTCGCGGAGCATGCCTCCCAGCTTCTCCGCCTGGTCGCGGATCAGGTAGAACAGCTCGCTGTTTTTTAAGGTGCTGGCGATCTGGCGGGCGACTGCAGCTAGAAGCTCGATGTGAGATTCCAGAAAGGCGCCTGGCTGTTTGTGCAGCAGGATCAGGCTGCCAAGGATTTCTTCCCCGAGGATCAATGGGATGCCGAGCGCGCTGGCGGCGGCCGGCGGCTTTCCGGGGGGGAGGATCCAACGCCCGTCCTCGGCCAGGTGATTGACCCATACCGGTTCGCGGGATTGGACCGCCATGCGGTCAATCTGATATTCGGGCGAATCGTCCGCCAGTCTTCCATCTTCGCTGAGGCGGGCGAGCGCCTCGCCGGCGCGGAACAATTCCCCGCTCTGCCGGGTCAGGATCAGGCTTTCCTCCGCGCCGAGCGCCTCATTGATCACCGTCAGCGATCGCTGTAAAACCTGCTGGATATCCAGGCTGGAGGAGAGCTCGGTCGAAATCCGCAGCATCGTTTGCAGGCGGCGGTGCTCGCGCCGCAATTCCTCGCTGCGGTCCTCCAGGGCGCGTTCGACCACCCCGGCCAGCTGCCCGGCGGCCGAAGCGATCACCTGGAGGTCGCTCGTTCCGAAGAAATCGGGCTGACGGCTGCACACCCAGATCTCCGCGATGCCGTGACCGCGCACGACCAGCGGCGCGGCAGCCAGGGATTCTGCCTGGACGGCGTACATCAGCGCTTTACCGGAATACGTCGTGCGCAGGCTGCCGGTTGCAGTGAACGGGAACTGCGGATCATCCAATCCCAGCCGGGCGAGATGATCCGGAACCTGCCTGAAGTCCAGGCTGGAGGCCGGCCGCAGCAGCGACAGCGCCGTCCGTTTTTGATCCACCATGAACACCGCGGTCGCATCTGCCCCAAGCAGCCGGGCCAATTCCTCCATAGAGGATTTCAAAATTTCTTCAAGACTGCCCGGCGAGCTCGCCAGGCTGGCGATCTGGCGCAGGGATTCTGCCCGCTGCGCGCGCAGGGTTAACTGCTGGAGCAGGTTGGCGTTCTCGATGATCGGCGCGGCCTGGTTGGCGAGGATGCGCAGCAGCCTCAGCTCATCCTCTGAAAAATCCCGGCTGCCTTCGCGATGATTGGCAGCAAGCAGAAAACCGAGGACGCTCCCGCCGGAGACCAGAGGCAGCAAAACCGATTCGCGAAGAGAAATGGCGGAGGCCAGGGGTTGAAGTCCCAGCTCATGCCAGCGCGGGTCGTCGGCTGCGTTCTCGCTGCGAATCAGCTCCTGGTCTAGGTAAACCCGTTCAAGAAGGCTGCCGCCCGGCACGGGAACGCGCACCATCTCGACAAATTGGGGCGGCAGGCCCTGGATCGGCGCCCGCCCCTCCAAGGTGCGTTCATATTCATTGAAAATCAGAAAGCCAAGGATATTGACACCCGCCAACGGCGAAATGCTGTCAACCAGGCTGGAATACAGGCGGTGCGGATCGCGTATCGAGCCGAGGGCCTGGGTGAGTTGAGCCAGGCCGGACAACTCTTCCGCGCGGCGCTGCTCCTGGGTCAAGAGGCGCGCCTTACGCAGCGCGAAGGCGGCATATCCGGCGATCATATTGAGAAGGTTCAGGTCATGGTCCTGGAATCTGCCCGGTGCGGCGGATACCGCCGCCATCGTGCCAATCAGCTCCTCGCCGCAAATCAGCGGGACCCCAAGGCAGGCTCTGACCTTGATTGACGACCGCGGCAAAACGGGCTGGAATGGGTCGACGGCCGCTTGTTCGTTGAGGAACACAGGCTTTCGCTCTCCCGCAAGCCACCCGGCCAGTCCCTCCCCTAACTGATACAGGTCGGGGATTTTTTCTAGAATAAAATCCTGGTGCGGCGAAGGGGTTGCCCGGTAAGCCGTCAAACGCTCCCTTGCGGGATCCCACAAGCAAATTTCGAGCGCGTCCAGCGGCAGCAGCCTGGCGAGGTTTTCAGCAATCGCGCCCAGGGTATCATCCAGAGCCAGGGGAGCGTTCAATGCCAGCGCGAGCCGGTTGAATCTCTCCAGCGCCGCATCCGGCTGTGTCTGATCGCCGCCGAACAACTCCTGTCCCAGATTGGCTTCACGCAAAGAAACCAACCGGTATGGATCGCCGTTCAGGATAAATCCCGACGAGTCCGCTTCGAACGCCCGCCCGTTCAGGATGAAGAGCGCCTGACCTCCCAGGGCGCACAGGCGCAAAAATTCGTCTGCCGGGCGGATCTGCCGGGCAAGCTGCTCCAGGCCGGCCTGCGCTCCGGCTCTAATTTTAAAGAACTCTCGGGCCAGGTCGCTCATCCAGACCAGCCTGCCCCCCTGCCTGATCAGCAATACTGCTTCTGCGGTTTTCTCGACTCCACCGGCGGGTTGCGGTATCTCCGCTTTTTCCAGGGGCTTAGCCAGGATCAGACGGTTGATCGCCAGGCGAGCCGCCAGCCAGAGAAACAATCCTGCTGCGACCATGATTGCGCCGATAACGAACGGATTGTCCAGTGACATTGGGGGGCTTAACCTGTACCTCCGTGATGATAGATGGTCATTTCAGCTTATCCTGTTTTCCGCCGTTCCGCGGCAGCTACCTCGGTCATTTCGCGGATATCCGAAAACTGGTGCGTTTCCGGCGAAACCACCCCGATGGATAAGGTCATGAATGGGGTCGGGATGTGTTCGCCCACCCGGGTTGGGATCAGCATGTAGCCGCGCTGGCGGTCGATAAAATTATAATGGCGCAGAACCTCTTTGTTGAACCGTTCCTTCAGGCGTTTTTTAATAAATCCCGCAGCCGCACGGCGGGTGATGACAGTGAAGCTATCACTGCCTGCATGACCGATAAAGTCATCCGCGGCGCCGAGCTCTTCGATCACCTCGCCGAGCAGAACGGCGGTGAAACGCAGCACGTCGTTGGCGGCGATGAACCCATAGACGTCCTTGAATTGCTCGAAGTGGTTGATGCGAATGTCCAGCAACGCCCATCCAGTCAGCTGGATCGCCTTGCGAAGCTGCTCCTCGATAAGCCGCCCACACGGGAGGCCTGAATTGGGGTCGGTCAGACTCTCCCTTTCGGCGCGGGCGAGCGCGTTCTGGACTCGCAGGCGGAGTTCTTCGATGTCAAACGGTTTGGTGATGTAATCGTCGGCGCCAAGCTCCAATCCTTTGAGTTTATCCGCCCGTTCGTCGCGCTGTGTCAGAAAAATCACCGGAATGTGGCTGGTGCGAAGGGTCGTCCTCAGGCTGCGGCACACTTCATAGCCGTCGATATCCGGCAGGAGGATGTCGAGGAGGATCAGGTGAGGCATGATCTGGCGGATTTTCGCCAGCGCCGTTCTTCCGTGGGAGGCCCAATCAACTTCGTAGCCCTGGTTTTTGAAAAACAGGCTGAGCATATTGGCAATATCCAGGTCATCTTCGACGATCATCAAGCGGGGTTTGCCCATCGTTCCTCACCCTTCAGAACACGCAAACTACACCCCATATCTTAAAGAAATTGAGCCGTTCAGACAATAAAAAACCCCCTCTCAGGGGCATTTTGGAAAGCAACTGTAAGGAATTCTCAGGCTGGCTGCTGACAGACTTTCCCGGACTCAATCCAGAGGTTTCTTCTCGATGCGGATCGTGCAGACCTGGTCGCCTTTTACCCGGCAAGCGGTTTCCTCGACCAGGTAAATCTTCCCGCCGCTCATCCAGGTAAGGAATTCCTGCAGTAAGCCGATGCTGAAATAGCAGAGGGGTGACTCGTTTTTCCAGCCCCAGCACTCCGGGCAGTTCTCAATCTGCACCTGCCATTCGCTCCCGGCATCCTGAACGAGGATCGTCCCCGCCCCCTCGCCGGAAAGCACCTGCGCCAGACGCTCCAGGCCCGTCTGGATCCGCCTGCGCGGCGGCAGCAGGCGGAAGTCCAGTTCGTCGAAACCAGTCTTCCCCCCGTAAGTTCGGAGAAAATAACAAAACGCCGCACGGCCTGAACGCAGCGCGACCCCGCGCGCGCCCTGCGGCCCGTAGACGTCTTCCAATGCCTGTTGAAGAGCGCTGATCTGATTGAAGTCCAATCCGGCCCTGGCCTGAAGCATCTGCCCGCTCGTTTGATAGGGCAGCCCTTTCCAAACAGAGAGCAGATGATCCAGCCCCGGCTGACCGATAAACTCCTGCATCCCGTTGATCATCACCTGGGTCAGGAGCACAGATATTTTCATACTTTCATGGTTATTCATCGGTCGGTTCTCTGGTCAAGAAATGTTTTCAGTGATTGCATGCATGCCCTGGGCTCGTCTAGCATGATGAAGTGCCCGGCTTGACGGTAACGAAGGATTTGAGCGCCGGCCACACCCGCTTTGAGCGACTTCCACTGGCGGGGATTCACAATCTTATCACGATCTGCGTACATGCCCAAGACGGGCTGGCTGAGCGTTTTCAGCCGCGCACGCAGATCGATTCTCCGCAAGGAAGCCAGGCTGACGAAAAAGGATTCCAGCTCCGAGGGCGTGAGGTTCTGGGTCATCCAATCCGCCAAACGCGGGTCGCGGCAGACCGCCGCTGCTCTGCGCCGCAGGCAGGCGCGGGTCAGCGGGAAGGCAGCCTTCAGCCAGGCGGTAAACAGCCGCCGGCTGGCCAGCCTGAGGCCGAGGGACAGCCCGGACTCATGGATCGGCGCGCTGATGACCGCCGCCCTCTCCACCCGCTCCGGGCAGGTCAGAGCGGTCAGCAGGCAAACCGTGCCGCCCAGGCTGTGACCTGCAAGGGGAGCGCGGACGATGCCCATGGACTCCATAAACTGGCCGACCAGGGAGGCGAAGTCGGTCAAACGGCAGCCGGTGCGCCTGCGCCCTGTTTCGCACGAAGTCCAAAAATCCAGGACATAGACCCGGTAATACTGCCCCAGAAAAGCCATCGAATCCTGCCACAACTGCCACGAGCCAAGCCAACCGGGCAGGAGGATGACCGGCTTTCCTTTCCCACAGATTTCAAAATGGAGGATTCCCTGGTCGGTGGTGATGGACGGCACGCTGATCTATCCCCGCGCAGGATCAATCTCTGCTGCCTCCATTTCATCGAGGATGCTGTATAGCAATTCGAGGAGGACTTTCTTGACCAGATCTTTTTGATGGGCGACGCAGGGAAGAAACTTGATCTTGGGATCAAGCCGCAGCGCCACGCGCATGTCATCCATTTCCCAGGCGTCCTCACAATCCTGCTTGTTTGCCGCCACTACGTAGGGGGTTGGCGCATAGGCGCGGAAAGTTTCCAGAATGCTGCGCGCCTCGCGGAAAGTCTCCGGCCGGGTGCTGTCGACCATGACCACGAAGCCGAGCATGCCTTCCGAGAGGATCTCCCACATGAAATCGAAGCGCTTCTGACCGGGTGTGCCGAACAGGTAGAGCACCAGATCGTCGTCCACGGTAATCCGTCCAAAATCCATCGCTACGGTCGTTCGCTCTTTGACTTTCTCCGCCTCAGCGGTGATCTTCCGCTCAGTGGAAACCACGTCGATTTCGCTGACTGTCCGGATGAATTCCGTCTTCCCAGCGCTGAAGGGACCGGTCACGACGATTTTGACGTTTTGCATCAGAGAGATCCTTGGAACAGGGGTTAGATCGAGCGAATACGGTTAATCAGGCGGGTAACCAGCGAACGCCGCTCCTCAGTCTTGGCGACTGGCAAAGTGCGGTTAATCGCCGGCGCGGGCGGCTGGCCTCCCGGGCGGGTGATTTCGACCAGCCCTGCCTGGAGCAGCGAATAGACCACCCGGCGAATTTCAATGTCATTCATATGAGAGGCGTGCGCGATCTGGCGCATGGTGTTTTTGGGATTCACATACCGGACCACCCGCCACTCTTCCACGCTGAGGTTGATATTGCGCAGATTCGTCCCTGGCCGGTCGGTGAATTTGAGAGCCATGTCCAGAGATGGGATTTCTGCCTGGAGATGCTCCCACTCGCGCATCTGCCGCGAGCTCTCGATGATCAGGTTTTCCAGGTCCATGCGGACCGGGATTTTTCCGTCGGGCGGCGGGGTGTCAGGCTCGAAATGAAAGCCGCCTTCCACCCAGGTGAAAAGGCGGCGGACCACATCGGCGCAGTAGAGCTGGATGCTTTCGATGATATCCTTCTGGGTCAGGTAGCCGGCGTTGATCAGCAGCAGCCCGACCTCCTTATCGGTCATGTGGGCGGTGCGCTCGCGGATCAGATGAGCCTGGCTGTTGCTGATCTTGCGGTTGCGCTGGAGTATTGCCGCGAGGTCGGGGTCATCCTTGCCGATGCGGGCGTAACCCAGCTTGCCTTCGCGGAACACGACCTGGGCGCGCTCGACCGGCCCCTCGATCACCAGCGTGCCGGTTTTTCGGGCTATATTAATGAGATTTAGAAGCTGGGTGATGGAGAAGTCCCGCAAATTCCCGCGCAGCGCCATGATTGCCTCAATTGAACGAAGGTCTGTGTAGAAATTATAACAAATGTACGCTCGCGAACAACGGCTTAAGCCTTACACATACCCTGCGCAGACCTTACACTTTCGTTGGGAGCAGCGCGGGGGACAACTCCCTACGGGTAGACCCGCACCACCCGCGGCAGGATCGACGTAGTCACCTCGTAGTTGATTGTCTCCGCCAGGCGGGCAAGTTCCTCGGCGCGGATTTGCTCCTCCCCCTGCCGCCCGATCAGCACCACCTCGTCGTCCTGCTTGACCCCGGGGATGCCGGTCACGTCCACCACGATCTGATCCATGCAGACCCGCCCGATCACCGGCGCGCGCCGCCCGCCGACCAGCACCACTCCCCGGTTGGATAGTATCCGGTGGTATCCGTCCCCGTATCCAACCGGCACCAGGGCGGCGGTTGTCGGCCTGGCGGCCACCCAGGTGCGGCCGTAACTCACCCCCGCCCCGGCTGGCAGCTCGCGCACCCGCGCCACCAGGCTTTTCAAAGCGAGTGCCGGTTTGATCTCAAAAACGGGCGGCCATTCGCTGGAAGGATCCAGTCCGTAGATCGCCACTCCCGGGCGGACGGCGTGGAAGTGCGCCTCGCGCAAACGCATGGCCGTCGCGCTGTTGGCTGCGTGGATTATGGGTATCTCGATCCCGGCTGAGCTGGCCGCGGCGATGACCCCGTTGAAGACGTCCAACTGCCGGCGGACCCAGGTCTGGTCGAGCGAATCGGCGGTGGCAAAGTGGGTGAACAGCCCTTCAAGGCGCAGATATGGCAGGGAAATCAGGTTCTGCAGAAAGGCGCTCGTCTCTTCCGGCATCAACCCAAAGCGGCTCATGCCCGTGTCGACCTTGACGTGCACGGGCACGCTCACCCCCGCCAGCCCGGCCTGGGCTGAGAGAGCCTGGGCGAACTCGGCAGTCATCAGGCTGGGAGTCAGCTGCCAGCGGACGACCTGGGCCGCCCCGCCCGGAGGCGTGTAACCCATCAGCAGCACCGGCGCGTCAATGCCTGCCCGGCGCAGCTCGACGCCTTCGTTCAGGCGGTGAACCGCCAGCATGGAGGCGCCCGCCTCCAGGGCAGCCCGGGCTGTCGGAACCGCCCCGTGCCCGTAGGCGTTCGCCTTGACGACCGCTATGATCTTCACTCCCGCGCCGACATGCCGCTGGTAAGCGCGGACATTGTGCCGAACGGCTTCCAGGTCAATCTCTGCCCAGGTGATGGCGCCCTCGATTTCCTCCATGCTGACCCTCAATTACAATCATAACCAATTTCAATCGCGCTGTGACAGGAAAAATCAACCGCCGAGGACCAGAGAGGCCGCTGAGGGCGTCATCCAGGCCCCTGCGCCCTCAGCGGTTTGGCGGGAAATCATGATCCAGGGCTTCGCTAACCTCCCAGATAAGCCTCGCGCACGCGCGGATTGCGGAGCAGCTCGGCTCCTGTTCCGCTCAAGACAATCGTGCCGGTTTCCAGCACGTAAGCCCTCTGCGCCACGCGCAAGGCCATATTGGCGTTTTGCTCGACCAGCAGGATGGTTGTCCCGGCCTGGTTGATTTCTTCGAGAACCTTGAAGATTTCGCGCACCAGCACCGGCGCCAGGCCCATCGACGGCTCGTCGAGAAGCATCATTTTTCCGCGGCTCATTAACGCCCGGGCAACCGCAAGCATCTGCTGCTCGCCGCCCGAGAGCGTACCACCCAGCTGCGCCCTGCGCTCCTTCAGGCGCGGGAAGATGGTGAACACACGCTCGTAATCGCGAGCGATTTCGGCTTTATCCTTCCGCTGCCAGGTTGCCAGCTTTAAGTTTTCATAAACGGTCAGGTTACCGAAGATGCCGCGCCCTTCCGGCACCTGCGCGATGCCGAGCGCTACGATCTGATCCGCCGGAATCTTGTGCAGCGGCTTGCCGCGATAGGATATTGACCCCGAATAAGGCACCACGCCCGAGATCGCGCGTAACGTGGAAGACTTTCCGGCTCCGTTTGCGCCGATCAGGGTGACGATTTCGCCTTCCTTGACATCGAAACTAATCTCCCTGACGGCCTTGATGCTGCCGTAGGAAACGCTCAAATTCTCGACCGAAAGGAGGACATGGTTCTCGTTCATGGCTCCCCTCCTTCGCCGAGATACGCCTCCAGCACAAGCGGGTCGTTGCGAATCTGCTCAGGCAATCCTTCGGCGATGGTCGCGCCAAAGTCCAGGACTTTCAGACGCTCGCAGATGCCCATTACCAGGCGCATCTGATGCTCGATCAGCAGGATGGTCAGGTCGAACTCCTTGCGGATCCATTGGATAAATTCCATCAATTGGGTGATCTCGCGCGGGTTCATCCCTGCGGCAGGCTCATCGAGCAGGAGCAGCTTGGGCCTTGTCGCCAGCGCCCGGGCGATCTCCAGGCGGCGCTGCGAGCCGTAGGGCAGGTTTTTAGCCAGTTCGTTGGCAAAACCGTCCAGCTTGAAGAACTCGAGCAGGTCCAGGGCCTGCATGGCGAATTTTTCTTCGGCCTCCCCGTAACGCCCGGCGTGCAGCAGCGCTTCCCAGGGGGAGTAGCCCAGCCAGTTGAAATAGGCGATGCGGACATTGTCCAAAACCGTCAAATCCTTGAACAGACGGATGTTCTGGAAGGTGCGCGCGATTCCCAACTGGGTGATCTGATTCGGGCGCATGCCGATTAACTCCCGCTCCTCGAAGCGGATGCTCCCGCGGGTGGCTTTATATACCCCGGTGACCAGATTGAAAATTGTCGTCTTACCAGCGCCGTTCGGCCCGATGATGCCGACCAGCTCGCCCGGCTGCAGCTCGAGGTTGAAGTTAGATACGGCGCACAGTCCGCCAAAGTAGTGGGTGAGCGATTCAATCTGCAGGAGCGCCACGGCCGGCCTCCTTTCGACTGCGCCAAATCCTGACCGAGTGCAAATCGATCCGCGGGATGAACCAGCGCATCTCGCGCATGCCCATGATCCCGCGCGGGCGGAAGATCATCAGCAGGACGAGCACCAGCGGCATGAGCACCATCCGCCACATGCCAAGCGGGCGCAGCACCTCCAGTAAAACCGTGTAAATCGTCGCCCCGAGGATCGATCCGGTGATCGAGCCGATCCCTCCCAGGTAAACCATGATCAAGACATCGGTGGACTTGATGATATCGAACACGCGCGGGCTGATGAATTGCAGGATGTGGGCAAACAGGGCTCCGGCGATGCCGGCGAAGAAAGAGCTGAGGGTGAACGCCAGCAGCTTGATCTGGCGGGTATTCACGCTCATCAGGTCGCTGGCGATTTCATCTTCGCGGATCGAGAGCACCCCGCGCCCATAGTTGGAATAGACAAAGTTGCGGATAACCAGGATCGCCAGCACCACCCAGAAGAAGGTCCAGGGCATAGTGGTCAGCTTTGGAACCCCCGGGATGCCGCGCGGCCCGCCAACCGCCTCGATGTTTTCAAAGACGGATTTGACGATCATATTGAAAGCCAGGGTAACGATTGCCAGGTAATCCCCGCGCGTATTGAAAGACGGGATTGCCACAATCAAACCCACCAGCGCCGCGCCGACGCCGCCCGCCAGCACCACCAGGGGAAACAGGTAATGGTTCAGGTTGGACGGGAGAATCATAGTGGTCAGGATGGAAGAGACGTACGCCCCGACCGCCATGAAGCCGGCATGCCCGACCGAAAACTCACCCATGTATCCGTTGATCAGGTTCAGGCTGACCGTCAGAATAACATTGATCCCGACGTAGATCAGGACCAGCTGGATATATTCGTTAATAATGTCGGTGATCGGGATCACGATCGAGAGGATAAAGCCGACCGCCAACAGGACCGGCAGGGCTTTACGGCTGGTTGCGATCCGCTCCCACAGATTGAGCCAGCGCGCAAAGCGGTTATCCGAACGGGGAGGTGAATTGGATGCGCTCATGTCACACCTTCTGCGGGCGCGGCTTGCCCAGAATGCCGTAGGGTCGGAAGATGAGCAGCACCAACAGCAGGGCAAAGGCGACGAAGTCGCGGTAGGTTGAGGGCAGGAACGCCGCCACCATGATCTCGACCGCTCCGAGGATAAACCCGCCGATCATCGCGCCGCGGATGTTACCGATGCCCCCTACCACCGCCGAAATGAACGCCTTCCAGCCGATGAGGATGCCCATGTATGGGTCAATCACCGGGAAGGCCAGAGCGTACATGGTCCCGGCCGCGGCTCCCAGACTGGTGCCGATCGCGAAGGTAATCGAGATGATCAAATTCAGCGGGACGCCCATCAATGGGACAAGAGATTTATCCCAGGAGATGGCGCGCATGGCCATTCCGACCATGGTTCGCCGCACAATCAGATCCAGCAGGATCATCAGACCGATCGACAAAAGGATGATCAATACCTGCAAAGAAGAGATGGTGACCCCGCCGATCTGCCAGGTCACCGCCTTTAAGAGCTGCGGCACGCTCTGGGGATAAGGGAACCATACCAGGGTAAAGTTTTCCAGGAACAACCCCACTCCTAACGCGGTGATGACCGCTGAAACCCGGGGCGCGGCCCGCAGCGGTTTGTAGGCCACCCGCTCGATCAACACTCCCAGCATCGCGACGCCGATCATCGAGAGAAGCAAGGTGGGCACAAACGGAAGTTTGAGGATTGTGGCAATCAGAAAACAGAAAAAGGCTCCGACCATAAACAGGTCGCCGTGAGCAAAATTGATCATGGTCAATATGCCGTAGACCATGGTGTAACCAAGCGCGATCAGGGCATAAATACTGCCAAGTTGCAGCGCGTTCAACGATTGCTGAAAAAAATAGATCATAGCAGTGCCCTTTTCCCTGAATGGATGCTCTCCCGCCAGGCAGCGGCGGGAGAGCATGCAATCGAATCAGTGTTACGGGTTGGCGTTGGCATACCAGACGAACTGGCCGTTTTTAATCTGCAGGATGACCGCGCTCTTGATCGGGTCGCCCGATCCTTCCTCGAAGGTCAGGCTGCCGGTCACCCCGTCGTACTTGGGGATTGTGGCCATGGCATCGCGGACAGCCTGACGGTCAACCTTGCCCGCTGTCTGGAGCGCCTGGAACAACAGACCGAAGGAATCATAGGTCAGCGCAGCCACATCATCCGGCACGACGCCGTAGGTGTTCTTATAGGCTTCGATGAATTTGGTTGCGACCGGCGTGGCGGCATCCGGCGCATAGTGCGTGCTGAAGTAGTAACCTTCGCAATCCGCGCCGCACAGGGTGAGCAGTTCGGCGCTGCCCCACGAGTCTGAGCCGAGGAACGGAACGGTGATGCCAAGCCGGTGGGCCTGCTGGATCTGCAGCGGCACCTCGCTATAATAGTTGGGCAGGAAAACCACGTCCGGATTGGAATCCTTGATCTTGGTCAATTGCGCTGAAAAGTCCTTGTCGCCGGTGGTATAGGTTTCGAATGCGACTACGGTTCCGCCGATTTCTTCAAAAGTGGCTTTGAAGATGTCCGCGATCCCCTTGTTGTATTCAGATGCCACGTCATAAAGCACCGCAGCCCGGCGCGCTCCAAGGTTATCCATGGCGAACTTCGCCACAACCCGTCCCTGGAAAGGATCGATGAAACAGGCGCGGAAGACGTATTTCTTGGATTGGCCGGTATCGCCCACCAGTGTGGTCTTCGGGTTAGTTGACCACGGGCTGATCAGCATCACCTTTGAACTCTCCGCCACTTCCGAGGCCGGGATGGCGTAACGGCTGGCGTTCGGGCCGATAATCGCGACCACGTTCTGCTGGGTGATCAGCTTTTGCGTGGCGGAAGCGGATTGATCAGCCTTGCCGGCGTTATCCTCGATGAACAATTCAATCTGATATTTCTTGCCGCCGACTTCCAGACCGCCGGCATCGTTGACTTCTTTGGCCGCAAGTTCGGCGGCGTTCTTGCAGGACGCGCCAACCGCCGGGATATCTCCGGTCAACTCGGCGACCACACCGACTCGGATCGTGTCGGCCGCGCCGCCACCGCAAGCCGCCAGCAGCATGCTGGCCAGAGCCAAAATCCCAAATAGAATGGTTCCTTTTTTCATCGCAGTCGCTCCTCCTTCTGAATCTCGGTTAGAACGGGTTAATCGTGTGAGAATTATCCAATCCAGGTTTCCTCTTGATCACCTCCTCTGGAATACGCATTAGTTCTTGCGGCTGCCAGGCAGTCTGCAAGAAATGGAGTGACCGACAGGGTATCGAAACCAGCCGGCTCAACCGGGGTATGCGGCCGTTCCGGCTCGTTTTCAACCAGTGTTTGGATGGATACAACGAGTCGATCTGGAGATGAGCAGGCAGGTAACCCATGCAGGTCCCTGCCCAGACGCGCGAGGAAGCGCCGTACCTCTTGCTTCTATCCACCTTCGGATTTTGGATAACAGGCATATGATCGATTTAATAACGAAATATGGCTGTGAATCTGGATGGAAAAGCGGGCTGCCTCGAAACGGGATCGGGTGTTTCCTCTTCTTAATCGAAAAAATCCTGATCTCCCATGGAGATGACCCTGACAAGTCGCGGTCTGCGATGATCGGTTGAACGAAGCCGGGGATAAAAATAATATATCACGAATGGATGAGAATACAAGTTGATCAGGGGGTGATGTACGTCCGCTGGTACATCTATGCCCAGGTGATGAAAGACGCGGGAGCAGGGATGTTCTTCGCTGTCTATTTACCCGTTCGTCAGATACAATTACCCCAGCAATTCTGTGCAGGAGATAGAGATGTCAGCAGATCAATCGGTGAAACAAGTTCTGCGTACGTTGATCGGCCCGCCGGATTTTTCTAGAAAAAATCTGCAGGAATACCTGCTGATCGTCCTCGGCGCGCTTGTCCAGGCGCTGTCGATGCGGCTGTTCCTCGTCCCGGCTCAGCTGGTCAGCGGCGGGATCAGCGGCCTGGCCCAGATCGTAAACCATTTCAGCAGCTGGCCGATCGGCCTGATGGTATTCATCGGCAACCTGCCTTTGTTTGTAATCGGCTGGCGCTACCTCGGCGGCCTGCGCTTCGCCAAGCGCACCGCCCTGTCCATTTTCCTCTTCTCCTTATTCACCGATGGGCTGGTCCTTTTCCTTCCCGCAGGCGGGCTGACCGGCGACCTGGTGTTGAACTGCCTTTACGGCGGGATTCTGCTCGGTATCGGACTCGGTCTGGTTTACCGCGGACAGGGCACCAGCGGTGGAAGTGACATCATCGGGCGGGTGCTCAATCACCGCCTGGGCATCTCGATTTCACAGGCTTATCTGATCACCGATACGCTGGTCGTACTGGGCGGCGGATTCGCCTTTGGCTGGGAAAAAGCGCTCTACGGCCTGCTGGTGATATACGTATCCGGGCTTGCGGCGGAGACGACTTCTGAAGGCTCAAACGTTTTCCGCACCGCGCTGATTATCACCGGCGCGCCGGAGAAAGTCGCCCGATCAGTCCTCGAGGTTCTCGAGCGCGGCGTGACCATCCTGCCTGGAACCGGTGCCTACACCGGTCAGAACCGCCCGGTACTGTACGTGGTCGTCACCCGTTCGGAGGTCAATCAGCTTAAGGAGTTGGTACGCGAAATCGATCCGCGCGCTTTCATGGTGATCGGTCAGGCTCACGAAGCGCTCGGCGAGGGCTTTCGTCCCCTGCTGAGGTGACGGCTATCCGCGCAGAAGCACCCCGCTGATCAACGCGATCTGTCCCAGGTGATAGGTGACGATCACGATCAGCTTGCCGCCGCGGACTGGATTTACGAAGCGGTTGAAGGCTAATACAGAATCTGAAATGAAAAACAGCGCCGCGCCGGCCGCTGCCAGCCCATTTGACGGGTGCGGCCAGTCTTTTCGCCAGAGGGTCAGCATCGCCGTTAACAGCATCGCGCTGATTACGATCTGGTAAGCGTGGAGGGGGAAGCGCATCCAGCGGCCTTTCGGACGGGCCAACAATGCCCGGCGCAGCCGCCGGTAGAAAAAGAAATCGGCAGTTGCGATCATCACCAGCGGAATCGACGCGTCCCAGCCGGGCCACAACAACCCCTGGCTGAATCCCACGATATAAAAAATATGAGCGCTCAGGAAGGCACCCAGGCCGGCCATGAACGCGCCTGCCGGCATGAGCAGGAGGATATCGCCTGCCAGCGAAAAAAACAGTCCCAGCCCAAACCAGAACGCACTCCCCTGCCAGCCGCCTGCCAGGGTGAAACCCACCAGCAGCGCGAGCATTGCGGCTGGCTTGGTGATCCGGCGGAGCCTGTTCGCGCCTGCGGTGACCGTAATCCAGTCGCCGAGGGCGAAAACCAGGGTCAGGACCATCCATTCTGCGCGCATGGAGGATCACTTCTCGCGATAATAGCCCAGCCAGCGCAGGGCGTCCGGCTTATTGCGCCAGTTCTTGTTCACTTTGACGCGGATTTCAAGATAAATCCTCCGCCCGCTCATCGCTTCGATCTCCTGGCGGGCGGTCGTTCCGATCTGCTTGAGCATATCTCCGCCCTTGCCGATGACAATGGGTTTATGCGATTCGCGCTCGACAAACAGGGTCGCGGCGATGTAGGCCCTGTTTTCCCCGCGCTCGGTGTATTCGTCGATCCTTACAGCCACGCCGTGCGGGATCTCCTCGCGCAGGTGGATCAAGGCCGCCTCCCGGATCAGGTCGGCAGCGATATCGCGCTCGTAGAAATCTGTCAACTGGTCGGGCGAAAAAAAGGGCGGCCCCGAGGGAAGACGTTTGAGCATCTCGGCGAGCAGCGCATCGCGGTTTTCTCCGGTTGTCGCCGAGAAGGCCAGCACTTCAGCATCCGGCAGCAGCGCGCGGTATTCCTCGATCCTCTCGAGCAGCTCGCCAGCCGGCAGCAAGTCGACTTTGTTCAGAGCCAGCACCACCGGCGGGAGAGGTTTCAGCGCGCCCATTTTTTCGGCAATCAGGCGGTCCTCCTCGGTCGGCAGGCTGTTCGCCTCGACCAGCCAGACGATCACATCGGCTTCTTTGAGCGCGTCTTCGGCCACCAGGTTCATGTATTCGCCGAGCTTGTGGGCGGGAATATGCAGACCAGGTGTATCCATGAAGACCAGCTGGGCGTTCTCGAGTGTCAGGATGCCCAGCTGGCGCCGGCGGGTGGTCTGCGGGCGGGGCGAGACCGCGGCGACCTTTTGACCTAGCAGGACGTTCATCAGGGTTGACTTGCCGACGTTCGGCCGTCCGACCAGGGCTATATAACCAGCACGGTAGTTTTGAGGGATTCCATTCATGATGATTTTTAAACCATATTCAGCCGGCCAGGACTCGCAGAAGCTTGCGCGTTGACCAGCGCCACGCCGCTAATCACCAGCAGACCGCCGCCGAGCAGACGCCAATCCGGCTGTTCGGCGAGAAACATCCAGCCGAGCAGCACGCCCACCAGCGGAAAGATGTAAGCGGTCAACGCCGTGCGGGTCGGCCCGACCTCATGCAGCAGCGAGTAGTACATCACCGTACCAATGCAGGTCGCCAGAATTCCAAGCCAGGCCAGCGCCAGCCAGGTCAGCGGACGCTGCGGGAAATGGACAGGATGCTCGAACAGCAAAGCCGCCGGCCAGAGGATCAGGTTGGCAAAAATCGATTGGCCGAGTGCGATCATCACCGGTGGAACCGCGGGTGTCGTGCGCCGGGCCACGACGACTGCGACCGCGTAGGAAACCGATGCCAGCAGCATCCCTGCCGCACCCCATTCCAGCTTGCCGAACCCGCCCCCCGAACGGTCAGATACCAGCAGCACAACCCCTCCGAAACCCAGCGCCAGACCGAGGACCCGCCGGAGCGAAACGCGGTCATCCGGCACGAAGAAAAGCGCAAGGATGACCGTAAAAAGGGGTACGGTGCTGTTCAATATCGAAGCCAGACCGCTGGATATGTACAGCTCGCTCCAGGTGATCAGGCCGAAGGGTAAAGCGATGTTGAAGATCCCGATAAACGCCATAATCGGCAGAACACTGCGCCCGGGCCACCGGGCGCGGGTTAGGCGGGCGATGATGAACAATCCCAGCGCAGAAATTGCCAGACGGATCGCGTTAAGGGTCAGCGGACCGAGTTCTTCCAATCCGAACTTCAGCCAGAGGAATGTGGCGCCCCAAACCACTCCCATATACCAGAACTTGAGCCAGCTTTTAGCCGGCAAGCTGGGATCCCTCCATTTTGAGGAGTCGGGCTTTGACATCCAGCCCGCCTCCGTAGCCTGTCAGGCTGCCGTTTGAACCGATCACCCGATGGCAGGGGATCACAATGGGGATCGGGTTGCTCGCCATGATCCGCCCCACTGCGCGGGCCGCCTTTGGCCGGCCGGTCTCGCGGGCCAGGCCGTTGTAGGTGCGCACCTCGCCGTACGGGATCGCGTAACAGGCGCGCAGCACCTCGCGCTGATATTCGCCCATCCCGCTCCAGTCGATTGGCAGGTCGAAGCGGCGCCTTTCACCGCGGAAATATTCGTCCAGTTGAGCGCAGACCCGTTCAAGCAGCCCGGCCGTCACGGGATCCTCGGGCAGCAGCTCCGGCAGCCTTCCAAAAGCGATCCCTGCCAGTCCGGCTGGGGACACAAAAACGGTCAGCGGACCGGCAGGCGTATCGGCCATGCTTTTTGAATAAAGAATCGTTTCGCGCTGTTCCATCCTCAGCAATCCTTATATCCGCGGTCTTTGAGGCTGTCAATCATGGCAAGTTTACTACAAATGGTCAGATCGCGCCCGAAGGGACGCCGAATGTTGAATTTCTATCGTCAACCTGCACAAATTCGACATAACCGCCCTGATAGAGCGAATTCGTAATGAGAATGCAAGCTGAGCGTAGGGTAAGCGTAGGTTTCGCGTCAAGTAATCGAACATGCTTTCTGATATGATTTGAATTGAAAAGGGCGACTTCTCTTCTTCTCCTCCTTAAATAGCATGCCGGGGTCGGCGTCCCCGGCATGCTGTGATTTAAACGACAATTTTCTGGCAAATCCAATCCCTTTCACGGGGCAGGGGAAACCCGGGCGCAAACAGGGACTCTCGGTGTTTTCATATATAATAAATCCCAGACGATCCTTTTCCCGCCAATTATTTCATGAAAAAATCCACCCGGGTACTGCTGGCGTTGATCGGTCTGCTGTGGCCTGCCGCTGTTGCGGTTCTCTACTACCTCAGCCACAAACCGCTTACCCCCCAGCTCGCTCTCGATCTGTTCATACTGCTCTGGCGGACGGCTGCCGCTCTAATCCTGGCTGCGCTGGCCGGCGGGCTGGGATTGCGCCTGGCGCCCCTACCCGGCCTGCACCCGCTGGCCCGCCTTTCGCTGCAAGCCGGGATAGGGTTAGGCGTGCTCTCCCTGGGCGTCCTCCTGATCGGCGCAACGCTCGGCACGCCGCAATGGTTGTTCTTTGCCTCGCTGATCCTCCTGGCTGTACTGCTGCGCGGGTCGGTCAAGGCCTGGGCAGCGCAGATCCGCGCGGTGAGCGATCTGTGGGACGAGAGCAGGCGCTTTGGACGATGGACAGCCGTCTTGCTGGCTGCGGGTCTTATTGCAGGGCTGTCGGTGGCGCTGGCGCCGCCGCTCAAGTACGACGCCCTGGCTTACCACCTGACA
>FWPV01005568.1_pt1 | contig 24975 bp, 25 predicted proteins | sample 2228371 | NCBI WGS metagenome assembly FWPV01 (sample SAMEA103939776, study PRJEB20133) | metagenome | reverse complement strand
CGACAAGAACAAGACCGTCAAGATGACCTTGTACGTCGATCCGGGCAAGCGCGTCTACGTGCGCCGCATCAACATTGCCGGCAACTACAACACCGACGAGGAAGTGTTCCGCCGCGAGATGCGCCAGATGGAGGGTGCCTGGTTCTCCGGCGAGAAGGTCGAGCGCTCCAAGGAGCGCCTGCAGCGCCTGAGCTATGTCGAATCCGCCTCCATTGAGACCAAGCCGGTTCCCGGAGCGGCCGACCAGGTCGACCTGAACGTCGGCGTGACCGAGCGCCTGTCCGGCAGCTTCAGCATCGGCGCGGGTTATTCGCAGTCCGAAGGCATCCTGCTGAGCCTGGGGCTGTCGCAGGCCAACTTCCTCGGCACCGGCAACAATGTCTCGCTCAACATCGAGCGCAGTGGCCTGCGCAACATCTACAGCCTCTCCTACCTCAACCCCTACTGGACGGTGGACGGGGTGAGTCGCGGTTTCTCCGTCTACTTCAAGGAGATGGATGCCACCAAAGTCACCCTCAGCCGTTACCTGATGGACTCCTACGGCGGCGACGTGAAGTTCGGCATCCCGCTTTCCGAGTACACCGGGGTCCGTCTGGCGCTCGGCCTGGATCACAGCCAGTTGAAGAAGACCAGCAACTCCCCCGACTGGGTCAAGGAGGAGGGCTACAACTTCTACACCCTCACCCCGAGCTGGTACTGGGATACCCGCGACCGCGCCATCTTCCCCAACCGCGGCGGTTACAGCCTGGCGAGCCTGGAAGTGGCGGGACCGGGCAGCGGCCTTGAGTACTACAAGGCCAACCTCAGCCACGACCACTACTTCAGCCTGACCACCAACTACGTGTTCAAGGTGGGGGCCGTGGCCGGCTACGGTGACAGCTACGGCAAGGCCTACACCTATGTCGACAAGGACGGCATCGAGCGCACCACCACCCTCCCGCCGTTCAAGAACTACTACGCCGGGGGTATCCGCTCGGTGCGCGGCTTTGAGGATTACAGCTTGGGGCCGCGCGACAACCTAGGGAATTCTTTGGGCGGGGCCTTCAAGCTCGCGGGTACGGCCGAGCTGATCTTCCCGCTGCCCTTCCTCGGCGAGGAGAGCGCCAAGAATGTGCGCATGGGCCTGTTCTACGACGTCGGCAACGTGTTCTCGTCCTACGATGTTTTCAAGGCCGACGAGCTGCGCATGTCCGCCGGCGTGTCGCTGATCTGGCTCTCCCCGATCGGCCCGCTGACCCTGAGCCTTGCCCAACCGCTGAACGAAAAGCCGGGTGATCGCACCCAGATGTTCCAGTTCGCCATCGGCGCCGGTTTCTAACCCCCAACCCAACCAACCCAACCAACCCAAGATCGGAGTTCAACCGTGTTCAAGCAGACCGCCCTCATTGCCGCAGCCCTGGCCCTGGCCGTATCTGGCAGTGCCTGGGCCAAGGAACTCAAAGTCGGCTTTGTCAATTCGGCCATGCTGCTCGACAAGGCACCGCAGGCCGAGGCTGCGCGCAAGCAGTTGGAGAAGGAGTTCTCCGCCCGCGAGCGCGAACTGGTGGAAAACCAGAAGGCCGCCCAGGCGCTGGAGCAGAAGCTGAGCCGCGAAGGCGCGGCCATGAGTGAGGCCGAGCGTTCCCGTCAGGAGCGCGAGTTGAACCGCCGCATGCGCGAGCTGCAGCGCCAGCAGGCGGAATTCCGCGACGACCTGAACCTGCGCAAGAACGAGGAGCTTGCCAAGCTTCAGCGCACCGTCTTCCAGGTGATCAACGAGATGGCCAAGGCCGACGAATATGATCTGATCCTCAGTGACGGCGTGGTCTATGCCGGCCCGAACGTGGACATCACCAGCAAGGTGCTCGATCGTCTGCAGACGGCTAAATAAGCCGGTTCCAGGCGAGCTCGGAAGAGGGGTTCCACGGTGAGGCTAGGGGAGCTGGCGGAACGGCTCGGGGCCCGGCTTCTGGGTGATCCGGCCCAGGATGTTCTGCGCGTTGCCGCGCTTGAGCAGGACGACCCAAGCGCCATCGGTTTCGTCCAGGACGAGGCCTATCTGGTCCCGCTCGAGACCAAGCAGGCCGGGGTGGTGATCCTGCCGCCGGTCTTCGAGCAGGCCTATGCCGGCCCGCGTCTGGTCAGCGACACCCCGCAGCTGAGCTTTGCCCGCGCAGCGCGCCTGCTCCACCCCCGCCCTGTCCGCCAGGGCATTCACCCCTCCGCTTGGGTTGAAACCGGGGCGGAGGTCGATGCCACGGCCTGGGTCGGCCCTCTGGCGGTCATCGCCAAGGGGGCGAGGATTGCGGCGGGCGCCCAGATCGGGCCGCAATGCTTTGTTGGGGAGGGCAGCAGCATCGGTGCCGGGACCGAGCTGGTCGCCCGTGTCACGGTGCTGGACGGTGTGACGATCGGGGCGCGCTGCATCATCCATCCTGGGGCGGTGATCGGCTCCGATGGCTTTGGTCTTGCGCATGCGCGCAGCCATTGGGAGCGGGTGCCGCAGCTCGGCGGCGTCCGCATCGGCGATGACGTTGATATCGGCGCCAACACCACGGTGGATCGTGGCGCCTTGGGCGACACCGTGATTGCCGACGGGGTGAAGATCGACAACCTGGTGCAGATTGCCCACAATGTCGTGATCGGCGAGCACACCGCCATCGCGGGCTGCGCGGGGCTCGCCGGCAGCTCCCGCGTCGGCCGCCATTGCATGCTCGCGGGCGGGGTGGGCCTCGCGGGCCATCTTGAGCTTGCGGACGGGGTTCAGGTCACGGGCATGTCCATGGTCACCCGTTCCATTCATCAGCCCGGCGTCTATTCCGCAGGCACGCCCTTGGACACCAACCGGAACTGGCGCCGCAATGCCGCCCGCTTCAAACACCTTGACGATATGGCGCGCCGCATCGAGGCCCTCGAGCGAGCATTGCGCAGCAAGGATTCATCAGAGGAGTGACGCGTGAGTCGCGTATTGAACATCCAGGAGGTCATGCAGCACCTCCCGCACCGCTTTCCCTTTCTGCTCGTCGACCGCGTGCTCGACTGGGCACCGAACGACTACCTGACGGCGATCAAGAACGTCACGTTCAACGAACCCTACTTCCAGGGGCACTTCCCGGTGCGCCCGATCATGCCCGGCGTGCTGATCACCGAGGCCATGGCCCAGGCGACCGGCATCCTCGCCTTCGCCAGCCAGGGCGACAAGCCGAACGACGACAGCCTCTACATGCTGGTCGGCCTGGACGACGTGACTTTCCGCCGCATCGTCGAGCCGGGCGACCAGCTCACCCTGCACGTGCGCCAGAAGCGCCTGATCCGCAACCTGGGCATCTTCGAGTGCGAGGCGCGAGTAGGCGACGAGGTGGCCGCCAGCGCCACCATCAAGTGCATCGCCAAGGATGTCACCGCATGATCGACCCGCGCGCAGTAGTTCATTCCGAGGCGCGCATTGGCGAGAATGTCAGCATCGGCCCGTTCTCGGTCATCGGAGCGGGGGTCGAGATCGGGGAGGGCACCTGGATCGGTCCGCACGTGGTCATCAATGGACCGACCCGCATCGGACGTGACAACCGCATCTTCCAGTTTGCCTCCATCGGTGAAGCCCCCCAAGACCTCAAGTACGCCGGCGAGCCGACGAGGCTTGAGATTGGCGACCGCAACACCATCCGCGAAGGCTGCACCATGCACCGCGGCACGACCCAGGGCGAGGGGGTCACCGTCGTCGGCAGCGACAACCTGTTCATGGCCACCACCCACGTCGCGCATGACTGCCGTATCGGCAGTCACGTGATTATGGCCAACGCGGCCTCGCTCGCCGGGCACGTGGTGGTCGAGGACTGGGCCATCCTCAGCGGCTTTTCGGTGGTACACCAGTTCTGCCGCATTGGCGCGCACAGCTTCGCTGGTGGGGCGACCAAGATCACGCAGGACATCCCGCCGTTCGTCATGGTCGATGGCGCCCGCGCGCGGGCGATCGGGATCAACAAGAACGGCCTCAAGCGGCGCAACTTCTCCGAGGAGACCATCCGCGACCTGCATCGCGCGTTCAAGCTGCTGATCCGCAACCGGCCCACCAAGGAAAACTGGGATGAGGCCGAGGAGATGGCCGCGACCTGCCCCGAGGTTCGCCGCTTCCTGGATTTCATCCGCGCCAGCCAGCGCGGCATCGTGCGTTGAGATGAGCCTGATGACCGAGTTCCGCATCGAAAAAGACAGCATGGGCGAGCTTAAGGTGCCTGCCAACGCCCTGTGGGGCGCGCAGACCCAGCGCGCGGTGGACAACTTCCACATCGGTGGACGGCCCATGCCACGTGCCTTCCTGCGCGCCCTCGGCCTGATCAAGGCGGCCTGCGCCAAGGTCAATGCTGAGCTTGGTCTGCTCGACCCCGCGCGCGCGGAGGCCATCCAGCGTGCCGCGTTGCAGGTGGCGGAAGGCCAGTTCGACGAACAGTTTCCGGTCGAGGTCTTCCAGACCGGCTCCGGCACTTCCAGCAACATGAACGCCAACGAGGTGATCGCGCGTCTGGCATCTACCGCCGAACACCCGGTGCATGCCAACGACCACGTCAACATGGGGCAGAGCTCCAACGACGTGATTCCCACGGCGATCCACGTTTCGGCCGCCCTCGAGATTAGCGAGTCCCTGCTGCCGGCCATCGCCCATCTGCGCGGGACCATCGAGCGCCGCGGCGAGGAGTGGAAGGACGTGGTCAAGACCGGCCGCACCCACCTGATGGATGCGATGCCGATCACCCTCGGCCAGGAACTCTCCGGCTGGGCGGCGCAGCTTGCTGCCGCCGAGGCGCGCCTGCGTGACAGCCTGGTTCGCCTGCGAGCCCTGCCGCAGGGCGGCACGGCGGTTGGCACCGGCATCAACGCGCCGGAGGATTTCGGCCAGCGCGTGGCGGCCGAGCTGTTCCGTTTGACCGGTGTGCCGTTCGCGCCGATGGACAACCTGTTCATGGGCCTCGCCAGCCAGGACGCGGCGGTTGAGGCGAGCGGGCAGCTGCGCGCCCTCGCGGTGGCGCTGATGAAGATCGCCAACGACCTGCGCTGGATGAACTCCGGTCCGCTGGCGGGGCTTGCCGAGATCCGCCTTCCGGCCCTCCAGCCCGGCAGCTCGATCATGCCCGGCAAGGTCAACCCGGTCATCCCCGAAGCGGTGATGATGGCGAGTGCGCGGGTGATGGGGCACGACGCCAGCATGGCCATTGCAGGATCGTCGGGCAACTTCCAGCTCAACGTCATGCTGCCGCTGATCGCTGACAGCCTGCTCGACTCCATCCGGCTGCTGAGCAACGCCTGCCGCTCGCTGGCGGACAAGGCCATCGCCGGCATGCAACTCAATCCCGCCCAGCTCGAGGCGGCGCTCGCCCGCAATCCCATCCTCGTGACCGCACTGAACCCCATCATCGGCTACGAAAAGGGCGCGGCCATCGCCAAGCGCGCCTATGCCGAGGGACGCACCCTGCTGGAGGTGGCGCTGGAGGAGACCGACATGGACGAGGAGACGCTGCGCCGCCTGCTTGATCCCGCGGCCCTTGCCCAAGGGGGGATCCAGGCCGGCATGACGGGGGCAGGGGGCTGACGCTTCATCTCGTCCTGCAGAAAGCACAAGGCCCCGAGCAAGCGGGGCCTTTTCGTTCCGGGGACCTTCAGCCTCGGGTGAGCATCTCGCAGGCGAGTTCAGCCATGCGTTCCACCCCCCCGCCAGGACCGAGTCGCTCCTTCACCTCGGCCAGATCCTTGCGCATGCGTCCGGCGTAGTCCGCGTCGTCCAGCATGCGTCCGATCTCCGCGGCTACGGCCACAGGCTCGGCATCGCCCTGCACGAACTCCGGCACGATCCGGCGTCCGGCGACGATGTTGGCGAGCCCGATGTCGGGGATGCGGATCAGCGGCCGGAGCAGGGTATAGGTGAGTGGCGAGACCTTATACAGGATAGCCATGGGAACCCCCATCAGCGCGACTTCCAGGGTGGCGGTCCCCGAGGCGACCATGGCGGCGTCGCAGCAGGCCAGCACGTCATGGCTGCGCTCGGGCACGACCTTCACCGCGACGCTCGCTGCCTCGAGCAGCGGCTTGATCAGATCGTCATCGATACTGGCCGCCTTCGGCAGGATGAACTGCAGCCCGGCCCGCTCGGCGGCAAGCCTTGCGGCGCTCTCCAGCATGACCGGCAGCAGGCGCTGGATCTCGGCCTTGCGGCTTCCGGGCAGGAGGCCAACGACCGGGTGCTCCGCCGACAGCCCGAACTCGTCCATCAGCTCCGCGCGCGGGGCGCTGGCCTGCACCCTCCCCGCGAGCGGGTGGCCGACGTAGCGCACCGGGATGCCGTGCGCCTCGTAGAACGCCGTCTCGAACGGGAAGATCACCGCCATCATGTCGATGGCCGCGCCGTACTTCTTCACCCGCCCGGGCCGCCAGGCCCAGACCTGCGGGCTGACGTAGAACAGCACCTTGATACCGCAGGCCTTGGCGTGGCGGGCGAGCTTGAGGTTGAACTCCTTGTAGTCGACGCAGATGAGCAGGTCGGGCTGCTGCTCGCACACCGCCTGCTGCATGGTTCTGAGCGCGCCCTTGATGGCGCCGTAGTGGCGGATCACCTCGCCGAGCCCGACCACGCCGAGGCCGGAGGAGTCGACGGTCAGCTCGACGCCCGCCTCGCGCATGGCGCTGCCGCCCATGCCGATCCCTCGCAGGCCGGGGAGGCGCACCTGCATGGCGCGGAACACAGCGGCGGCATGCTTGTCTCCGGAGGCCTCCCCGGCGGAGAACATGACGAGGGGCGGGCGGGCCTCAGCTGCCGTGCCGGAGCGTTCAGCCAAGGGCGCGGCGGATGACATCGCAGATGCGTTCGATGGAGGCGTCCGGCAGCTCCGGGTAGATCGGCAGGCTGAGGCAGCGGGAGGCGACCTCTTCCGCGACCGGCAGGCTCAGGCCGGGGTAGTCCGCCTTGAACACGTTCTGCTGGTGCAGCGGGATGGGGTAGTAGATGGCGCTGGCGATGCCCTCGGCCTGCAACGCCTGCTGGATGGCCTCGCGCCGGTCGGTCAGCAGGGTGTACTGGTGGAAGACGTGGGTGCCGAGGCCATCCTCGAACGGGGTGGTCACCGGCAGTCCGGCCAGCCCGGCGTTGTAGCCATGTGCGACACGGCGGCGCTCGCGGTTGTAGGTGTCGATGTGCGGCAGCTTGGCGCGCAGGATGACCGCCTGCATCTCGTCCAGCCGGCTGTTGAAGCCGATGATGTCGTGGTAGTAGCGCACCTTGCTGCCGTGGTTGCGCAGCATGCGCAGCCGCTCGGCGATTTCGTCCGAGTTGGTGGTGACCATGCCGCCATCGCCGAAGCAGCCGAGGTTCTTGCTCGGGAAGAAGCTGAACGCCCCCGCATCCCCAAGGCTCCCGGTCATGCGCCCGGCGACGTCCGCGCCGAACGACTGGGCGCAGTCCTCGATTAGCTTGAGCTGGTGCTTGATGGCGATGGCGCGGATGGCCGCCATGTCCGCCGGCTGGCCGAACAGGTGGACCGGGAGGATGGCGCGGGTCTTCGGGGTGATGGCCGCCTCGATCAGGGCCGGGTCGATATTGAAGGTCCGGGGGTCAATGTCGACGAATACGGGACGCGCGCCGACATAGCGGATGGCCTCGGCGGTGGCGATGAAGGTGAAGGGCGAGGTGATGACCTCATCGCCTTCCTTGATCCCGGCGGCGAGTAGGGCAAGGTGCAGGGCGTCGGTGCCGTTGGCCACGCCGATGGCGTGCCTGACGCCGAGGTAGGCGGCCGCCTCGTCCTCGAAGGCCCGCACGTTCGGGCCGAGGATGAACTGGGTGGCGTCCAGGGTGGCCTGCAGGCCGGCGTCGATCTCCGCCTTGAGGGCCTGGTACTGGGCGGAAAGGTCGACCATCGGGATCGTCATGGCGGGTACTCGTGCAGAAGCGGAAGGGAGGGATCAGGAGGCAGGATGGCGCAGCAACGCGCTGATGTCCTCGGCGGCGGCCAGGGCGCGGCGGCCGGCCTCGCCGGGCACGCGCGGCGTGCGGCCGTGGATGGCGCAGTCGACGAAGTGGCGGATCTCCTCCAGCAGGGCGTCGCCACTTTCGAAACGGCTCTCCTCGGAAAGGATCTCCGGCACGCCGGGGAACATCTCACCCTCGCCGCGGCGATGCGTGGCCAGCACGCGGTTCTGGAAGTCGACCGACAGGTAGGCGTCCTTCTGGAACAGGCGCATCTTGCGTTCGCTCTTGAGGCTGATGCGGCTGGCGGTGACATTGGCGACGCAGCCGTTGGCGAAGGTCAGGCGGGCGTTGGCGATGTCGGTGTCACTCGTGAGCACGCAGGCGCCGCAGGCCTCGACGTGGGTGATCGGACTGTCGACGATGTCGAGGATGATGTCGATGTCGTGGATCATCAGGTCCAGCACCACGCTCACGTCCGTTGCGCGCGGTTTGAAGGGGGCCAGGCGGGTGGACTCGATGAAGCTCGGCTGGTCGAGCGTGCCCTCGAGGGCGAGGATGGCGGGGTTGAAGCGTTCCAGGTGGCCGACCATGAGCACGCGGTTCTTCTCTCGTGCGAGGCGGATCAGCTCGTCGGCCTGCTCGACCGTCGTGGTGATGGGCTTCTCGACCAGCACGTGGCTGCCCGCGGCAAGGAAGTCGCGCGCCACCTCGAAGTGCAGGCTGGTCGGCACTGCGATGCTCACCGCGTCCACCTTGCCAAGCAACTCGCGGTAGTCCGTCAGCCCCTGGCAGCCGTGCTTGGCGGCGATGGCGGCGGCGGCCTCGGGATTGACGTCCACGATGGCCGCCAGGTCACACTCCGGCAGCGCCGCGTACTTGTCCGCGTGGAACTTGCCGAGGTAACCGGTGCCGATCACCGCGCATTGAAGCTTGCTCATCCGTTATCCTGTCGAGCCCCCCAAAGGGAGGGATGCTTGTGAAAATGCCCGATTATAGGTCTTTTGCCATGCCTGCTGAATCGTATCCCCTGTTCGATGTCCCGACGCCGGACCCTGTGGCACGCGTGGCCGGGGCGGACGAGGCGGGGCGGGGGCCGCTCGCTGGGGCGGTCTATGCCGCGGCGGTCATCCTGGACCCCGCGCGGCCCATCGAGGGGCTGAACGACTCGAAGAAGCTCACCGCCCGGCGGCGGGAGATCTTGTTCGATGCGATCCAGGCGCAGGCGCTGGCCTGGTGCATCGCCTCCGCGAGTGTGGAGGAGATCGACCGCCTCAACATCCTGCAGGCCAGCATGCTTGCCATGCAGCGTGCAGTGGCAGGTCTTGCTCATGCGCCCACTCTGGTGCTGGTGGATGGCAACCGCGCCCCGGATTTCCCCTGTCCCGCACGGGCCATCATCGGGGGCGATGCGCTGGAGCCGGCCATCAGCGCGGCCTCCATCCTCGCCAAGGTCGCGCGCGACCGTTCCATGCTGGAGCTGCATGCGCTGCATCCGCAGTACGGCTTCGACAAGCACAAAGGTTACCCCACCGCAGAACATCTGGCCGCCCTGGCCGAGCATGGCCCCTGTCCCGAGCACCGGGTGAGCTTTGCCCCGGTCAAGCGCCTCTTGAGTGGTTGAAGGGCCAGCCGGATTCGGCCAGCACAGTGGTCACGCCGGCATCCTCGACGCGCTCCAGGCGTAGCCCCTCCGGTGTTGCACTCAAGAGCACCGCCCCCGCCTCCCAGTCACCCAGCACCGCGCGAATCCTGCCGTCCTGCTGATGAATGGCCGGGCGGTGGGTATGGCCATGGATCAGGACCTTGACCCCAAGGCGCTGCATGAAGGCCATCACCGCATCGTGGTTGACGTCCATGATGTCCGCGCTCTTGCGCCCTGTGGCCTGACGGCTCTGCTCCCGCAGCCTTGCCGCAAGCCTCTGGCGCGTACCAAGGGGGAGATGGCGCAGGATGAAGCGGGTGAGGGGGTGGCGCAGTCTTTGGCGCAGGCGTTGGTAGGCGAGGTCATCCGTGCAGAGCTGATCGCCATGCACCAAGGCCACGGGGTGGCCATAAAGCTCGACCACCACCTCCTCCGCCAGCAGGCGAAGGCCAAAGCGGCGGGCAAGGCGCTGGCCGATCAGGAAGTCGCGGTTGCCGTGCTGGAAAAAGACCGGAACGCCCGTATCGGTTAGACGACGTAGCAGGGCAAAGGCAGGGAGGAGGTCGGGGTCGATCGGCGCATCATCGCCGATCCACACCTCGACCAGGTCGCCGAGGATGTAGATCCCCTGCGCCTTGCGCAGGCGCGGTTCGAGAGCGAGCAGCCTGCGCGTGACCTGCGGCGCCTGCTCACGCAGGTGCAGGTCGGCGAGGAAGAGGGTTTCCTGCGCCAAGATACCTTATTCGACGGTTTCGACGCGTGTGACCTTCTCGATCACCACGTCGTTGCGCGGTACATCGCTGTGGCCGGCGCGCATGCCGGTTGGTTCCTGGGCGATGGCATCGACCACGTGCATGCCCTCGACCACCTTGCCGAACACACAGTAGCCCCAGCCGTTCGGGGTCGGGCTGGTGTAGTTCAGGAAGGCATTGTCCTTGAGGTTGATGAAGAACTGGCTGGTGGCTGAGTGCGGGTTCGGCGTGCGGGCCATGGCAATGCTGCCGCGCACGTTCGGCAGGCCGTTGGTGGCCTCGTTCTCGATCGGCGCGCGGTTCGGCTTGTTGGCCATGTCGGGGGTCAGGCCGCCGCCCTGGATCATGAAGCCGGGGATCACGCGGTGGAACAGGGTGCCGTCGTAGAAACCCTCATCGACATAGGCCAGCACGTTGGCGACGGTCTTCGGCGCGGCTTCGGCATTCAGTTCGACGACGATGTCGCCCAGGCGGGTGGAAATCTTGATGCGCGGATGGCTGGACACGGAAAGCTTTCCCCGGGTGTGTTGGAAAAAAACATCATAACGTGGCGCCCCTGCACAAATAAATGCCGAAAGTGCTTCGCGCTGCCGGAAATTGGGCTTACGATAGGCCTGCGTTCGACCGTGCAAGCACGGCAACGCATGCTTGAAGACCTTCGGGTCACGTCAGTTTCACGCCGCGTCGTGGGTTGATTCTGATGCTGTTTTTCCATGACGCATGTTCAAGACTGATTGGTATGATCAACATTTACGTGGGCAACCTGTCCTTCCGCACCGATGACGCAGGCCTTCGCCAGGCTTTCGAGGGTTTTGGTGAAATCGCCTCCGCCAAGGTCGTGATGGATCGCGAAACCGGCCGTTCCAAGGGCTTCGGCTTCGTCGAGATGCCGAACCGCGAGGCCGGCCTTGCCGCCATCAAGGCCCTCGACGGCCAAGAGATCGACGGCCGTGCCCTGCGCGTGAACGAAGCCCGTCCGCGCGAAGAGCGTCCGCGTCGCGAAGGCGGCTTCGCCCCGCGTCCGCGCCGCTTCTAAGCCGCGAGGGGCGCAGCGGTTTTGCCGCTGCGCCGAAAACGGCAGCCGTCCAGTCCTGAACGTGCTGTTAGAATGGAAAGGCCACGCCTCCGGGGGTGGCCTTTTTCTTTGCCCAAACCTTTCGCCATGCTGCACATCTACAACACCGAATCCCGCGAAAAACAGGTCTTCACCCCCATCGAGCCCGGCAAGGTCCGCATGTACGTGTGCGGCATGACGGTGTACGACTACTGTCACCTGGGGCACGCGCGGGTGATGGTGGTGTTTGACATGGTCTACCGCTACCTGAAGCAGCAAGGCTTCGATGTCACCTATGTGCGCAATATCACCGACATCGACGACAAGATCATCCAGCGCGCCCACGAACGCGGCGAGACCATCCAGTCGCTGACCCAGCGCTTCATCGACGCCATGCACGAGGATGCCGACGCGCTTGGCTGCCTGCGCCCCGATCATGAACCGCGCGCCACCGGCTCCATCCCCGAGATGCTGGCGATGATCCAGACCCTGATCGACAAGGGCTATGCCTATGTCGCTGCCAACGGTGATGTCTACTACGACGTGAGCCGGTTCGACGGCTACGGCCGCCTGTCCGGCAAGAATCCGGACGACCTACGCGCCGGGGCGCGGGTGGAGATCGGCGAGGCCAAGGACGATCCGCTCGACTTCGTGCTGTGGAAGGCCGCCAAGCCTGGGGAGCCGGCGTGGGAGTCCCCCTGGGGCCCGGGCCGTCCGGGCTGGCACATCGAATGCTCGGCCATGTCCACCACCTGTCTTGGGCACAGCTTCGACATCCACGGCGGCGGGATGGACCTGCAGTTCCCGCACCATGAGAACGAGATCGCCCAGAGCGAGGCGGCGACCGGCTGCCACTACGTCAACTACTGGATGCACAACGGCTTCGTGCGGGTGAACGAGGAGAAGATGTCCAAGTCGCTCGGCAACTTCTTCACCGTGCGCGAGGTGCTCAAGGACTTCCGCCCGGAGGAGATCCGTTTCTTCATCCTCAACAGCCACTACCGCAGTCCGCTGAACTACGGCGATGAGCAGCTGCGCGCCGCGCGCAGTGCCCTCACGCGCCTGTACACCGCCCTGCGCGATGCCGGTGACGTTACCGGGGCGGCCCTCCTGCCGGAGTTTGTTGCGCGCTTCACGCAGGCGATGGACGACGACTTCAACACCCCCGAGGCCATCGCGGTGCTGTTCGAACTGGCCGGCGAGGCGAACAGGCACAGCGGCGAGGCGCGCCGCCAGGCGGCCGCCACCCTGAAGCACCTCGGTGGCATCCTCGGCCTTTTGCACGAGGCACCGGAGGCCTTCCTGCGCGGCGGCGCACGCCAGGGCGAGTTGAGTGAGGAGGCCATCGAGGACCTCATCCGCCAGCGACTGGAGGCCCGTGCCGCGCGTGACTTCGCCCGCGCCGACGCGATCCGTGAGCAGTTGGCCCTTGACGGCGTGGTGCTCGAGGATGGCCCCTCCGGCACGCGCTGGCGGCGCGAGGGCTGAGCCGCTTGGCCTTCAGCGGGCCACGAGCACATCCCCCCTCGATTCGGCGAGCACATGCTTGGTGGTGCTGCCGAGCAGCAGTTCTTCGCCAGCACCCTTGCCGTGCTTGCCGATGACGATCAGGTCGGCGTCCTTCTCCTCCTCCTGCTCCAGGATGCAGGTGGGGGGATGGCCGGTGAGCGCGATGCGCTGGTAGCCGTGGGGTTCCAGTCCGGCCTCCCGGGCCAGCAGTTCCAGGTCGCGCAGCGCCTCCTGGCGGGCCTCCATCTGGTACTGGTGGATCCTCTCCTCGGTGACCCCGGCATAGCGCAGGGTGCCCTCCAGCGTGCTGTCGAAGGCATGCAGGAGGATGAGGTCGGCCTGGGGGGCGATGGCCCGGGCCTGGCGGATGGCGCGCAGCGAGTAGTCGGAGAAGTCCACCGGGATCAGCACCCGACGGTAGCTCTCGTGCGGCAGTTGCTTGACGACCAGCAGCGAGCGCAGGGTCTTGCGCAGCATGCGCTCGGCGGTGGAGCCCAGCATCAGGTGGTGCATGAAGCCCATGCCGCGCGCGCCCAGCACCAGCAGGTCGGCGTTGAGGGCGTCGGCCTCGCTCGGGATCTCCTGCAGGACCGCCCCGCTCACGAGGTGGATGCCGGGGCTGATCCCGAGTGGCGCGCAGATGTCGCTGGCGATCTGCGCCAGTGTGTTGCGCGCCTCGTCCTGCACGCGGGGCAGGGCGGCCTCGGCCTCCTGTCCAAGCAGGCGGCGCAGCTGGTCGAGCGTCCCCGGTTGAATCACGTGCAAAAGCTCGAGCCGCGCCCCGCAGTCACGGGCGATCATGGCCGCGCGGGTGACGGCGTGGCGTGAGGGCGCGGAGAGGTCGGTGGCGGCAAGTACGGTGCGGAAGGTGGTCATGGGTTCTGCTCCGGTATTTGAAGGTTCCGCGCGAACGACTCGGCGGCATGATCGGTGGCATCGAGGAAGGGGTTGATGATGCGCTCGACGCCGGCCTGGCGCATGGCGTGTTCATGACTCTCATCGCGCACCACCGCGGCGATGCGTCCCGGGTAGCCCGCGGCCTCCAGCGCGTGCAGCAGGCCGCGGTTGACTTGCCAGTCGGGCAGGGTGGTGATCACCCAGGCGGCGTGGGCCAGGGGCAGAGACTCGAGGAAGGCCGGGTCCTCGGCATCGCCGTAACGTGCCGCCAGCCTGCGCCCGCGCATGGCATCCACGGCCTCCGGGTCGAAGTCAACCCCAAGGACACGCACGCCACGGCCATGCAGCTGGTGCAGCAAGCGGCTGCCGTAGCGGCCGAGACCGAACACGATCACCTGCGGTTCCTGTTCTCTGCCGGCCTGCTGCTCCACCCGCGCCTCGCGATGAGGGTGCCGGCGCTCGAATAGGCCGAGCCAGGGTTGCAGGCGCTCATACAGCGGCTGCGAATAGAGGATCATGTAGGTGGACAGGGCAATGGTCACGATACCGACGAGGGTGGTCAGGCCGAGCGCATCCTGGCCCACATGGCCCATGGAGATGCCCATGGCGACAAAGATGATCGAGAACTCGCTGATCTGCGCCACGGTGAGACCGGCGAGGAAGCCGGTGCGCTTGCGGTAACCCATGCGCCCCATGATGGCCATGACGATGAGGGGGTTGCCGATCAGCACGAACAGGGCCAGCACGATCGCCGGGCCGACCTCCGCGTCCAGGGTGGAGAAGTCCAGCTTGGAGCCGAGGTCGATGAAGAAAAACAGCAGCAGGAAGTCGCGCAGGCCGGTCAGGCGCGCGCTCATCGCATCCCGGTAGGGGGTGGAGGCGAGAGAGAAGCCGGCGAGGAAGGCCCCGGCCTCCTTGGAGAAGCCGGCCCATTCGCCCAGCGCCGCAAGCCCCGTGCCCCAGGCCACGGCGAAGATCAGCAGCAGCTCCTGCGAGCGCGCCATCTCTCTCACCAGTGGCGGGAGGAGGTAGCGCATCGCCACGTACAGCAGCAGGGCCGCAAGGGCCAGGCGCCCCAGGACCGAGCCCGCCACCCTGAACACATCCCCACCGTCCTCGAGGCCCTGGCCGCCGAGGGTGCTCATCACCAGCATGGCCAGCACCACCGCGATGTCTTGCACGATCAAAAAGCCCACGGCGATGCGACCGTGCAGCGAGTCGAGCTCGCGCTTGTCCGACAGCAGCTTGATGATGATGATGGTGCTGGAGAAGGTCAGCGCTACCGCCACATACAGGGCCGTGAGCCAGTCCTTGCCGAGCATCAGGATGAGGACGAAGCCGAACAGGATCGTGAAGGCCAATTGGCCGAGGCCGGTGGCGAGCGCGACCGGGCCGATGTGGCGCACGTGCTGTAGATCGAGCTTCAGGCCGACCAAAAACAGCAGCACGGCGACGCCGACCTGAGCCAACAGGTCGATCTGGTCGTGGGCGCGCACCAGTTCAAGGCCGGCCGGCCCCACCAGGATGCCCACCGCGATGAAGGCGATCAGCATGGGCTGCCGCAGCCGCAGGGCGAGGGCCCCCACGACGGCGGTGATGACCAGCAGTTGGGCGAGTTCGGCGAAGGGCTGGACGATGGTCATAGTCTTCTTTCGACGGCACGCTGCCTGTCGCGCCTGCGACGCATGACGCGCCAGCGCCAGATGAGGCTGATCACAACGTAGCTCAGCACGCCCATCAGGGTGGCGATGAGGGCCAGCCCCACCAGCAGCGGCTGCCCCAGGGCCTTGATGCGCTCGATCAGGCTCGCATCCTCGTGGAAGACAGCCTCCTCCATCGCCTCGGGCGCGGTGGGCAGGGTCTTTTCCCCCGTGATCCAGGCGCCGAGCTTGTAGGCGCCGTAGTAGATGGGGCCGAAGGTGGCCGGGTTGGTGATCAGGGTGCTTGCGGCGGCCGCCGGCAGGTTGGCGCGCAGCACGACGGCGGCCGCTGCCGACAGCGGGATCTGCGCGATCGGGATCAGCAGGCCGAAGAACACCCCGAGGGCGACGCCCAGGGCCACCCCGCGCCGTGACCAGCGCCACAGGGCGGGTTGGTGCAGCCAGGGGCCGAGCCAGCGCAGCCAGCGGCTGTCATGCAGCTGTTGAGGGGTGGGCATGAGGCGGCGCAGACGTTCGAGCATGGTTCTCCTACATGCGACGGATACCCATGCGGCGCAGCAGCCACTTCTCGACCTCCACCGCGAAGAACTTGGCCAGCACGAGGATCAGGATCAGCCCCCAAGAGGCCGCGTCCAGGGCGGCGGTATGGAACAGGTGCTGCATCGGCGGGGCATAGGTGAACAGCAGCTGCAGGCCGATGAGGATGGCGCTGGTCCAGAAGGCCACGGGATTGCCGTACAGGGTGTCCCGCCGCATGGCATGTTCCGTGAAATGGCGCACGTTGAACAGGTAGACGATCTCGCCGAAAACCAGCATGTTGACCGCCGCGGTGCGCGCGATCTCCAGGCTGCTGCCGCGCGCAAGCTCCCACTCGTACACCGCGAAGGTCACGCCGATCATCAACAGGCTGACGTAGGCAATGCGTGCGAGCATCAGCCGGGTGATGAGTGGTTCGGTGGGGGGGTGCGGCGGACGGTGCATGATGCCGGGTTCCCCGGGCTCGAAGGCGAGGGCGAGGGCCAGGGTCACCGCGGTGACCATGTTCACCCACAGGATCTGGCCGGCGGTGACCGGCAGGGCGAGCCCGGCGAATACCGCGAGCAGGATCACGCCCGCCTGGCCGCCGTTGGTCGGCAGGATGAACACCAGCGACTTCTTGATGTTGTCGAACACCGTGCGCCCCTCGCGCACGGCGCGGGCGATGGTGGCGAAGTTGTCGTCGGTGAGCACCAGGTCGGAGGCCTCTTTGGCCGCGTCGGTGCCGCGCAGGCCCATGGCCACGCCAATGTTGGCGCTCTTCAGCGCCGGGGCATCGTTCACCCCATCGCCGGTCATCGCCACCAGCTCGCCCTCGGCCTGCAGGGCCGCCACCAGCCGCAGCTTGTGCTCGGGGCTCGCGCGGGCGATGACATCGGTCGTGCGCATCGCTTGGCGCAGGTCGGCATCGTCGAGGGTCTCGATCATCTCGCCGGTCAGCGGCGTGCCGACCTCAAGCCCCAGTGCCCGGCCGATGGCCGCCGCGGTGACGGCGTGGTCGCCGGTGATCATCACCACGCGGATGCCGGCCCGCTTGCATTGGGCCACCGCCTCGATCGCCTCCGGGCGGGGCGGGTCGATCATCCCCACCAGGCCCAGCAAGGTGAAGCGCCGGGTGATGTCCTCCATGGACAGGGCGGTAGTACCGGGCGCCATGTTGCAGCGGGCGAGGGCAAGCACCCGCTGGCCCGCCTCGGCGGCCTGTAGCATGCGCGCCTCCCAGGCCGGGCGGTCGATCGGCTGGCCGGAGGCGTCCTCGCAACACAGCTCGAGAACCCGCTCCGGCGCGCCCTTGAGCAGCACGAAGGCGTGTCCCTCGTGGTCGTGGTGCAGGGTGGCCATGAAGCGGTGTTCGGATTCGAACGGGATCTCGTCGATGCGCGGGTAGTTGGCTGTTTCCGCTGCCGGGTCGAGACCTGCCTTCATGGCGAGGGTCACCAGCGCTCCCTCGGTGGGGTCGCCGGCCAGGATCCAGCCGCCGTTGTCGTCGTGGCGTAGGCGTGCATCGTTGCACAGCAGCGCGCAGCGGGCCAGCTGGATCAGGGGCTCGTCCTGCTGCGGGTCGAGTGGCTCCCCATCGTGTAGGAAACCGCCGTCAGGGACGTAGCCGACCCCGCTCACCTCCAGCGTGCGCCCAGGCATGATCAGTTGGACGGCGGTCATCTCATTGCGCGTCAGGGTGCCTGTCTTGTCTGTGCAGATGACGGTCACCGAGCCGAGGCTTTCGACCGCCGGCAGGCGGCGCAGTACGGCCTTCTCTTGCGCCATGAGGCGGGTGCCGATGGCGAGCGTGATGGTGACGATGGCCGGCAACCCTTCCGGGATGGCGGCCACCGCAAGTCCCACCACGGCAAGGAAGATCTCGAACGCGGGGATGTCGCCGATGTAATGGCCATAAAGGAAAGTGGCCAGGCTGATGGCGAGGATGATCAGGGTGATCTGACGCGCGAACTGCTCGAGTCGGCGGGTGAGGGGGGTCGCGACGCCTTCCACACCCGCGACCATGGTCCCGATGCGGCCGATCTCGGTGGCGGTTCCGGTGGCGACCACGAGCCCCCGGGCCTGGCCGAAGGTGACCACCGTGCCGGAATAGGCCATGTCGGTGCGATCGCCAATGACGGCGGAGGCATCCACCGGGTCGGTGTTCTTTTCGACCGGGACTGACTCGCCGGTCAGGGCCGCTTCGTTGATGCGCAGATTCTTGACCTTCAGCAGGCGCAGATCGGCCGGAACCTTGCTGCCGGATTCGAGCAGGACGATGTCGCCCGGGACCAGATCGGCCGCGTCGATCTCCATGCGCTCGCCATGGCGCAGCACCGTGGCGTGGCTTGCGAGCATCGCCCGCACAGCCTCCAGGGCCTGCTCCGCCTTGCCTTCCTGGATGAAGCCGATGATCGCGTTGATGAGGACCACGCCCAGGATCACGCTGGCATCGATGAGGTGGCCCAGGCCGAAGGTGACCAGCGCGGATGCCAGCAGCACGTAGATCAGTGGGTTGTGGAATTGCAGCAGGAAACGCAGCAGAGGACCGCGCTTGCGCGGCGGTGGCAGGCGGTTGGGGCCGTACCGTTCGAGCCGCGTGCGCGCCTCATCGCTGCTCAGGCCCGAGGAATCATTGCTCTCCAACCACTTCAGCGCAGCTGAAGCAGCCTCGGCGTGCCAGGCGGTGTCCTTCGGGGGGCGATCGCTGGTTTCCTGAGTCATCGGCATCCTCTTCGCTCTTCTGTTTCCGGCCTACCCCAAGGATAGGTCATCTCCTGGCAGGGCACGCCAGGCGGTCGTGGTGAATGCGCTGCTCATGGAGAGAGGCCTTCATCCATGGTTTGGTTCCGCGGCCGGCGGCCTAGGTGGGGCGGCGGGAGAGGGGATGCGTGGGCCGGTTCAGGGCTGCGTATCCGGAAGCGGATCGCCGGGGGCTGCATCATCCATATCGCTCGCGCGCGGGGTCTCGTGGTTGCCCAGATGGTTGCAGATGCGCCACGCGTGGAGTGCCACACGCTCAAGCCACCGAAGCGTCTCCAGCGCCGCCAGCGCCTCTACCGGCCCCCATTCGCCGCCGGCGGTGCTGCGCAGGATAGTCAGGCGTTCCTGATGGTGGAGTTCCTCAAGCACCCGCACCTGCTGTGCGATGCGGTTCAGCCAGTCCTCCGGGGTATGCCCGAAGAGACCGGCCTGCGCCTGCTCGATCACGCTGCGGCAATGCTCCACCGCAGGCTGGAGCTTGGCGTGCGTTAGCATGCGCTGCACGGCGGCGGGTGGCAGGGAGCGCTCTTGCAGGCGGATCAGATGATCGATGGCGTGCATCTGCCCGACTCGCGCACGGGAGAGGGCCTCGTCCTCGCGCACCGGCGGGATGCGGGCGAAGAAGTCCCGCGTCTGTTCTAACGCCTGCGCGATCTGGGGCCGGCGCGGGTCGTCCAGGCTGCCGCCGTTCCCGCGCAGCACCGCGCGCAGCAGGCCGAACAGCTCGCGCGCCGTGTCGCTTAGGGTGCGGCGCGTCGCCTCCAGTGCCACCGGAGGGGCCTGCAACAGGCTGTCGTCGAGATGGCGGGTCAGGTGCGGTCCGCGGTCGGGAAGGAGCCGTTCGATGCGTCGCGAGATAGCCTCCGCGAAAGGCAGGAAGAGCAGCACGCCGAAGGCGATGAAGGCAGTGTGGAAGGCGGCGAGGCTGACCGCGCCGGGCTCCAGCCCGAGGTATTTCTGCCCCAGTCCGAGCCCCCACAGGAAGACCGGCAGCAGCGCGATGGCGATCAGGCCGGTGGCGAGGTTGAACAGGACATGGGTGAGCGCGGTGCGCTTGGCCGGCACGCTGCCGCCGATCGCGGCGAGGGCGCCTGTGACCGTGGTGCCGATGGCCGCGCCGATGACCAGCGCCGCCGCCTGCTCGAAGATTCATGCAAGTCCTGGCAGGTCAGTCGCGCGGCGGGAGGCTCTGGAGATAGGCGACCAGGGCCGCGAGATCCTCCTCGCCAAGGGTGCGGAAGGATGATTTCACCCGCGCAATCGGGTCCGGCAGGGCGCCTTCCGCCTCGCCGGTGGCGAGGATCCAGTCTCTTATCTGCGCGGCGTCGCGTCGAGCCCCGACCCCATCCAGCGGCGCACGCGGATTGCCCTCGCCCCCGATGGCGTGGCACAGGGCGCAGCCGTGGGTCTGGTAGACGGCCCGCCCGGCCTGCACCGCGCCCGAGAGCTCTCCGGGAGGCGCCGGATGGTGCAGCCAAGCGAAGGTGAAGGCGAGCAGCAGCATCAGGGTGGCGGTGGCGAAGGCCATGATGCGTACGAGAAGGGCTCGCATGGCGGCTCCTAAACCAGCTCGAAGCGGTCGTAGTGGATGTGGCCGAGTGGCACGCCTAGCCCGCGCAGGCAGAGCTGCAGGGCATCCATCATGGGTTTGGGGCCGCACAGGAAGTATTCCAGCGTCTCGGGGGCAGGGGGCAGGTGGCGTTTGAGCAGCGCTGCATCGATACGGCCCTGCTCTCCCGTCCAATCGGGATGGGGATCACCGATCACGTGGATGACCTCAAGGTCAAGGCGGGTGGACAGATCCTCGATCTCCTCACAGAAGATCACCTCCTCCAGGCGCTTGCTGGCGTAAAACAGGCGCAGCCTGCGACGGTCCCCTCGGTCAGCGAGGGTGCGCAGCATGCTCATGATGGGCACGATGCCGACCCCGCCCGCAATGAACACGAAGCCCGGAGCCTGGGGGTGGCGATCCACGCTGAACACCCCGTGGGGGCCCTCGATGTAGGCAAGCTCGCCCGGCTGCACGCTGCCGATGGTGCGGGTGAAGTCGCCGAGGGCCTTGATGGTGAATTCGATCCGCGATGGATCGGTGGCGCTCGAGGCGATGGAGAAGGGATGCTCCTTCATCGCAAAGGGGGAGGCCCGCAGGGTGAGCCAGGCGAACTGCCCCGGAGCGAAGTGCATGCCCTCATGCCCTTCCGGGCGCAGGCTGACTGTCCATGCATGGCCACGCTCGGGACGCACCTCGGTCACCCGCCAGGGCTTGCGCAGCATGCCCCAGGGCTTGACCAGACGCACATAGGCGATGAGCAGGACCCAGAACAGGGTGTAGGCGGTCCAGACCCAGCGCAGCAGGGGATGGTTGGTGAAATCCCCCGCCAGCTCGATGTGCACCACGGCGGCGAGAAAGGCGATGGTGGCGAGCGAGGCGTGCGCCACGCGCCACACCTCGTAACCGATGCAGAGCTGCCTGCGCCAAAGGGAGATGACAATCAGCACGCCGAACAGCAGCAGCGCCAGCTGGCCGGCGCTCTGCCCGAGCGGGGCCTCCAGCGGGTTGAGTGCCCCGAACTGCTCTGGGTAGGAGATCCTGAGGATCAGGTAGTGGCCGACGAGGAAGGCGAAGGCGACCAGTGCGGTCAGGCGGTGAAAGTAATAGAGGATGTCGAGTCCGAAGGGGGCGCTGGCCCGGCGGAAGCGCGCCGTCAGGAGGAACTGCACGCCCAGCATCCCCATGGCGGCGAAGCCGAGGCCCACCGAAAAGTCGCGCACCGGGAGGCCGGAGGTGGGCAGCGGCCAGGCGATCAGCACGATCAGCGGCGCCGAAATCAGCAACAGGTAGAGCAGGATCCAGCCCATCCCCTGGGCCAGCCCGGAGGCTCTGAGGAGTGCAGGGCTAGCCGGCATGGGACTCGCCCCTCGGTATCCATTTCCGGCCGAGGCCCTCCACCGGCCCGCGGCGGCCGACGTTGCCGACGCTTGTCCAGTCACCCTCCAGCCTGTCCAATGGAGAGGCCCTGCGAGATGATGCTCCCCTCATGCCCATGGTGTTGCCCCCTTCAAGGTGTTTAGAAGTCGCTTTTCCGAATCTAGCCGAAGCTGCTGCCTGGCGCTGCTGCGAGGCAAACGGCGACCCGCCATTGGAGCGGAGGATCTTGAAGCGGAACATGGGGAGTGGAACCCAGCCTCCTCAAAATTCGGGGCAGCTCAAACTGGCTGGAGAACTGCTGCCCGGCACCATCGGCGCGGAACTGCAAGAATGGGAACAGCAGGAGGTGGAGGCATGAAGCCGAAAGTGCAGACCTTGGGTGGGCCCGTTGTACGTGAGCGCCGGGATGGCGACCAGATCAAGCTGTCCACCTTCATCCCACTGAAGATCAGGAAGCGCGGCGCCAGCAAGGTGGTAGTGCGACCCGATGGCCAGGTCGAGTCGCCGGGCAAGGTCGCCAGCCAGATTGACCAGCCCTTGCTGGTGGCACTGACGCGGGCCTTCTATTGGCAGCAGTTGCTCGATGATGGGGGGGTTGGCAGTGGCAGCGAGATCGCCCAGCGCGAAGGCCTGCACCACTCGACGGTCAACGAGTTGCTGCGCTTGACGCTGCTGGAGCCTGCGATCATCCAGAGTATCCTGGCCGGGCAGCAGCCCAAATGCATGAGCCTGCTGTGGTTCCAGCGGAACCCACTGCCGACCGACTGGCGACTGGGTGGTGCAGCGGGGGGTAGTGGCCGGGTTTGATACCTGACCGGATTACGAACCCTCGATCACCCGTGCCACATCACCATGGCATGCGGCGCACTGACCCACCAGCAGCAAGTCGCCGCCCTTGATGGTGCCGCTGAAATGGGTGATCGTGGTCCCGTGATGGCAGTGGCCGCACCAGACGTTGGACAGCAGCCGCTGGCGGATGTCGGCAGGGATGGACTCCCAGCGCTGGCGGGAGGGCCTAGTGAAGCTGGGAAATGACTCAACGCCTGCTGTGGACTCTGCCAGTTCAGGCGTCCGGTTCCTCGCCATCGCCCGGGCTTCTGTCATCGCAGCCTGAGTCTGCGGGTTGGGTGTCTTTTCGTTCATGGCATCACTCTGCGGCGACGGCAAACGACCGCAGCCACGGATCGAGGTGGGCGATATCAAAGGTGCCCGACTCGAACATCTGCATCATCTCCGCATAAATCTGCATCGGTGCACGCTGCAAGCGCCAGCCGTTGATGCGCAGAAACACGTCGGCCGCTGCAAAGGCGATGCGCTTGTTGCCGTCCACAAACGGGTGGTTGATCGCCAGGCTTTCCAGCAGAGCAGCAGCCTCGGCCACGATGTCATCGTAGTAGCCGGTCTGTGGCCGGAACAGTGCAGCCTCCAGCGCCCCGGGGTCACGCACGCCCGGCGCGCCGCCGTACCGCTGCATCAGCACCGTGTGCATGCCGAGCACATCGGCCACGGTCAGGTAATCGTGCACCACGGTTTATTTGGCCAATTCGCGGTAGAGGCTGTCGAACTCATCCAGACTGGATGCGAAAGAAGCCATCACGTGGCGGCGGGGGCGCTCCTTTTGCTGCCGGTCGATGTAGTCGCGCAGCGCCTCATCGAGCACTGCCTGGAACTGGCGGCCCTGGCTTTCGGCGATCTGGCGCAGCGCTGCCAGCACCTCGGGTGCGGCCTGGGATGAGAACTTTTCGCGGACAGCAGACGTCATGGTCATCTCCATCATGATTCATCTTGACGCTTCATGATAGAGCAAGACGGAAAGGTTTGCTACCGCGTTGATGGCGTTCGATGCCTGACTGGCGGCCTTGGTTGACGGTGAACCGACGCGTGTAAGTTGTTGATTTTTCTATACCGCCATCTGCGCCTAGGGCGGCGTCCCGGGAAGTGGTGTAACAGCGAGAGGGCGTGAGGTGTTCGCCGTGGAGATCCTGCAGGGCCTCCACGGCGGGCGTGAAGTCGGTGGGTCATCGGAAATCTTCGGTAAGGTAGGAGCTGCAACACTTCAACCGAACCATGAGGAAGACCCCGATGACCCAAGACAGGATGCAGCTTTCCGAGCTGCTTGAGAAGGCCGGAGCCGACGATATCGTGCGCGACATGATTGGCTTCGTGGCCCAGCGCCTGATGGAGCTGGACGTGACTAACCGCTGTGGTGCAGCGCACGGCGAGCGCAGCGAAGAGCGGACCAATTTGCGCAACGGCTACCGCGACAGGAGCTGGGCGACGCGCGCCGGCACGGTGGCGCTGCGCATCCCGAAGCTGCGCCAGGGCAGCTACTTCCCGCCCTTTCTGGAGCCGCGGCGCACCGCCGAGAAGGCGCTCGCTGCGGTGATTCAGGAAGCCTACGTGCAGGGCATCTCGACGCGCTCGGTCGATGATCTGGTGCAGGCCATGGGCATGAGCGGGATATCCAAGAGCCAGGTCTCGCGCCTGTGCGCCGAGATCGACGAGCGGGTGCAGACCTTCCTGCAGCGCCCGATCGAGGGCGACTGGCCCTACCTGTGGATCGACGCCACCTACCTGAAGGTGCGCGAGGCCGGCCGGATCGTCTCGGTGGCCGCCATCATCGCCATCGGCGCGAACACCGACGGGCGACGCGAGGTGCTCGGCATGCAGGTTGGCGCCTCCGAGGCCGAACCGTTCTGGACGGAATTCCTGCGCAGCCTCACACGGCGCGGACTGCGCGGCGTCAAGCTGGTCATCTCCGATGCCCACGAGGGGCTCAAGGCCGCCGTGCGCAAGGTGATCTCGGCCAGCTGGCAGCGCTGCCGGGTGCATTTCATGCGCAACGTGCTCGTACACGCGCCGACCGGGCAACGCCGTGTCGTCTCCGCCCTGGTCGCCACGATCTTTGCCCAGACCACCGAGCGCGCAGCTCGCGACCAATGGCGCACGGTTGCCGACCAGTTGCGTGAGCGCTTCCCGAAGATCGCCCGGCTGATGGACGAGGCCGAGGACGACGTGCTCGCGCACATGAGCTTCCCGAAGGAGCATCGCACCAAGATCCACAGCACCAACCCGCTTGAGCGCCTGAACGGCGAGATCAAACGCCGCACCGACGTTGTGGGCATCTTCCCGAACGAGGCCTCAATCTACCGTCTCGTGGGCGCCTTGCTACTTGAGCAGAACGACGAATGGGCGCTGCAGCGGCGTTATATGACGCTGGAAACGCTTGCCGAAGTTGGTGACAATTCCAACGTCAGTCTGCCTGCGGTCGCAGCCTGACATGTGCTCCCGCTGAACCGGAGACCATGACCCGCCGACC
>FWPV01003761.1_pt1 | contig 24975 bp, 24 predicted proteins | sample 2228371 | NCBI WGS metagenome assembly FWPV01 (sample SAMEA103939776, study PRJEB20133) | metagenome | reverse complement strand
AGAAGAGAATAACCAGACCTGCTGGTAAGGCTAACCAAAAGAAGGGATTAATGATTCCAGAAAGAAGGTACCAAAAGACGAAAAAACTCAGGCGCCAATTTCTAAGCAATTTCCGGTTGAAGTTTTTTAGGCACTGAGCAAAGCCTCGATACCATCTCGTAGTTTGGGCTTTATATTGCTTCCAGTTAGCCGGATCTTTGGGATAACAAACAACCTCCGGACAGAATTTAACTTTGACCCCTCCTTTAATGTGGGCTGACCAAGTAAGAGCCATATCTTCAGCGATCGTTCCTTCGGGAAAGCCGCCCATTTCTTTCAGCAATTTTGTGTTAAAAGCAGAAAAACAACCGGAAGAAACCAGAGGAACCCCCCAATGAGTTTGGGTTTTCTTGTGAAGCCCAAGGTAATGGAGGTATTGCAAAAGCCTGGCTCTTTCCCAGATGGTTTCAACTCTTTGGGGTAACACAAAAGAGCAAACAGAGAGGGTTTTTCCATCAGCCAAATATGGAAGGAGTTTTTCTGTTGCTTTTGGTTCCAAAATGGTATCAGCATCTACCATGACCGTGACTTCAGTCTCAACAACCTGAAGACCAAAATTTAAAGCCCTTGCTTTTGTCCCGGTGTTGGCTGGCGTCCTGACAACCTCAACTCCTAAACTCTTGGCGATTTCCCCTGTTCCATCGGTTGAACCATCATCAATGACTATAATTCTTGCTAAAGGATAAGTTTGCTTTTTTATGCTTTCAACCGTGGCTCCAAGACAATCTTTCTCATTGTATGCCGGTATCAACACTGTTACCCTTGGCTTAAAATTGGTTTCTGGCCTTTCTTTCTTTCCTATCCCAACCAAAAACAAAAAGCCCTGGAAAATTTCTCTTCTCATCTCTTTCCTCCTTGGAAGGTGCTCGAATATAAGTTGATTATAAATAGGGAATAAATTTTGTCAAGCTTCTTTGGCAGCTTCTTTGGCAGCTAACTTTGAAAAAAGTTAAAGTTTACCGTAGCCTTATCTTGGTTAAACCTCAACCATAGGAGTGGAAAATTTACGGAGACCAAATTTATGGAAACCCGGCCTCCGCCAAATTCTAAAATGGTGGAAAAAGAAAAGGCCCGGCAGGTAAGACCTGACCGGGCCATAAATTACTTAGGGGCAACAGCAATAAAGAACATTTGCGATGATGAAAAAGGTCAGAAGGGCTAATCCTCCCTGAAGGCAAGGAAGGCAGGGTTTCGAGGGCAGAGATGGTGGTTGGCAAGGTGGTTGGCAAGGAGGAGGTGGTGGAGATTTAACCTCAATAAGAAATCTCTCTACTTCCACCCCCTCACAACAGGTAGGAGGAATATAAGTCCCAATTTTGGTATAAGCAGCTACATCGCCGTAGGTTGAAATGTGCCAACGGGGGTGAGTTGAAACTACAACATCGATTACGTAATTTCCAGCCAACCATTTTCCCTCTGGTGGAAAAACAACAACGATATCTCCGTTTCTTACCAGATGCCATTTTTGGAGTCGACCGTTCAGGAAAATATAGATATAGTTTTGGAATCCGCAGTTCAATACCTGAAATTGAAGCGGGGTTGTGGTTCCGACAACTGGGGAACTTACAAGGAATCGAATGAGTGGCTCAAAGCCATAAGCTTTATCAGCGATTACCACTCCTCCGATTTGGAGAAACGGTTGGAGAAACGGAGTGTCACTGCATTTTCCACCTACCTCTTGCTCGGCCATCACCGGCAGAGCAAAGCCGATTACCAAAACCATTCCCAACAGAACCGCTGCCCATCTTCGCATTTCCTATCCCCCTCCTTGGGATAAAAGATTTGCCCCTTTTTGGAGCTAATTAAATCTTAATAAAATCATTTTCCCTTGTCAAGTCCCATCTGTCCTACCTCGGTAAACAAAAACCATAGACAAAGTTTGTCTATGGTTCCTATGGCCAAGGTACAAGATAATAAATGAAAGAGCACAAGAGGAGTGCTTTTAGGACGGTGGTCAGAACAAGAAAAAACAAACCATATTTTATTTCCATCGCCCGCACCAAGGCAATGATCGCCACCCCAATAAGGGCTCCAAGATAGGGAACGGGGATTGGCAGGAAAGCCAAAATAATAATCCATTTCTTTCTTTGGCTCAACCATTCAGTGATTTTGAGTTTAAGTTCCTCTTGCTTTCTCTTTGGATAATTAACCCATCTATCCTCTCGGGAATCTTTCAACCGCTCTTTTGCGGCCCCGTGGGCTCGATGTTGCTTTAACCAAGTCAAGATTCGACCGGTTCCGTAAAAAATGACCAGCAGGCCGAGGAGCCACTTTATGGCAAAAAGAGAAAAGGTAATACTCCAGGGCAGTCCCCGAAGCGCATAGAAAGCCATCCCGGCCATATCATCAGCGAAAAAAAAGATTGCCAACCCTTCCAAAACTATCTTTCCCATTTGGCTCACCTCCTTTTTAAAGAAAAGATGATTTTTTATTTCAATTCCACTTTGGCACCTGCTGTTTCAAATTTTTTCTTTAATTCTTCGGCTTCCTCTTTTTTAACATTTTCCTTAACTATCTGGGGGCCATTAGCTACTGCATCAACCAAATCCTTCGATTCCTTTAATCCTTTTCCGGTCGCGTCTCTGACCACTTTAATTACCTCAATTTTTTTATCACCAACTGCGGTCAAAACAACATTGAAAACGCTCTTTTCTTCAACGGCCGGACCAGCAGTTGGGGCCGAGCTAACTGGAGCAGCCACCACTTGGGGAGCAGCCGAGACTCCAAATCTCTTTTCTAAAATTTTTACCAACTCAGCCAGATCCAAAACCGACAACTTTTCAATCTCCTCAACCAGTTTTTTAAATTTTTCTGGAACCTCTACTTTTTCTTCTGTCATAATAATCAAATTCAAAATGCAAAATGAAAGATTAAAATTCAAAAAGATTCCCACTCGCCCGCCTCCCTCCTGGGCAAGGCTTGGATCTCCTCCTCTTTACATTTTGCATTTTCATTTTGACTTTTGATATTTGATTTTTGGTTTTATGTTTTGGCTTTAGCCAAAACATTTATTAGACCTTTAATGTTTCCTTCTAAAACATTTATCAAGTTTGAAATCGGAGCGGAAATGCTTGAAACCAATCTTGTCAATAATTCTTCTTTGGTGGGCAATTTTGCCAATTCAATAATTTTTTCCGTCTCAATAAATTTGTTTTCTAAAATTCCACCTAAAATTTTTAAATTCGGATTTTCCTGAGAAAATTGCCAGAGAGTTTTGGCTGGCAAAACGATATCTTGATAACCAAAAACTAAAGCAATTTCACCTGCTATTTTTTTTGGCTCTATTTCTAATTTATTTTCTTTGAAGGCAATCCTCATTAAGGTTTTTTTAGCCACTTTTATTTCGTCGCCCTGGCTTTTTAATTTTTTCCTCAAGCTGGTCAAATCCTTTACTTTCAAACCGGTAAAATCGGCAAAAATCATTATTTTTTGCCTTCGAATTTTCTCTTTTAAATCTTCAATAATTTTTTGTTTTTTTTCCCGTGTCAAAGCCATTTTTTATTAAAAAATCTGTGGTTTTTCCACAGACAACAAGTTTCCAAAGCTATCAACTCTGTTTTCTCCTCGGCAGGTCTTATCTTGGTTTTCCCAAGGGCCTGCTGTCTGCGGATATTTTAATTTAGCAAATCAGATTTTATTGTCAAGACCTTATCAAATTATTCGTATCTCCTCAAGGCATCAACTGGTTTCAATTTTGCCGCTCTCTGGGCGGGAAAAAATCCCGCCAAACAGCCAACCAAGAAAGAGAAAGCCAAACCAAAAATGATTAAGCCGGGGGTGATTGAGGCCTTAAAATAAAATAGAGGATGAATCTGACCATAAAATTGAATTGCCTTGGCAAGTAAAACTCCTAACATTGTTCCGCCAAGACCACCGATAATGCCAATAATTCCCGATTCAAACAAAAAGATGAGCAAAATGGCTGAATTTTTTGCCCCCACCGCCTTCATAATCCCAATCTCTCTTGTTCTTTCCCTGACCGATGTGAACATTGTATTCATAATTCCAATTCCGCCAACCAAAATGGCAATTGAGGCAAAGGCAAAGATGGAAAATTGAATTACAGTTAAAATATTGCCGGCAATATCTTCCATTGTTTCGGAAGTAATTACGCTAAAATCAGCCACATCGGTTCCCGCCCTTCTTTTTCTTGTTTCTTGCAAAGCGCTTCTCAAATCCTCAGCCACCTTCTCGGGAATGGCTGTTTCCTCAATCTTGACCATTGCCATCTGAGCTGTCCCTGGCTTTTCTCCGGTTATCTCCTGATACAAAGCCATATCCAAATAAATAAAAGAGTCGTCGGTTTTGCTGCCCAAAGAATTCAATATTCCCACTATTTCAAATTTTCTTCCTTTAATCACTGCTTCGGTGTTAATTTCTAATTTTTCTTTAAAAATGTGATAAGCCACTTGCTGACCGATGACAATTTCTCTTCTTCCAGGAATTGGCCACCTTCCTTTTTCTAAACTCCAACCCTGAAATCTTTGAAGAAGCTCATTGGCTACCTCCCAGGGTTGGCCGCAAATCAAGACCGTCTTGCTTTTTTCACCATATCGCATCACCGCGCTGGAGTAAGAGAAAGGCAAAATTTTCTCCACCCCTCTAGTTTTCTCAATTGCTTGAAAGTCTATTCTTTCCAATCTTGCTCCGCCAATAAAGAGAGACATTGGATTGGATAAATCTCCAGCCATAATAAATATCATCTCCCCTCCGAGGGCTTTTAGTTGTTGGGCAATGGTTGACTTTAATCCTTCTGACAAAGAAAGCAAAGAAATTATTAAAAAAACGCCAATGACAATACCCAAAATAGTCAACCAACTCCTAAGAGACCTGCTTTTTAAATTGCCCAAGGCCAATTGAAAATATTCTCTTATTTCCTCCATAAAATTGAGAGGGTGTCCTTTATTTTTTTATTATTTGGCCGTCTTTGATATTGATGATTTTTTGGCTGTAACTGGCAACATTAGGGTCGTGGGTAACAACAATAATTGTTTTGCCTTGTTTTTGGTGGAAATCGATCAAAATTTCCATTATTTTTTTGCCCGTCACCGAATCTAAATTGCCGGTTGGTTCATCAGCAATCACCAATTCCGGCCCATTGACAAAAGCCCGGGCTATTGCTACTCGCTGGCGTTCCCCGGCTGACAATTCGCTCGGCAAGTGAGAAATTCGCTCTTTCAAACCTACTGAGGTTAAAAGTTCGGCGGCGATTTTTTTCCTTTCTTTTAGTGGAACCCCCTGAAAAATCATTGGTAACATTACATTTTCTAAAGCTGTCAGGTGGGGCAAAAGATTAAACTCCTGAAAAATAAAGCCAATGGTCTTTCCCCGGAATAAAGCCAGTTCGTTCTCTGAAAGTAAAGAAATATCTTTGCCCATCAGAAAAACTTTTCCTTTTGTCGGCATATCTAAACAACCGATCATATTCAAAAGAGTTGATTTTCCTGAGCCCGAAGGACCCATAATAGAAATAAATTCGCCTGGAGCAATCTCCAGGTTCACCCCTCTTAAGGCTGGAATTTCCACTTTATCCAATTGATAAATCTTCCAAACGTTTTCCAGTTTAATGATAAATTCCATAAAGAGTTGAGTTAATTCGCAAAAATCTCTGATTTTTGAGAAATTTTGGGTTTTTATTCTAAAATTATCTTTAATCCCTCTTCCAAACCAGAAACAACCTCAACTAAATTCTCAGGGCCGGAAAGACCAGTTTTAATTTCTCTTTCTTCGATTTTTCCATTTTTTAAAACTTTTACCATTGCCTTTCCGTCCTTTTTATAAATTGCCTCAGCCGGAATTAACAAGACATTTTCTTTTTGGCCAGTGATTATTTTTAAATCGGCTGTCATTCCCGGTCTTAACCCTTCAGGAAAATTTTCAAAATCAATCATTGCCTCGTAGTAGACAACGCCTTCTTTTAATTTGGAGGCGGGAGCAATAGAAGAAACCCTGCCCTTAAAAATCTGACCGGGAAAAGCAACGAGAGAAATTTCCACTTCATTTCCAATTTTCATTTTCACCACCTCTTTTTCGTAAATGTCGGCTTTGATCTGAAAAGGGGCTTCCGGCAAAAGATGAATTACCGCTTCTCCCAGTCCCGGCTGAACCATCTCTCCTTCTCTCTTTTGAATTTTGGTGATTTTTCCTTTTGTCGGACTTTTGAGAAAGCTTTCTTCAATTTGAGTTTTTAAAAGATCAATTTTAATTTCGGCCTGTTTTATTTGAAGACGATATAGATTAATATCTGTCTCTCGGGGTGGAGATTTTATCAATTCCAGACGCTTTTCAGCCTCGGCTAATTTTGTTTTGGTTGAGTCAAAATTTAATTTGGCCAAAGAAACTTTTTCTTGGGCATTAATAATGTTAGATAGGGCCTGGTTGATATTTGATTTATATTCATCTAAAGAGATCTTATCGCTGGAGGAAATTCGATTTTGAAAAGTGGCTGCTTGTTCGGAAATCTTACGAATTGTCTCCAAATTATCCAAAATAATCTCTGAGGATTCTTTCATCGTCGAAAGGGCTTTTTCAATATTTTCTTCTTTTGGTTCTCCCCTTACAATCTCTAAATAAAAAGCGGCTTTTTCTTTGGCTGATTCGATTTTTTCTTTAGCGGTAGTGATTTTTTGGCTCTCGTCGTTGTAAAAATTGACATATTTTAGGACGAATCCCTTTATAAAATTTAGGGTATTATAAAGCTGAATATAAGAATTATCTAAAACAACTAAGGCGGTTTCGTAACTATTTTCCAAATTCTCTTTGGCCAAATTTAAAGCAATTTTGGCATTATCAAGTTGGGTTTGAGCAATTTCAATCTCTTGGGGGGTAGAGCCGGCTAACAATTTCTTTAAATTCGCCTCAGCCAATTCATAAGCCGCCTGAGCCTCTTGAAGTTGAAGATCGGCTTCTATCGTTTGGAGTTTTGCCAATTCTTGGCCCAAAGTGACTTCTTCTCCAACCTCTACAAAAATTTTTTCAATTCTCCCCCCTCTTTTGAAAGACAATTTTAGCTCTTCTCCTCCCTCAACGCTTCCCGATTCTAAAACCTCTTCAAAAACAGTACCTCTTTTAACATCAACTGTTTTTATCTCCCTTTCTCTTTTGATTAGATTTTTAGAAACTAAAAAGAATCCAATCAGGCCAAGAATAATTATCCCAAAAATGAGTCTTTTGTTCATTGATGGCTTTTTTATTTCTTTTTTAAGAGTTCAACTATCTTTTGGCCAAATTCTTTAGCCGCTGCTGGCCCATTGGCAGTAACAATTTTTTCGTCAACCACCACTGCCGCTGGCAGATACTGAGCGCCCTGTTTTTCTAAAATCCTTACTGTTGATTGATCGGCAATGCTTGTCCACACAGTGGCTCTTCTTTGCCTCAAAACATTAGCTTTGGCTAAAATTGTCGGCGCAACGCAAATTGCCCCCAAAACCCTGCCTTCTTCAAGGGCCCCTTTGGCTATCTTGTACGAAATTTCATTGTCTAAATGGGCAAGAGCCCCTGGTCCGCCGATAAATAAAATAGCATCAAATTCCTCCACCCGAAGCTCTCCCAAAGAAATATCAACCTCCGCCTCGCCACCAAATTTACCAATCGCTTTTCCAGTTGAATCAGAAACGGTAATCACCTCTGCTCCCGCTTTCTCTAAAATTTCTTTTGTCTCAAAATATTCTTCATCTCGAAAATCGCGGAAGGCAATAATCATTGCCACTCTTTTTTCTACTAATTCTCTTAACATAGTAGTTTTGCGAGAAACCGCTTTTTAATGAGACCTTTCCAGGCAAAAAGCCCTCCCATTATTATAATAATTATTCCAATAAAAATCAAACCCTTCCTCATACTTTCATTTTCTCTCAACTAATTTATTTAGTCAAATAGTTTAGCGAAAAATAAAAAAACTAAACCACAAAAATTTCAAACCTCTCTCAAATTTTACCCCCCTCTTTTCAAAAACCACCCACCTTTCAAAACACCCACCTTTCAAAAACCACCCACCTTTCAAAAACCAACAATCTCAAATGTATTCACTTAACAACGCCATGGCGTTGTTAAGTATATACATTTTTAACTCCTTGTTTTTGTTTTTATAAAATCAATTTGGGGATATTTGAGTCATTTTACTCAGGGAATTTTCTAAAATTTTCGAAATTTTACCTCTCTTTTTTATTACACCTTATTCCTATGAAGTACCCGACACTTCACGGTCTTGGAGGGAAACCGGGCAAGGTAGCACCTTACACAATTTTACTTTAAATATTTTTCTTTGGCGAGGTTGTGGTCTTTTAAGGTTTGGCTGAAGATGGTTCTCCCTGTGGGGGTGGAAAGATAATACCAATATTCGCTCTTTTCAGGTCTCAATGCGGCCAAAATACTTTCTAAGCCGGGGTTACAAATTGGACCCTGGGGTAGGCCTAAATATTTATATGTATTATAAGGAGAATCAATTTGGGTTTCTTGTTTAGAAATTTTGGTTGTTTTCTTTCCGGTGATATAAGTGATGGTAGCATCAACCTGTAAAGGAATTTTGTTTTCCAATCTTTTCCATAAAATTCCCGAAACTAAATTTTTACAATTTGGGCATTCTTTGGTATTATATACCTCCTTTTCAATCAAAGAGGCCATAGTGATTATTTCAAAAATTGTTTTTCCTTGCTTTGTAATTTCTTCTTTTAATTCCGGTGTTAATTTTTTATCGAAATTTTGAAGCATTTTTTTAATTAGTGCCTCTAAAGTCTCTCCTTTTTTAATTTCATAGGTATCGGGGAATAAATACCCTTCCAAGCCTAAATTTTTTGGTTTATCTTTCAAAAAGGGAAATTCTTCGGAAAAATCTTTTGGCTTTGGTAAATCAGTTGTTTGAGAATAGCCAACCAAGGGAAAACCAACTAATTCCCAAAATTCTTCGGCCCGAAACATTCCCCTATTCTCAAAATAAAAACCAATATCTCTTAAATTCCAGCCCTCAATGATCGTGATTTTTTCTTTAACTATCTCGCCAGAAATGATTTTTTTAGCAATTTCAGGAATATTCATTGAGGAACTTAACCTATATTCCCCTGCCTTCAGTTTTTTTGCTTCCCCTCGAATTAAGACATAAAGCTCAAAAAAGTATTCGCTTTTAATTAAATCTTCTTTTGCCAAATTTTCGGCAATCTGAAAAAGAGTTTGGCCCTTTTCAATTGAAAAAATTTTTTCCCTGCTTTCTTGAAAATCTTTTGGCAAATAAATCCCCCAATAAAAAAGGATTGTAAAACAAAAAAATATTAAAATTAAAAAAAATAAAAACTTTTTCATATTTTAATTTTTTACATTAGTTTGCTATAGCTGAATAATGTAAAATTTTATTTTTCAATTAAAGGAACAAAGACAAATCCTGGATATTCAATTTCCTCAAATTTTTCTTCCGATTTCTTAATAAATAACCAAATTGAAGAACCAATCGGGGTAACAATTCGACCACCAGCCTTTAATTGTTCTTTCCAGGCGGAATAGCATTTTTTGGCAGTGGCGGAAACCAAAATTTTATCAAAAGGAGCCTCTTTTTCATATCCTTTTGAACCATCGCCACAAATAAATTGGGCAATTCCTTTTTCAATAAAATTGTATTTGGCAACATTGCTTTGACCAAATTCCTTTAATTCTGGAATTATTTCGATAGCAATCACTTTCCCCTTTTCTCCAACGATCTCGGCCAAAAGGGCGGTGGTCCAGCCCGACCCAGAACCAATATCCAAAATTTTCTCCCCCGCTTGAGGATTTAATTGCTCAAGCATAAAAGCCACTACCAGTGGCTGAGAAATTGTTTGGCCATAACCAATTGGTAAGGCCTCATTTAGTTCTGCTAAGTTTTTAAACTCTTTTGGTAAAAAATCAACCCTTTTGATTTTTCTAAAAGCAGTAATGATTTCAGGGGTCTTTAACCATCCTTCAAAAATTAAAGAATCAATTAAATCCATTGTCTTATCAGGGGATTACTGATTAAGGCGGGAAATTTATTTTTCATAGAGAGAAGATTTTTTAATAATAATCTTGTAAATATTCTCAATGAAATCTCCACCGGCATAGCCAATAATAAAACTCAGAGCGGGACTAAAAACACCCTCTAAGGTAAAGCCGACTTCTCTCATTGCCATGGTAGATAAAAGTCCGACGATTCCGGAAATAAAAACCATGGTGAGAAAATAGGGTAAATTAAAGGGAACATTTTTATAGGCAAACTGATGCTTGATAAAGCCGACCAATCCCCTAACTACTCCCCCACCAAAACCAGCAATTAAAGTTGAACCCTCCATAAGTTTTTAACGAATTCTTGTTAAAATTTTAGACCAATCAGGATAACAAGAAATTCCCTGAAAAATTACTCCCCCCAAAAACCCTAAAGAAAAATGAGGCGCAGGCAGAGGTTGCCAGAAAACCAAAAGATTTAGAATTCCAAAAGCGATAAGCCAATGATGAAGATGAATTTTCCATTTTTTAATCTCGAAAACAATTGATTTTATTTTTCCTGGCTTTCCCGCCTCTTTACCAGCCAAAAAATTAGTTAAGAAATAACCCAAAAGACCGCCCAAGAAGGCCTGAAGAGAAAAAATGGCTACTGATAATCCCAAAAGGAATTTTGGCCTAATTATCTTCATGGCCCTAAGCGAAAATTATAGTTTAATTATACCAGTTTTAAAAATTTTGAAAAATGGCGGGGGTACTAGGATTCGAACCTAGAAACGAGGATTTGGAGTCCTCTAGTTTACCAATTAAGCTTATACCCCCTTATACCCCCTTATACCCCCATTAAAAGGTGTGGCGCTTTACCTTCAAGTCTCTGTCCCCTATTTTTTTGTTTCTTTGTGAAGTGTATGTTTGCGACACCAACGACAAAACTTTCTCAATTCTAATTTTTTCTCGCTCATTTTTTTTGACTTGCGAGTATAGTAATTGATTCTTTTACACTCTGAACACTGAAGTCTGATTAGGGACTTCTTTTTTGTTGCCATATTCTTAAGCCAAGACCGGGATTTGAACCCGGGACCTTCCCCTTACCATGGGGATGCTCTGCCAACTGAGCTATCTTGGCGTGGTTACTACTAAAACCATTTTAACAAAAATTTTCGAAAAGCGGAAGGGGTCGTATTAAAAAAAGCAAGCGAAATAATCCTCTCTGGCATTAATTTTGGTAATCATTTTGGATAGAAAAAACTTTTTGGGACTTTGTGGGTAGGGCAGGATTTGCACCTGCGAAGGTCAGAGACCGCCAGATTTACAGTCTGGTGCCTTTGTCTACTCAGCCACCTACCCGATAAAATTTTATTGCAAGATTATCTTAACAAAAATTAAATTTTATTCAATAACCCTGCCTCGTTCTTTACGCCATTGAGCAATTTTTTTATGATGGCCAGATAGCAAAACCTTGGGGACTTTCCAAAAAACCCCTTTTTTAGGAGAAAATACAGCCGGTCTTGTGTATTGTGGATATTCAACAAACCCCCCGGATTTTGTCACTCTTTCTTTTAAAAGCTTTGCCTTCCCCAAAACTCCGGGAATTAACCTTGCTACTGCTTCAATCACTACCATGGCTGGTAATTCTCCGCCCATTAAATCATAATCGCCAATTGATAATTCCATATCGGCAATATACCTTGCCACCCTCTCATCTACTCCTTCATATCGGCCACAAATCATAATAATTCTGTCTAATTTTGAAAGTCGGTAAGCCGTTTTCTGGTTGAATTTTTTTCCCCGGGGAGTAAACAAAATTATTTTGGTTTTTTTGTTCTTTTTTATGGCGCCAAGTTTTTTTACTGCTCTAAAAATCGGCTCGACCTTTAAGACCATCCCTAAACCACCACCATAAGGTCTATCATCGACTGTTTTGTGTTTATCGGTGGTAAAATCTCGTAAGTTATGAATGTTAATTTTAATCAAGCCCTTTTCCTGTGCCTTTTTAATAAATGATTCTTTCAAATAAGAACTAAAAATTTTTGGGAAAATAGTAATGATATCAAATTCCATATCTCGCTAATTATTATATTCGTTTAAAATCAGCTTTTTATCGGAGAGGCTTTAATCTTTAATTTGGATAAATGAAAACGGCGCTATCTCATATCATAGCACCGTTTCCTTTAGCTGTAAATCAGAGATTTTTACAGCTTGAGCTCCTCAAGCGCTTCACCGGGAGTCCTTTTTTCCCGAGTAGCTCTTCCGCCCTCTGGTTCCTCGATCTTTAAATTTACTCTGGCGTGATTTTTCAGACCGACTATCCGAACCAGAGATCTAATTGCTCGGGCAGTGGCTCCGGCCTTGCCGATGATCTGACCCATATCTTCGGGATTTACTTTCAATGAAAGTAAAACCCCCATTTCATCAACCTTGCGGTCGATTTTGACATCTTCCGGGTGATCAACCAAAGCCTTTACCACATATTCAAGAAATGCTAGGTCAGCTTGTGTTTTTGTCATATCTCTTCTTACAGTTTATTCGCTAATTTACTCTAATCAAGTAGCTCGACCTTTCGGTGATTCTCCTCAGGCAGTAAATCGGGAGAATCTGAAAAGCCAGTTTAACTGGCAATAGCTACTATTAAATATTTTATATGTTTTTAAAAATATGTCAAGTACTATGCCTAATTTATGAAAACTCAGTTGGTTTTTTCTGGCGCTCCTTCTGGCGACGGCTTTTCTTGTTGTGAAACCGGCTTTTCTTCTTTGGTCTTTTTGTGAACTGGAATTTTTTTTCCTTCAATAATTTTTTCTGAAACTAATAAATTGTAAACACTATCTGAAGGCTTAGCTCCCACCGAAAGCCAATATTTAATTCTTTCTTTTCTTAAAACTTTTTCTTTTGTTAAAGGATTCCAAAAACCAACCTCATCAACAAAACGCCCGCCTCGAGGAGGATTTCTTTTGTTAGTTACTACAATCTTGAAATAAGGTTGATTTTTTTTACCAATTCTGAAAAATCTGATCACTAACATAGAATTACGAATAAAGGCAGGTGATAAGGAAAAAGTTAACCATCACCAGCTCTTTACTTTTAGGGCATTTTGGGCTGCCTCTAATTCGGCTTCTTGCTTTGAAGAGCCTTCGCCCTTGGCTATTAATTCTTCGTTTAAAAAAACACCAATAATAAAATGTTTGTCATGGTCTGGACCCCATTCTTCCAAAACCCTGTAAGTAGGGGTAATCCCGACTCTTTCTTGGGCTTCCTCCTGGAATCTGCTTTTAGCGTCTTTATAAAGACCTTTTTCGATAATTTCGGGCAATCTAATAATTAGATTTTTTTTAATAAATTCTTGACAGCTCCCATATCCTTGATCGAGATAAAGCGCTCCAACAAAAGCTTCAAAGGTATTAGCCAAAATATATAACCTAGCTTTCCCTGTCTCGCGGGCTTCTCCTTTTGAAAGCAATAAAAAATCATTAAAATCTAAACCTTTTGCCACCTCAGCTAACATTTTAGCATTAACCAGGGCTGCCCGCCAGTTAGTCAATTCCCCTTCTGATTTTTTGGGATATTTTTGATAAAGATATTCAGTGACCACTAATTCTAAAACCGCATCGCCTAAAAACTCTAATCTTTCATTATGCTCCAAACAAAGCTTTGGATTTTCATTTAAAAAAGAACGATGACAAAAAGCCTGAATTAACAAATCTCGGTTTTTAAATTTAAAGTCTAATTTCTTTTCCAGCTTTGAAAAATCTTTCATAATTTTTCCATTTCTCGGTAAATTGCTCCCAAAACGCCATTAATAAACCGACCTGAATTCTCGCCCCCAAAAGATTTGCCTAACTCAATCGCTTCGTTAAGGGCTACTTTTGGCGGGACAGCTTCTTTATCCCCGAACAATAATTCATAAACCCCAATTCTGAGGATGTTTCTATCAATAATGGCAATTTTTTCCAGGGGCCACTGGGGAGCAGATTTTGAGATGATTTCATCGATTTCTTTTAAATGTTTAATCACTCCGCTCACTAATTCCCAGATAAAGCTTTTGTCTTTCAATCCCGGTCCAAACTCATTACAATTTCGTTCAACAATTTTTTCCAGATCCGCTTTTTGACCTGAAAAATCCCATTCATAAAGCGACTGCATTGCGATTGATCTTGATAAATGACGGGAAGACATAATTTGGTCTGATCGCTTTAACTTCTTTTAGATAGTTCTTTCCAGCTTAATGGCTTTTCCTTTTTTTCCTCTTTTTCTTTCATTTTCATTTCCTTTTCTCGTTTTTTTCTTTCTTTTTTATCTAGTTTTGTTAAAACATCCACTACTTCCTTTCCTTTATAATATCCACAAAATGGACAAGCTCGGTGAGGCAGGGTTGGGCGTCCACATTTTTGACATTTTACCAAAACCGGCTCTTTCAAGAAAATCTGAGCTCTTCGCCTAAGCTGACGGGATTTTGATGTTCTCTTTTTAGGAACAGCCATAAAAGTACATTGTTACATTATTACATTGTTTTTTAAAAGAATCAAGTAATTCGACAATTCAATTTTTAACAATTTTTAAATTAATTGAAAAGTTCTTCGATGAATTTTACAGGGCCCATATTTCTTAAGGAATCTCCGATGTAATTTTGTGGGATAGCCCTTATGAAGATCAAATCGATATTGGGAATATTTTTTGTGATAATTTTCCATGATTTTATCGCGCTTTATCTTCGCAATAATGCTGGCAGCGGCACAAGAAAAAACCTTTTCATCGGCCTTAACGATTGATTTTTGGGAAACTGGAAGATCGATTTTAAAATTTCCATCTAAAATCACAAAATCAATTTTCTTTAAATTTTTGCCCGGGTAAAAATTTAAGGAAAGTTTTTTCTCTAAATTTTTAATCGCTCTTTTCATTGCTAATTTAGTTGCTTTTAAAATATTTATTTTATCAATTAACTTTTCTGAAGCCCTGGCTGTTGCCCACTCAATAAACGGATGTGTGGTGAGAATTTTGTAAAGCTCCTCTCGCTTTTTTGCTGAGAGCTTTTTTGAATCCTTTATATCTGGAATTTGGATTTTAGGATTTTTAATCATTATGATGGCGGCGAAAACAGGGCCTGCTAAACACCCTCTCCCAGCCTCATCCAGTCCTGCTACATATTTATATCCTTTTTTCCAAAGCTTTTTTTCTTCTCTTAAACTTGGAATTTCATTGATTTTCATTGATTTTCATTGATTTTCATTGATTTTCATTGATTCATTTTATCATATCCAAATTTATTTTAAAACTTCTTCTTACATTAAAATGCTATGGCAAATTAATGTAAGGGCGGCAATTTTAATTTAATTTTTCAAAAACTGCTAAATGTTCACAAATAGATTTTTAAAGTCCTCCAGAACTATCGAGGAAATTGCTTTAAGGGTTTGACTTGGTTTTTTGAAAAAAGTAAAATAAGGTAATGCCTCTTAGAAAGCTGGGTTTTGCCGAAAACACAAAAAAATAGGTTTTGTGGATTTTTATTAATACTATTGGTAATTTTCAAAAGTTATGAAATTTACCCATCTCCATGTCCATTCCCACTATTCTCTACTCGATGGTCTTCCAAAAATCGACGAATTATTAGATTATGTCCAGAAGCTAGGTATGAATTCTGTTGCCTTGACTGACCATGGAGCAATGTATGGCGCAGTTGAATTTTACAAAAAGGCGATTGAAAGAAGTATAAAACCGATAATTGGAGCAGAACTTTATTTGGCTTTTGAGAGGATGTTCCAGGAAAGGCCAAAAATTGATGACAAAAGATATCATTTAGTTTTATTGGTCAAAAACGAAGAGGGTTACAAAAATTTAGTTAAATTGATAACAAAAGCCCATTTAGAGGGTTTTTATTATAAACCGAGGATTGACGAAGAGTTGTTAGCCCAACACACAAAAGGTTTGATTTGTTTATCAGCCTGTCTCCAGGGGAAAATTCCCCAATTAATTTTGGCCAAAAAATTCGCTGAGGCTGAAAAAACCGCTAAATTCTATCAGGAAATTTTTGGCAAGGATAATTTTTATTTAGAAGTCCAACATCATCCTAATCTGCCAGAACAAAAAAGAGTCAATAAAGAATTAATTTCTCTCTCCAAAAAATTAGACATCCCCCTCGTGGCCACTAATGATTGCCATTATTTAAAACCCGAAGATGCTGAAGCTCAAGATATTTTAATGCTCATCAATACCAATTCCAAGCCAGATGACCCAGAAAGATTGACAATGCGATCTGATGATTTTTCAATGAGAAGTCCGGAAAAAATGATTGAAGATTTCAAAGAAATACCGGAAGCGATAGAAAATACTCAAAAAATCGTTGATTTATGTAATTTTCAATTTGAATTGGGGAAAGTGAAGCTGCCCCATTTTGAAACGCCAAACGGAAAACCACCGGATGAATATTTAAAAGAGCTCTGTCTTGAAGGAGTAAAAAAGCGTTATGGCGAAAAACCAGCTAAAGAAGTTTTAGATAGGCTAAATTATGAATTGACAGTGATAAAACAAACCGGTTTTGCTCCTTACTTTTTAATTGTTCAGGATCTTGTTAACTGGGCAAAAGAAAATAGAATTGTCACCGGTCCTGGTCGGGGGTCGGTTGGTGGTTCTCTGGTTGCTTATGCTCTTAATATTACCAATGTTGATCCTTTAAAATACAATCTTTTATTCGAACGCTTCCTTAATCCAGGAAGAAGCGCTAGCTTACCTGATATCGACCTTGATTTTACTGACCGGAGAAGAGACGAGGTAATAAATTATGTCGCTCAAAAATATGGCCGAGATAAAGTTGCCCAAATTATTACTTTTGGAACAATGGCCGCAAGAGCAGTGGTTAGAGATGTGGGAAGGGCTCTTGGATATCCTTATTTATATTGTGACAAAATTGCTAAGATGATTCCTTTTGGCGCAACTTTAGACCAAGCCCTAGCTACGGTTGAAGAATTCCGTCAGACCTATTTGAATGATCTAAAGGCTCAAAAATTAATTGATTTTGCTAAAAAGCTTGAAGGTTGTGCCAGACATGCCTCTACTCATGCTTGCGGAGTAGTTATCTCCAGAACTCCCATAGACGAAATTTGTCCTCTCCAACATCCCACCCAGGACGATGAAGCTATCGTTACCCAATACGAAATGCATTCCATTGAGGATTTGGGACTTTTAAAAATGGATTTTTTGGGATTGAAAAATTTGACTATTATTGAAGATACCTTAGCTAGGATTTACAAAGTTCAAGGGAAATCAGTTGATATTGAAAATATTCCGCTAAATGATAAGGCCACTTTTAAATTATTACAAAGGGGGGAAACGATTGGTGTTTTTCAATTAGAATCAGAAGGGTGCCAACACTATTTAAAACAATTAAAACCAACCGAAATTGAAGACATCATTGCTATGGTTGCTCTTTATCGACCCGGCCCAATGGCCCTAATTCCTGATTATATTGCTGGAAAACACAAAAAAAAGCGCATTGAATATCTCCATCCAAAGCTAAAGCCGATTTTGGAAAAAACTTACGGAATTATGATTTACCAAGAACAGCTAATGGAGATTGCCCAAAAATTAGCCGGCTTTACCCTTTCTGAAGCCGATACCCTCAGAAAAGCAGTCGGGAAAAAAATCAGATCTTTACTAGTCAGCCAAAAAGAAAAAATGATCGAAGGAATGATAAAAAATGGAATTACAAAAGAGGTGGCGCAAAAAATCTGGGAATGGGTTTTGCCTTTCGCTCGCTATGGCTTCAACCGAAGTCACAGTTGTGCCTACGCCCTCATTGCCTATCAAACTGCTTTTTTAAAAGCCCATTATCCAGTTGAATTTATGGCTTCTCTTTTGACTTCAGAAAAGGCTGATGTAGAACGAATTGGCTTTTTAATCGGAGAGGCTAAAAGAATAGGCATTGAGGTTTTGGCACCGGATATCAATGAAAGTCTAGAAAATTTTACTGTCGTCGGACCAAAACAAATTCGTTTTGGATTGCTGGCAATAAAAAATGTCGGTTGGAATGTAACTGAAGCAATTATCGGGGAAAGAAAAGCTAAAGGCCCCTATCGCTCAATAACCGATTTTCTTAGGCGGATTTCTCCTCGTGATTTAAATAAAAAATCTTTAGAGGCCCTAATTAAAGCCGGATGCTTTGATAAATTAGCTGAAAGGGGTCAATTGTTGTTCAATCTTGAAAGATTATTGGAAACAACTCGAGAGGTTCAAAAAGTAAAAAATAATGGCCAACGTGGTCTGTTTGATGGGATGGAAAATATAAATGAGATAAAATTATTGCCCGCCAAACCAGCCACAATGAGAGAAAAATTGGCCTGGGAAAAAGAACTATTAGGCCTTTTTGTTACTGCTCATCCTTTGGAAGACTGCAAAAAAATTTTGGAAAAAAAATCTTTTGGTATCTCAAAAATAAAAACGGCTCTCAATTCTTTCATTAACCGTCAAATCAGGGTTGGCGGCTTGATTTCCTCAATAAAGAAAATTATTACCCGCAATGGAAGGCCTATGCTTTTTATGAATTTAGAAGACTTAAATGATAAAATCGAGGTAGTAGTTTTCCCCGGTACAATTGAAAAAAATCCCACTGCTTTCCAGGAAAATAAAATTGTTTTCGTCTCCGGGCGAGTCGATACAAAAGATGGAATGCCAAAAATAATTTGTGACAATATCGAAGAGGTCATTGAAAGTTAAGTCGGCGAACAAAACGAAAAAAAATTTATGAAAATTGAAACCATTCGTCATTCATTAGCTCATATTTTGGCTTACGCTGTTAGGAAGTTGTATCCGGGGACTAAATTTGGTATTGGTCCAGCAATTGAAAATGGATTTTATTATGATTTTGACCTACCAAAAAGTTTAACTCCTGAAGATTTACCCAAAATTGAAGCTAAAATGGGAGAGTTAATTAAACAAAATATTAAATTTGAAAAAAAAATTATTTCCAAAAAAGAAGCTCAAGAACTTTTCAATGACCAGCCTTACAAATTGGAATTAATAGAAGAATTAACCGAGGCCCCAGCAGTGTCAATTTACAAGTCCGGGGATTTTGTTGATCTTTGTCAGGGCCCGCATGTGAAATCAACAAAAGAAATTCCAATTGATGCTTTCAAGTTGACAAAAATTGCTGGCGCTTACTGGCGAGGCTCAGAGAAAAATCCAATGCTAACTCGAATTTATGGAGTGGCTTTCAAAACAAAAAAGGAGTTAGAAAGTTTTCTCCAAAAAGAAGCTGAGGCGGAAAAAAGAGATCATCGGTTTTTAGGTCAGAAATTAGAATTATTTATGTTTGATGAGGAGGTGGGTGCTGGTTTGCCTATTTGGATGCCAAAAGGGGCAATCTTGCGAAAACTCATTCAGGATTATTTATATGAAGAATTAAAAAAGGCCGGATATCAATGGGCGGTCACTCCGCATATTGGGAACTTAAAATTATGGAAAACATCTGGCCATTGGGAACTTTATCGGGAAAATATGTATTCTCCAATCAAAATTGAGGAAGAAGAATATCTTATAAAACCAATGAATTGCCCTTTTCATGTCAAAATTTTCCAGTCAAAAATTCGTTCTTACCGAGATTTGCCAATAAAATATGCTGAATTCGGAACTGTTTATCGTTATGAAAAATCAGGGGTTTTACATGGTCTGGTCAGAGTTAGAGGTTTTACCCAAGATGATGCCCATATTTGGTGTAGCCCAGAACAATTGAGCGAGGAATTAGAGAAACTTTTGCGCCAGGCAATAAAAATTTTTAAGGACTTTGGCCTCAAAGATTTGAATTTTTATCTCTCAACTCGACCGGAAAAGTATGCCGGCACTGAAAAGGGATGGAAAAAAGCAACCAATTCATTAAAATATCTCCTCAAAAAGCTGAAATTGAAATATCAAATTGATCCTGGGGGTGGAGTTTTTTATGGACCGAAAATTGATGTTAAAGTTAAAGATTCTTTGGACAGAGAATGGCAATGCACAACCATCCAGGTTGACTTTAATTTACCAGAGAGATTTGACATTACTTTTATCAATCAAAAAGGGAAAAAAGAAAGACCGTATATGATTCATCGGGCTCTTTTGGGCTCTCTTGAAAGGTTTATCGGCTTGCTCATTGAAAATTATGAAGGCGCTTTTCCTTTATGGTTAGCGCCAGAGCAAATTTGGATTATTCCGGTTGGTTCAAGACACAAAAAATATGCGGACTTTGTCAACCGAGAACTTACAACTAACAACTTACGAACCAAAATAAAGGATGAAAATGAAACTGTTTCAAAAAAAATCAGAGAGGGTGAAATTCAAAAAATCCCTTACCTTTTGGTAGTTGGCGACAAAGAAATGAAATCAAAGACGGTCAGAATCAGACAAAGAGGAAAAGGAGACATTGGGCAAATGAAATTGAAAAGGTTTATTGAAAAGATCAAGGAGGAAATAGAAAAGAAAAAATAAAAATGAATTTTAACCAAACTTCACAAGAAGCGGAAAAAGTTTCAAAAAAAACAAGGCTTTTGGCCCTCTTGGGTGCTTTCTCTTTTTGGCTTTTGGTGTATAGCATTGTTGGAATACCGTTTTTTTTGGTAGAAGGGTTTAGCGAAACTTGGAAAAAAAATTTTCTAACCTTCTTCACAACACCTCTTTTAGCGAATTTAATCTACGTATTTTCTTTTTTCTATTTTATCTCTTTCTGTTTTGCTGCTCCCGTTTTCTTGCCACGTCATCGAGTTAAGAATTTGATTATCTCTATTATTTTATCTATCCTCTTTTTTTTACCTCAAGGATTTTTTTCTTTTTCGCTACCTCTGATCACTGAAGGCGAGCACCTTTCTGTACCCCTCTTTTTTATTCTAGCCGGAGTAATGGAATTACAATCTTGCTTTGCACTTTTTTACATTTTTAAAAACAAAAAAGAGGAGAAAGTAATTCCCAGGGTATTCATTTTGAGTATAGCTATTTTTCTTTTATATTTAGGATATGTAGCTTTTTATGCTAAAAAAGCTGCAGAAGCTGAATTTGTATTAGAAAAAATTTATCAGAGTGCTCTTGAACTAAAAGATGGGAATTTTTGTGAAAAAATGAAAAAAGAATGTAAAAAAAGAAAAATTAGCTTCCCTAGCGGAAAATGTTATTATGGCTATAGAGATATTTACGTTAAATGCGTGACGGATCTAAGTATAATTTTAGAAGATGAAAATTTATGCAAAAAAATTGAGTATCCTGAGGGACTCAGAGAATGCCAGAAAGAAGTTTTTCTCAAAACAACCGATTTATGTCAAGATATTTTAGAAAAAGAAAAAAAATTAGATTGTATTCAACAAGTTGCTGTTGAGAAAAACGATCTTGAATTATGCCAAAAAATTCGTCGAGTGAGCGAATGTATGGGAGGAATAGCGGTAAAAACTAAAAATTTTGACCTATGTTTAGAAGGGTCGGCTCAGGAAGGATATAGTCTGGAGTTTCTCCAGCTCAATTGTTTCAAAGAGGTCTTTCGTCATATAGAGAATCCGGAGGTGTGTAACCATGTAAGAGCAGGGGGATATTGTGATTGCATAATAGCCGCTGCCTTCCAGTTAAAAAATCCCGAACTTTGCCAAAATGTTATAGGTTGGATTTGCTACGAGCAATGCTTAAAAGAATCTCAAAATGCCTCCCTTGAAAAATAAAAAAGAAGATAAACAAAGGTGGCGAAGAATTCCCAAAATTCCATTACTTTTTAGTAGTAGAATTTTGGAAAAATTAAAAATATGAAAGGCTCAAAAATTTTTCTATTAAGCTTGGCTTTATTTTTTCTCTTTGCTTTTGTAGTTTTTGCACAAAAAACGCCTCTTCCATCTGAAATTAGTGAAACCCCTTGCGATCTCAACAAACCTTGTCCTGAAGGTTTGGAATGCTTTTACTTTCCAGAAATAGGCTTAAGATGCGCCCAACCCAATCCTTGTTCTTATTTTCGCTGTCCCGAAGATACTAAATGTAGTATTTTGCAAACTTATCCACCTAAGATTCATTGCGCACCGAGAAAAGAACTCCCGCCGGCAATTGCAGAGAGACCAGTATCTAAAATAATTGATCTTGATGAAAATATTCAGCCTCAGGATCTGAATGTATCAGAACCAAAACTTTTGCCAGATAGTTCGTTTTATTTTCTGAAAAGTTGGGCAAGAAAAATTCAAGAAATTTTTACTTTTAATCCCTTGTCCAAGGCTAAATTGAGATTGAAATTTGCCAACGAAAGGTTGATGGAGTTAAAGAAATTGATTGAGGCAAACAAAGATCCAGAAATTATTCAAAAAACAACCGAAAACTACCAACAAGAAATTGAAAAAATAAAAGGAGAGGCCGAAAAGATAAAAGAGAAAGCAAAGGAAAATTTTCAAGTTGAAAGTTTTCTTGATAAATTCATCGACCAACAAATCTTGCATCAGAAACTTCTTGATAGATTAGAAACTCAGGTTACCCCTCAGGCTTTTGAAAAGATAAAAGAGACAAGGGAGAGACACTTGGAAAACTTTAAAGATGTAATGCTCAAACTTGAAGACCGAGGAGAAAAAATCACTGAAAAACTAAATAAAATTTTAGGAGAACAAAAAGGAAGCGAGTTTAAGAATTTCAAAAATTTGGAAGTTCTGAAAAACTTAGAAGAAAAAGTACCCGAGGAAGCAAAAGTAGCAATTAGAAAGGCTCAAGAAAATGCTTTAAAGAGATTAAAGGAAGATTTAGGAAAGATGTCACCCTCAGACCAAGAAAAATTTAAAGAATATATTGAAAAAATTTCCGGAGCAAAAGAAAAGCATTTAGAAATTTTAGAAAACTTGAGACAGGAAATTCAAACCATTCCAGCTCCCCCTCCTCAAATTCTTGAACTGAGGGGCAAATTAGAAGAAAGTAAAGAAAGAATGTTAGAAAAAATTGAGGAAAGGTTAGAAAAACTCAATTGTCCTCGCTGGACCCCCCCAGCACCGGAATTTTGTAAAGAAGGTAGAGTAATTATTGAGAAAGATGAAAAAGGTTGTCTTTTGGCGCCAAGATGTATAATTCCAGGAGAATTAGAAATTTTGGAGCTTCAACCACAAGAACCAGTCATTGGACTGCCAAATCCAGCCTCGGTCTACTGTAAAAAATTAGGATATAAATTGGAAATAAGAACTAATCCCGATGGAAGTCAATATGGAGCTTGTATTTTCCCCGATGGTTCTGAATGTGAAGAATGGGCTTTTTTTAGGGGGGAATGCGGGGTGGAATATAAAAAAGAGACAGAGAGAAATGAAAAACCACAATTTTGTATCACTTTGTGGGATCCGGTTTGCGGGAAAGATAATAAAACTTATTCAAATGAATGTTTTGCGAAAATGGCCGGAGTGGAAGTTAATTATAAAGGAGAATGTAAAAAAGAATTAGGCTGCGCCAAAGAAGGTGAAAAAGTAAATAGAAATCCTCTTTTGGGACCAACTGACAAAAAATGTTGTGAGGGTTTGGTGGAAGTAAGAGTGAGTAGATCATATAGTATTTGTCAAAAACCTGAAGAAAAACAAACTGAAAAAATCTCTCCTGCTCCTGAATTTTGTATCCAAGTTATAACCGCAGCCAAAAACCCAGAGACTGGAGAATGTCGGGAATTTCCCACGCCCTGTGATGTGCCCGAGGGCTGGATTCCTTTAATTGGAAAGGGCTGCGATTAAGAATGTTCTGAAAATTAATCTCCTATATCTATACTATATGAAGTATTTTGTTATTACTTTTGGTTGCCAGATGAATAAATCCGATTCGGAAAGAATTGCTGGGATTTTAGAAAAAATGGGTTATGAGAGGACACCAAAAAAAAGTGAGGCTAATTTAATATTGGTTAATATGTGTTCGGTCAGGCAATCGGCGGTCGATAGGGTTTATGGATTAATTCAAAAACTTAAAAACTTAAAAACTAAAAAGAAAAAACTCAAAACTATTTTAACCGGCTGCATTCTTAAATCGGATAGAAAAAACTTTGAAAAAAAATTTGATTTGATTTTAAATATCAAAGATCTACCAAATTGGCCAAAACTCATCAAAAATAAAACCGCGGTAAAATTCAAGCCATGGCATGAATTTTACAACAGTTGTAGATATTTAAAAATTGAACCAAAATACCAAAATGATTTTTCGGCTTTTGTGCCAATTTCTAATGGTTGTAATAATTTTTGCTCTTATTGTGTTGTGCCTTATGTTCGGGGGCCTTTGGTCTGTCGTGACTATAAAGAAATTTTAGAGGAAGTGGAAAATTTGGTTAAAAGGGGCTTTAAAGAAATTTGGCTCTTGGGCCAAAACGTGAATGATTATAAATGCAAAATGACAAATCAAAATTCAAAATTGATAAATTTCGCAGGACTATTGAAGATAATAAATGATATTCCGGGAGATTTTTGGATTAGATTTACGAGCCCTCATCCCCAAAACTTTTCGGATGAATTAATTGAAACGATGGCAAAATGCCAAAAAGTCACTCCTTATTTGAATTTACCTTTGCAAAGTGGGGATGATGAAATTTTAGAAAAAATGAGAAGGAATTATAGGACAAAAGATTATGAAATTTTGGTTAAAAAAATCCGCCAAGCATTTAAAAAATACAGGAGAGGTTTAGAAAAAGAAATCTTTCTTTCAACGGATATTATCGTTGGTTTTCCTGGCGAAACAAAAAAACATTTTAACAACACTTTAAAGTTTTTCAAAAAAATTAAATTTGCCATGGCTTACATTGCTCAATTTTCTCCGCGCCCGGGAACTCTCGCCGCCACTCTTAACGACAATGTTTCAGCAAAGGAGAAAAAAGAAAGAGAAGAAAAATTAACAGAGGTTTTAAAAGAAAACTCCCTGAAATTTAATAAAAAATTTATTGACAAAGAAGTTTTAGTTTTGATTAATGAAAAAATTAAAGATTTTTATTTGGGTAAAACAAGACATTATCAAACAATTAAAATAAAAACGAAAGAAAATATTTTGGGTCAATTTGTCAAAGTGAAAACAAAAAAA
>FWPV01005567.1_pt1 | contig 24976 bp, 19 predicted proteins | sample 2228371 | NCBI WGS metagenome assembly FWPV01 (sample SAMEA103939776, study PRJEB20133) | metagenome | reverse complement strand
CGTCATTGCAAGGCTTTCCTTTCTCCGTCATTGCGAGCGACCAACGGGAGCGAAGCAATCTCATTCTGCCCTTCCTCCTAATGAGATTCCTTCGCCTCCTTCGGAGGCTCGGAATGACAGAAGAAGGTGCCAATGAGATTGCCACGCCCCTTCGGGGCTCGCAATGACAAAGGAAGGAGAGAAAAAAAGAGGATTCGGGCAAGTTCGGGGAGGAGTTCATCCCGCACCATTTCCTGTGGAACTTCCAAAAAGGTGCATAAAATTGTTTACATTTGTGGGTGACACTGTGCTTGACCCATTTTTGGGGAGTGGTTCAACTTTAATAGCCTGTCTAAGGACAAACAGAAATGGAATCGGGATTGAAATTGATAAAAATTATTGTGAGATTTCCAAGCAAAGAGTAATAAAAGAAGGACCGGTAAACCAACTTAAATTAGAGGCGGTTGATGGGGTAAAATAGTGGCTGGAGCAAAGAGAACCATTTCTGATTTAATAATGGAATATTTTCGCCAGCACCCCAAGGTAGAGTTAAAACATGGTCCCGTTGTAAAATAGAGAGTTATATGAATTTCCTCAGTAGATAAAAGAAGCAATTTTTAAAAGAGACGGCTATAAATGTATCGTTTGCAGGAGAGGAAAGAGCAGACGGCGTTGAAATACATGCCGACCACAAAAAGTTATATAAAGATATCCCAAACTTTGTAAGTAGGTTGCCTCAAAAGGTTGAGATTATTAAGGGCTGATGGTGGCAATAGTTTTGCCTAAGAGGTAGCCAATCTGAGCGGTTTGAATATAGGTGTCTAAAAGAGCCGAGTAATAGGCGGCTTCAGCCTGGGCAAGGTTTGCCTGGAATTCTAAGAGGTCAGAAAGTGGCAGGGCGCCCAGCCGGTATTGAACAAGGGCGAGTTCGTGAAGCTCTTTGTTGAGTTCAAGGTTTTGTCTCGCCTGTTCAAAACGGATTTTTGCCTCTTTGTAGCCAAGGATTGCGGTGAGGGCGGCGGTCCGTAATTGGAGCCGGGATTTGGCAAGGGTGGTTCGGGCGCGGCGGGAGTTATTAAACGCATCGCCAATACTTAAGATAAAAGTTTTAATGTCAATAAGGGGTAAGGAAAGACCAATCCCTTGAGTGGTAGTTAACCTCTCTTTCCAGGAGGAGTAACTGACAGGCAGGGAGGTGTCGGAGTAGTCCCAGCTCCGGTAAATGGTAATTGCTGGGAAAAGACGCAGGAGTGCTCCGGTGAGGTTAAGCGCGGCGATAGTAGCCAGGTTTTTGGTCATTTTTGTACTGGGGTTATTGCGTTCAATCTCTAAGAGCAGGCTGTCCGGGTCGGTTATATTCCACTCCGGTGGGGCGGTGATTTGCTCAGTAGGATAGATGAAAACTGGTCTGGTGATGCCAAGAGTGGCTTTGAAGGTCTCCTGAGCGGTGCGCAGGCTTTTCTCGGCACTGAGGAGGTTGAGCTGTGCCTGGAAGTAGAATGCTTCACTGCGGAGCAGGTCTATTCGGGACACCTGACCCAGGCGGAAGCGTTCGGTAGTAAGTTTTTTCTCCTCCTCGGCTTGGGCAAGCGTTTTTTGAGTAGCGTCAAATAGTAGCTTTGATTTGAGCAGGTTGAGATAATCGGTGGTAACATTATAGATGAGTTGAGCGGCCTTTTCCCGGGCTGAAGTTGAGTAATAAGAGTGGTTGACGATGGAATTGACTAAATTAGCGAATACTGAGGGGTCAAAAAGAGTCTGTTGAATCGTAATCGTGGTTTTCCAAAAAACAGCCGTTTCCCCTTTGGGAACTTTGGCACTACTTGAGAGCGTGGCGGTGGCAGAAGGCAGAAGCGCATTTACCCCCTGACCAATAGTGAGGACGCTCTGGAAGCGCTCGGTAACCGCTTCACTTCGCAGAGGACTTTTTTTTAAGGCGAGGTCAATCGCTTGGTTAAGGTCGAGTTTCAGTGTCTCGGGTGCGGTTAAGGTTGGAGCAAAGCCACCGGCGTCGAGCCCAGCGAAGGTAGAAAACAACCACCAGACCGCGAATAGGTTCATTATTACAGGGCAAGACCACCCGATAAGGTTAATAGCCCGCTGAGCAGAAGCACATAGCCAAACCAAACGAGAAATACCACCGGCGCAGTCTGTTTCGTCTGAAGGTTAAAAACTACTTTTAGCCCGACGCTTACTAAGATTAGTTCCCAGATGGTGAAGATGTCAATGCAGGAAAAAATACTTTTGAGATAAATAGGAACGTTAGGGAAAAGGAGTGCCAGGTTAGTGGCAACGGTGATTTTGTTGGTAGCAAGCATTAAAAGGGCACGAAATAGCGCGGTTGGTAGGCGCACTAAGGCGGAGTTGGCGGCGATGGCAAAGGTAAGGGCGAAACTGGAACCGGTGCCAAGTAGGGGAAGGAGGAGGTTGAGAATCGTTGCCCACAAGAGCAGTTGCACCCCGGACCAGATGACTGCCGAAAGGCTCCGCAGGAGAAACCGAAAAAATAAAGCGAATTTTGATGAATTGCGATAAAACTCCAGTTCGGTGCGGAATGCCTCTTCAATCCGCTGAATTGCCACCTCCCGCTGGGCTTGGGGCATTCTCCCCTTTTCAATCTGCTGGTCAATGAACTCTTTGGTCCGGCTAATCCGCTCCTCAATAGCGTTAATAAGAACGGCGCGGGGAAGAACGGTGACTGCGATGGTGCTAATTATCAATGGCAGAATGAGGAGGAGAATAAGAGGCACGACCCATTCTGGCTTTTGGGCAAGAGATTGAAATCGGCGCGTGGGTGAAAAGAAAATATTGAGCATATTACCGCCTCCCTTTTAATGTGAGGCGACCGGTGTGCTGGGGGTTCTGGCGAAATTGGGACCAAAGGGTTCGGGCTGGTGGCGCTTCGCCATAAAACGCGTATAACCCCCCATCCCAGGAGCCAACATAAACCGTTCCATCGGCGGCGATAACCGGAGCGGAGGAGTAATAAATCTCTTTCTCTCCTGAAGCAATCTCCTGAGCAAATAAAATCCTGCCATTTTTGGTTAGGGCATAAAAAGTACCGTCATCGGAAAGAAAATAGACCGTGCCTTTTTCATTCACCGCCGGCGTTGCACAAATGGCGTCATTGGCTTCATGGAGAACCTGAACCGCTCCTTGAGGCGGCTTGGTGCAAAGATAACCGCCATCGGTGCCGAAGATAATCTCACCGTCAGGGGATAGGATAACTTCGGTGCGGATTTCATCTTCATCAGGAACCGGGACCCGCCAGCGCATCCGCCCCTCCGGTCCAATACAGTAGAGATAGCCGTCAAAACTCCCGGCGAAAATGTTCCCTTTCTCATCCGAAACCGGCGCCGGAAAGAAGTAGGTGCCATCGGGCGTGCCAAACGACCAGCGCCTTTTCCCCTTAGAGGTGAAGCAATAGATTGAATCCGCTGAGACAAAAACCATATCGTTAACTACGGTAGGGGCAGCGGCGATTTCATCGCCTAATTGGAGCTTAAATAAAACCTTTCCCTTCGGGCTGATTTTAATCAGTTTCCCGGAAATGGTGCCTAAATAGAGGTTACCAGGAGAGTCAACCGCTGCCGGGCTCCAAAGTTCATCATCAAGCTTAACCTGCCACTGGAGATTCCCGGCGGTGTCAAGACAGTAGAGCTGGGAGTCAAGCGAGGGGACAAAAACCAAATCGCGGTCCAGGGTCGCGCCGGCATAGATTGGCCCCTTGGTATTAAAACTCCAGCGGAGTTCACCATTGGGGAAAAATGAGTAAAATGCCCCTTCCTCATCACCGATGTAGATATTGCCATTTTGGTCTAACGCCGGTGCGGCAACGATTGCCCCGATAGTTGGCGCAAACCATTTTACCAGTGTAGCAACAACCTCAACTGAGCAGGGACGACTCCAGGAGGAGATATTACCGCTAACATCTTTTGCCTGAACCCGGATTGGGAAAGTGCCGGTAGTGCGGTAGCGGTGATAACGGTAAATCTCAACCGGACTCTGAACTGGTCCGGTCCAATTTAAAGTATCGCCATCGCCCCACTCAATCTTATAAAATAAAGGGAATTGAGCAGATTTTGGTGGGAAAATTGCGAACTCCATTTCAGCGAAGGTGTCCACCCGCATGGGATAAATAAAGGAATCGGGCGCGGGAATAAATAACTCACCAACGAGGAGTAAAAGCAAAATAGTCATTTTATAATTCCGTTTCTTATCGGGTAAAGACCAGTTTGCCCCAGGTTCTCTCGGTTGTTGTCAAAACCTGATAGAAATAAACCCCGCGCGGAACTAAAGCGCCAGTTTCATCCCGTCCATCCCAGCTAAAATCGGTGTTGGCAACTACCGGATTTTCCTTTGCCAAGTTCTTCACCAGGCGTCCAATTTTATCATAAATTTGAATGGTAACGATGTCGTTCTGGCGTAAAGATAAGGAAAAAGTGGTCTGCCGGGTAAAGGGGTTAGGGGTGACTTTTAAACCAGAGCCAATCGGCAAAGTTAACTTTGGCTTTTCGGTAACACCGATGTTGATGTGATACCAGGAACGGGCGCTATCAGCATTTGCCAAAAGTGAAGCCTCATCCTCGCCACCAACAAAAGCGACCGCAAACCGCGAACCCTCGGAAGGCAATAGGTTAATCGGTCCAACTGAAGCAACGACCGCCCAGTTGTCCGCCCGGGAAGGGTTATGGAGTTTAATCGTGCCTCTAAGAAACCCCCACTTCTGGGCATCACGAAAACAGGAGTCCGGGTAGTAGTAGATTACCGGGTCAATGGCGCTTAAATGAGCAATACTCTCCGGCTCTAACACCCTGATACCGACATAAGGACCTAAACCCATTGAATCACTCACATAGACTAATTGGCGGAAAGTGTCGGTGCGACAGATATCGCGCCCCGCCGAGTCAACCGCGAAATCAGCGAAGACGCCAACATAGCAGTTGTTTATTGAATAAGGACGGGTATTCTGAAGTTCCCACAGGAGAATAACAAAGTCATCATACCCCGGAGAGTCTTCCGCATAACTGTTTTGCAGAACCAACAACTGGAGGCTCTGTGGGTGATTGTGGTCGGCGATCCAAGTGGAAAATTGCTCATGCCCTTTCTGGGGTGGAAAGAGGCTCCGGAGGCTATCAATCATCACAAAGTCAGTATCTATTTGAGAAACCGGTCTTTTATAATAGCGGTCAACAACATACCCGGTGTCGGTGCCCAAAGCCAGCGAGGCATACCTCATTAGACTTTTACCATTCTTAGGATAACAGAACCCGCTGCCACTACCGCTGGGGCTGAGATAACCAATTCCGCCAAATGCGGTCACCGTGAGCCGGCAGTTGTTGGTATCGTGGTCAACCATAATTTGTGCCGGGAATCCGATTCTTAGGGTAAAGCCAAATTTTACTGAATAATCAAGACTTTCTCCGGTAACATAAAGCGAACAGGGGATAAAAGTACCGTTCGGAAGGGATGGGTCGGCGTTGAGAGCAAATCGGTCATTCCAATTTATCGCACTGTCCTGCTGAGGTATCACTCCCCAATTGGCTAAGGAATCAACCACTACTAACCGGTTGTCCAAACTGCGGAGCACTCCTTGGGTATTAGCGCAGTTGAGCTGACCGACATTGAGGAGTTTTACCATTAGGTCGGCGGTTTCACCCGGGTCAATATAACCATCATTACTCTGGTCAGCAACGAGAACCTCCCGCATTTTCAAGATTATCCCACCCGGCACCGCATCAACCGCGGCTAAGGCGTCAATTCTACCGGCGCCAAAGTCGTTGTCTTTACCTGGATTTCCCAGGTCAACAGCGGTTACTTCAAGGATTGAGTCAACCGCTCTCGGGCTTAAATTCGGGTTCTTAGAAAGCATCAGACAGACCGTTCCCGCAACATGGGGTGTAGCCATTGAGGTTCCATCGTTCTCAACATAACCACCACCTATCATACATGATTTTACCGCGACACCAGGCGCACTCATATCCGGACGGGTTAAGCCAGGGGGATAGGGGTAGTCATTATAAGGGGAAACATTTTGCCAAGTTACCGGACCGCGACTGGAAAAATCCGCAATCTGGTCTTGAGAGTCGGTGGCACCAATGGACATTATTCCGGACAATGTTCCGGTCCCGGTGTTCTGCGGATTCCACCAGGGTGGTGGAACATTTCCCGGACATCGGCAGGAGTTTGGTGGTGAAAGATACCTTTCGTTGCCAGCGGCAACAACCTGGATGAGTCCAGCGGCATTTACGTTGTCCGCGGCCTGACGCCAGGTCGCCTGATGGGGATTCCAGGAGATTTGCCAGCCCAAAGACATTGTGTACAAATCCGCACCATTACTTGGTGAGAGCGGCGGTGAAACACAAAACTGCATCGCCTGCCAGCACTGACTTTCCGCAACTGAATCTGCCTGGGTCCGAACCCGACAGACCATAATCTGCGCATCCGGAGCAACACCACACTGAGTTCCACCAGTACCATCGCTTGCTACTGTCCCCGCGGTATGGGTGCCGTGTCCTTGAACATCCATCGGATTGTTATTATTACTCTCAAAGTTCCATCCGTGATAGGGGTAATTCGGGTCGGTCCACATATGGTCAGCAAGGTCAGGATGAGTATAGTCACAGCCGGTGTCAATATGTCCGCAAATAACCCCTTGACCGGTAAACCCCTGTTCCCATACTTCTGGCGCCCTAATCTTCTGAACACCCCAGGCAATCTCATCCTTACCTTCCCGGTCTTGTTTTTTAATTGGTTCCCAAAGGTCAGGGCAGTAGACTAAATCGTAATTGATATAATTAACCTCCGGTCTTTCATTAATCTGCTGAATAACTTCCGGTGTTGCCTCACAGTAAATCGCATTAACAATCCACAGCGGACGAACATCCGCAACAGCACCTGATGGTATCAGCGACTCAAGAAATTCTAATAGCGGTTTTTGCTCCCGAGCGGAAAAGTCTTGGAGAATCCGCGCCACCGCAACCCGACGTTCTCGCCTCGGTAATCCTTCAACCAAGGAGTTCAATTTCTCTTTATCAAACTGGGTCTTTAGGACAATCTGCACTGGTAACCGTTGGTTACTTTCAGCGTTGGTCAGATGTTTTTTTAGCTCCGGGCTTAACAATCCAAACCCGGCTTGAATTATCAGTAATAAAACTACCAGCACTGCTTTACTTTTCATAAAATGCCTCCCTACAAGTTTAATCTTGCCACTCTGGCAATGTTTAATTATATCCCAATCAAACCAAAGGTCAAATTTCTTGACTTGATTTTCCTTAGGGGCAAAATTAGGTAAATGATAAAGACCTTTCAAGTATTTGTTACCACGCCCAGTAAAAATGCCGCCCAGAAAATCTGCCGCGAACTTCTAAGAGAACGTTTAGCCGCCTGTGCCCAGATTATTGGACCAATGAGCAGTAGCTATTGGTGGCAGAGTAAAATTACGAGTGCGAAGGAGTGGTTATGTTTACTTAAAACCGACGAAACCCATTATCAAAAGCTGGAAAGAAAAATTAAGCGACTTCATCCCTATGAAATCCCCGAAATCATCGCCCTGCCGATAATTACCGGTTCCACCGATTACCTTTGCTGGCTCAAGAAGGAGTTAAAGAAAAGGCGCAACGGAGAGGATTGAATTGTCACTCTCAGAAGTTATTGGTCACCTCCAGCATCCTGACCCCAGAGTTCGCAGTGCTGCGATTGAGCAGCTCCGCAAGTTAGACGCCGAATCCGCTGCTGGTGCCTTAGTTTTTCTCCTTGCCGACCCGGAGCCGGAAATCCGGGCTAAGACCGGGGTAGCACTTGCGGCTATTGGTAAAGCGGCGGTAGAACCGGTTATCCGGTATCTCGCTAACTGGGAAGGCTCCCTCGGCACCGTCATTCCGGAACTCTTAGGTAACCTCCGGAGCCCAGCAGGAATTGACATCCTCGTTAAGCACATTAATGAAGAAGATCCGAAAGTCAGAGTAGCAATCGCTCGTGCCCTGGGCAAAATAGGTTCCGAAAAGGTTCTCCCCGGACTATTGGAACTATTACGGGACTTTCAGCCCGCGGTTCAAATTGCTGCCGCCGAGGCGTTAGGTGAACTTCGTTTAATAGAGGCGGTAAACCCTTTAATTGATGAATTAAACGACGAGAATAAAGAAGTCCGCCAGGCGGTAATTGCTGCGTTGGGGAAAATTGGTGACAAAAGTGCCGCTCCTTTCCTTTCCCGGCTTGCCGCCGAAGACCCGATACCTGAAGTCCGGGAAAGTGCCGAAAAGGCGCTGCAAGAGTTGTCGGAACAGTCGGTAAAAAATATTATTCAAACGCTAGTAACCGCCACCACTCCCACCGAACAAACTCAGGCGATTAATCGCCTTATTGAAGCAGGAACACCGGCTATTGCTCCTTTAAGTAAATTACTGAAAGACCCTAACCCTTCTATCCGCGTCATTGCGGTAGAAGTAATAGGTATGATTGGCGAACCCATCGCCATTGATAGCCTTGCACCATTAATGAATGATTTGGCAAGTGAGGTGCGGTTTGCGCTTGCCCGGGCATTAGGGAAAATTAGGCATATTCGTTCCGCTGAAATATTGGCAAAAATGCTTGAAGACCCGGACCCGAAGGTTGCCGGAATGGTTGCAAAATCGCTGGAGTCGTTAGGAGAGATTTCAGTAGAACCGGTATTTAGTGCCCTGGTTCATTCCTCTGCCGAAGTCCGGGTGCGGATGCTCGAAGTCTTGCGAAAACTTCGCTGCCAGGGTGCCTGGGAAATGCTCTGTTTAGGTTTGAATGATAGTAGCGCCTGGGTTCGCCTTGTTTCCGCCCAAGCATTGGGGGAGATTGGCGAAATTCAGGCGGCGCCGATTTTACTTCGGGCGCTTGACGACCCAGACCGGTATGTCCGCGCGACCGCAGCCGAGGCATTAGGTAAACTACGAGATTATCGCTCCAGTATGAAACTTCTGGAGATGGTTCAGGATGAAAGCGATTTAGTCCGAGCCCAGGTATTCCGTGCCTTAGGAAGAATTGGCAATTCGGCGGTGATTCCTCATCTTATGAAAGCTTTGGATGACCCTGAGACCCAGGTGCGAATCGCCGCAATTGAAGCACTTGCCGAACTACAGGCGGTTAGCGCAATACCCCGATTACAGGCAATCATCCGCCCCTGGCCCTTCAGTCGGGAATCAAAAGAGGTTAAAAATGCCGCTCGCTGGGCACTGGAGCGACTTACCGCCTCTGGGAAAAGCGGTTAATCCTCAAACAGCCCGAGGGCATAATTTGCTGGGTCAAATGGCTCCAAATCCTCTATTCCTTCACCGGTGCCAATAAACCAAATCGGCACCCCAATCTCTAAGGCTATTGGAATCACTACCCCCCCTTTGGCAGTGCCATCCAGTTTAGTAATAATTATTCCGGTGATGCCAAGGCGTTCATTAAAAACTTGTGCCTGCCTGATACCATTCTGTCCTACCGTTGCATCAAGGACTAAAAATATCTCATCCGGCGCGCCTGGTTTCACTTTAGCGCATACCCGTTTTATTTTTTCTGCTTCGGCCATAAGGTCTTGTCGGGTATGAAGTCTCCCAGCGGTGTCAATTAAAACGATTTCCCACCCACCCTGGAGCGCCTTTTGCAGGGTGTCAAATGCTACCGCGCCGGCATCCTGCCCTTTTTGGGAGAAAACGATTTCAACGCCAGCCCAACTCGCCCACACTTTAAGCTGTTCCGCGGCTGCATCACGGTAAGTATCAGCCGCTGCCACTATCACCTTTTTCCCTTGGCGGGTGAAGAAATGGGCGAGTTTCCCAACTGTAGTGGTTTTGCCAACCCCATTCACCCCCACCACCATTATAACCCAGGGTGGGACTGTTTTACTGATGGGGCGGGGTTGGTCCCGATTCAAAGAAAGGATTCTGATAATTTCTCGCTTTAACCCCTCCTTAATATCCCCTGGAGAATGACGCACCGAATCAACAATTATCTCTGTTGCCTTCACCCCGACATCGGCGCTCAGTAAGATTGCCTTTAATTCTTCGGTATCAACAGTTTTAACGAGACGACGGAAGAGGTCGCGGGTCTTTTTTAACGCCCTCCCCAGCGAAGAAAAAGAAGTCATTTCGGCCGGTCTGTTTCTTTTTTAATGGACGAAAAGTTAGTAGGACCGGCGGCGAGGAGTTTACGAAGGTCTACTGATACTAGTTTAGATACCCCGACCTCTTCTACGGTGACACCAAAGATGGCGTCTGCTCTTTCAATCGTTGCTTTGTTGTGGGTGATAATGATTACCTGGGTCCTCGCTGATAACCGTTTAAGATATTCAGCAAATCTATTGACATTAGCATCATCTAAGGGAGCATCAACTTCGTCTAAGAAACAAAACGGTGCCGATTTAACTCGGTAAAAAGCAAAAAGCAAGGATATCGCCAACATCGCCTTTTCGCCGTCGGAGAGTTGTTCCAATCGGCGGGGATTTTTCCCTTTGGGCTTAGCAATTATTGCCACTTCCGACTCTAATGGATTGGCGTCATTGACTAAGACTAAATCTGCCTCACCCTCCAGGAATAACTCCTTAAACACCACCTGGAACTCCTCCCGCACTTTATTATAAGTAGAAAGAAAAGCGTCTCGAGCATGGCGGTCAATTTCTTTGAGTGATTCTTCCAATTTGGTTTTTGCCTGAAGGACATCTTCCCGCTGAAATATGAGCCGTTGTAAATCTTTGCGTTCCTGTTCATACTCTTCTATTGCCAACGGGTTTACTTCTCCCAATGTTGCTAAGCGTTCTCGAATCAGCTGAAGTTCTTTTACCCAGTCAGTTATTTTTTCTTCCCCGTCTTGAACAACGGCAGGAAATTCAAGAACACCGTTTAAACACTGGGAGGAACCGGTAGCGGTTAAGGGGGCAATAGTGCGAGCATCATCCACTACCCTCTTGAGTTGGGTCTCAATTTCGGCTACCTGGAGATGCTGTCTCAGGAGAAGTTCTTGCCCCTTCTCCTGGATTTCCCGCAATTCACTTAGATTTGCTTCCACCGTTTCTACCGCCCGAGTAACCTCACCAACGCTAAACCGCCCCAACTCCCGAGCTTTGACACTAATTTTTTCTTGAAGTTGAGTTAGCACCTGCGCCCGGTCGCCCTCTTCTTTTTGAATCTGCTCAATCCGAATCTTTGCTTGGTCAATCATTTTTTTTGTTTCATCTACTTGATGCTCCTTTTCCTCAATCGCCCTTAAGATGTGCTTGTGCTCAACTTTTAATCGTTCGGTAAAGGAGCGGTTTTCCGCTATGGTTGCAAGGAGTTCAGTAACATTCTTCAGCTGCTTCTTGACCTGTTCCTCAAGTGCCTCTGCGGTCGCTTCCAGTTGATGGAGATTATTCTCCTCACCGGCAATCTCTCGGGATAAATCTTCTTTCTCTTTCTTGGTGGTGCTGATTTTTTGGGTAACTTCTGCTAAAGAGCTTTCTATTCCCGTCATTTCCGCCTGTAAAAGTTCTCTTTCCTTTTTCACCTCCGCTAATAATGCCTGTTGGGTTGAAATTTGGGTAGCGAGGGCGGTGCCGGTGCTCTTGGCAACAACCAATTCACTCTCTACTTGCTCCAATTCCTTCCGCAGTTCCCCTTCTCTTTTAGTTAAGACTATCTCTTTATTTCCGCTCTCTTCCAATCCCTTTTTAATCTCTAAGACCCTTTCCTCTTTTTCTTTAATTTGGACTAACGCGGTGAGCGGTCCTAAACCTCCCCTTTTTATCACCAGCCTACCATCACCAAACCAGACGATACCGTCTTTGGTTACAAATTGCTCCTGGGGATATTCGACAATCAATTCCTGCAGTGCCTTCCGGTCTGAGGCGACCAAGAAGGACTCTATCATTTGTTCTATAAGCTGCGGCGCCTGAGGTTTTATTTTAACATAATTGGAAAGTCTCCCCTGCACCCGGGGGTCATCCTCTAAAAGTTCATTGCGAACCCCTTGTTTTCTTTCCGTCGTCACGAGCGACGGGCGCAATGGGTAATGGATCACCCATAACGCATCCCGCTGGGCTATTTCGTCATTTATTACCGCCTGGAGTTTTCCCTCTGGAAGAACAGAGAAATTTAGAATTGTGTAGAGTGCCGCTTCTATTGTCTGCTCCCAGCCTGGGTTGGGCTCAATAAATCTTAGCACTGAGGAATTTGTTTCCGGAATTTGTGACTGGAGGGCTTTTATCTCTTGTTCCAACCCTCTTTTTTCCGCCTGGAGGTCTTGCTTCTCCTGCCGAATTTGCCTCAGTTCAATTTCCAGGTCTTTTAACTGATTTAATAAAAGACTTCTTCGTTCGTTGGCGGAGCTTATTGCTCGCTGTAGCTCCGCCTCTTGTTCTTTCGCCCGGTTCAAATCTGATTCCAGATAATTAATTCGTCCATTCAAATCTTCCAGTTGTGTTTGGTTATCCGCTAAACGGGAATTTAAATTTTCTTTTTCGGCGGACAGCCTTGTCAAAAGAGTTACCATTTTCCCTTCGGTCTCAATTAACCCCTGGAGATGCTTTCTAATAGGCGTTTCGCTTGTGCGGATTTGAAGAATCTGTTCTTCTTTTTCCCTAATTCCGGCACGCAAGCCTGAGAGCTCCCTTTCCATTTTTTCCAGTTGTTCCTCCCCTTCCTTTAATTGCCTTTCGGTTTTTATTAAAAGTTCTTGAAATTGCTTTAACTCGGCAGTAAAACGAGCAATCTCCCTTTCCCCTACCTTGATACTATTAGTAAGATGCTCTTTTTCTTGCTCGGCAACTATTTCTTTGGTTTGCAATTCTACCACCTGTTGACGGTAAAAATCTAACTCTTTTGTCAGTTGCTCCCTTACGCTCTCTTTTTGGAAAAGCCCTGTTCGCAGTTTCCGCAGTTCCTCCTCCAGTTGATGGATTTCTTTCAACCTTTCCGCTTGTGCCTGCTCCAGCGCCGAAGTCTCCTCCTGGGCGGTTTTTAACCTCTCCTTTAACTGCTCATAAGTCTGTTGTAACTCCCTTAGGCGCAACTTCCTTTCTTCTTCTTTCAATCTTTTATAAGTCCGGAGTTTTGTTGCCTGACGCTGGAGGCTATGGACAACCCTTTCCCGCTCAGCGATAATGTCATCCAACCGGGTTAGGTCAGCACTCGTCAGTTCCAGTTTTCGTTGACACTCCTCTTTGGCATTACGGAATTTGGCTAAGGTGGCTGCCTCCTCAAACATCTGACGGATATTCCCGGAAATAATGTCCCGCATCTCCTGGAGGTCAAAAATGGAATATGCCTTAATGCCAATTCCCTGGGAGAGGAAAAAATCCTGAATATCCCGTAACCGGCAGGGTTGACGGTTGAGATAATATTCACTCTCGCCGGAGCGGAAACACCGGCGCCTAATCTCCACCTCAATGGTTGCTCGTTTGCCTTCGGTGGTGTTCTCCAACTCCTGAAGGTGGTTCAAAGAAAGGACCAACCGCACCTCAGCGTAATTCAAGGGGGGCATCCGGGCGGTGCCGGCAAAGATTAAATCCTCATTTTTGGCACACCTCAGGAGTGAACAGGGCTGCTCCCCCAAGACCCAGCGGAGGGCGTCAAGGATATTGGATTTGCCACAGCCGTTGGGTCCAACCACACAGTTCAGCCCCGGGGCGAACCGGAGAATAGTTTTCTCTTTGAAAGATTTGAAGCCAAATAGTTCTAACTCTTTTATAAACACTTAAAGTAATATATGGTGCTCTTAATAATAGTCAACATAAAAACCGCCCCCCTCAGATTGAGGGGGCGGAAACCAGGAGGGAGGTAAGGATTGGGTATAACGCTTAGTGAGGTTATTTTCCCTTCTGTTGTTGCATTACCCTCATTCTTCTTCTCAGCCGCTCTCTCATCCCTTCACCAGAGCCAAATCGGTGCCAACGAAAAACTTTCCGCTGTTCGGGTGTCAGGAGTTTATAAACTTCAATCCGGTGATTAACCTTAGCTAGTTCCAGTTTATTGCGCAGTTCGCCAATCTCCTTTACTTTCGCCACAATCCCTTTGGCATCAATCTTCTCCGCCTGCCAGAGGTCCTCAAGTTCAATCTCCTTTATCTTAATTTCGGTTTCAATCGGCAGAACCTCCTTAAGATGCTTAATCCGCAGTGCCTGAATCTGCTTCTCCTGCTCTTCGGTGAGATTGAGTAAACCCATTGGTGGTCCCGCCATCTCCGGGCATTTTCCGCAACACCCTTCTTCTGGGTGCACCTTACTTTCTGGCTCCTGTGCCAGGAGCAGACTTGTAACCACCGAAAGAAGGGCTATTGATAACTTGCCACTCAATTTAATTATATCTCTCATTTTTGACTCCTTTCAAAACCTTTGAACTCTTCTCTTTCTCCAACCGGGATGATGAGACCCCCTTTGACCGGGTGGTGGCGGGTGAGGTCCTTTTATTATCTCACACCAGTGCCGCCTGAGCCTTTCCCGATGCTCTCGGGGTAAAATCATTCCGGTCTTCCTACCGGTCTCAAAAACCAGCCGGTTCATCTCCTTATGAATTTCACCGATTTTTGTCAGGCTTTTTTCAACCGTTTCCGGGTCGGGATTCTCCTCAAAACTCAGCCGAGCAAGTTTGTGTCGGGCTAACCAATACTCAGATTTTAATGAGTCCATCTTCACTCGGTAATCCAAAATGAGCGGCTCAACCTTCTCTGGTGCTAATGCCTTTAGCCGATGAAAGAGCAACTGTCTATTCTTAAATCTTCGGTAGCGAATATAAGCAAAGGCAAAAAATCCGGCGAGGTTTAAAAAAAGCGACACCGCAAGGACAACAAAAAGCCAGCGGTTCCTCATTATCTTCTCCCCAATTGATTATCCTGAATCGCAAACAGCTCCTCAAGTGAAGGTTCGGTATTAAGGGTAACATAATCTAAATTTGTTGACCCATTATTTGCTAAACTCCTACCGATGAAACTCCCCAAGCCGATTCCAACCGCTATCAATAAGCCGGTAGCCATATACCAAGCAACCCTTGGTAGCCAGGCTCTTCGTCTTTGCTCTTCTGCGCTTTTAATCCGGGCAAGGATGCGGGTTAAAAGATAAGAAGGTGGTTCCGGGCTCAGCACCGACCTCAGAAACTCTCTTTCCATTTTCACTAATTCCAGTTCCTTCTGGCATTCCGGGCAACTGGCAAGGTGAAATTCAATCTTTTCTTTTAAATCTTCCGGCACCTCGCCAACAGCGACCCTAAAAAGCAGTTTTTGAACCTTATAGCACTTCATCTTCTATTTATTTAGACCCCGGAAATTCAATTTTCCTTCGGCAAAAACCAAACACCTCATCACTTCATCCTTCATTGTGAAGATACTCCCGTAACTTAACCTTAGCCCGGACTAAAAGTGAATCCACCGCCCGCACCGACTTTCCCATCACCTCAGCAATCTCCTTGTAACTCATATCTTCGTATATCAAGAGGACAATCGCGGTTCGCTGCTCAGTGGGTAGTTTTGCCAGAGCCTCCTTCACTAATAACTCCCGGCGTTTCATTTCATAAACTTCTCCAGGTTCGTCTTGGGGACTGGCGGGAATGAGGTCGTTCAACTCTTCCGCTTTTTTCCCTCTGGTTTTAAGGTTAATTGCGAGGTTCATCCCGATTCTAAAAAGCCAGGTCTTAAAACTGCTCTTCTCCTTAAACTTCTTAAGATTTTGCCACGCCCTGACCCACGCCTCTTGGACTACCTCCTCGGCATCAGACTGATTACCAACCATCCGATAGATAAAAGAAAAAAACCTCTCTTGATGGCATCGGACCAATTCTTCAAATGCACCCAAATCGCCCAATTTTGCCCGCCGAACGAGTTCTGCATCACTTCGGCTAATTTCACTCATACACGACTAAACAGGCCTTATTATCTTTTCCATCTTTCGCATTATCGTTTCATAGCCTAATTTCTCAAAAAATTTAATCGCCGGTTTATTAAATTCCCAAGTGGCGAGTTGGATAACTTTTAGACCATTTTTCTCTGCCCATCGGTGGATTTTTTTCATAAGAAGCGTTCCGACCTTACCGTGGCGGTGGTTTTTTGCTATTACGATTTCATTTAGGCTCACATAGGGGATAGCGATTAAATCATCGGGTGTTTTTTCTATTGTCGCGTAAGCATATCCAATTATGTCAAAACCTTCCTTCTCGGCGACAAAAATTACGCTATTTTTATCCCCCAGGGCGGATTGATAAAATCTTGCCTCTCCTTTAAACTCCCTTACCCTCCCGAAAAATTTTCCTCTTTTCTGCCGGATAACTCGCTGAAAATCTCGGGCAAGTTTTTGAATTCCTTTAATATCTGCGCACCTCGCAGTTCGGATTTTTATCATATCCTAATTTAAACATTTTACCACTTTCATTTAAACATGTAAAGACCCAGTTTCGAGCGGAGCAAGAAATCCTCTCGGCAGGAGAGAAAATGAGACTCCGTTCCGAGCAAAGCGAGGGAACTCCCGGAATGAGATTGCTTCGGGCTTGCGCCCTCGCAATGACGGAAAGATGGCTGAAGCCGGGATATTGACTTAAATTGGTCAGAGAATAGAATAAAACAAATGCGCATTGGATTACCCCGAGCGCTCCTCTATTATCGTTATGGGAAGTTCTGGGAGGAGTTTCTTAAAGGCTTAGGCGCAGAGGTAGTGGTAAGCAAGAAGACCGATGAGGAATTACTAAATAAAGGGGTTAGCTGTGTTTCCAGCGAGGTGTGTTTGCCAATAAAAATTGTTGCTGGTCATTTTTTAGAACTCGCTGACCGGGTAGATGCCATCTTTTTCCCCAGAATTGTCTGGCTTGGGGATAAACTTTACGCCTGTCCGAAGATGATTGGGATTGTTGACATTGCCCGAATGCTTATCGGCAACCGAGTCCGGTTGATTACACCGGCAATCAAAGGCGATTTTACCCGTGCCCATCTTAAAGCCGGACTTTTAATCAACCCCAACCCGATTAAAGTTTGGCGGTCCTGGAAGAGGTCAAAGGTCCAAAAGGTTCAGGTGAAGACTTCGTTCCCGGCGGAGCGAGGACTCCTCCGCGCTGGGATTGCTTCGCCTTCGGCTCGCAATGACTTGCAGGTAAAGCAAATACCCCAACCTAAACCTAACAAGGTAGGGCTTATCGGGCATTTCTATAACATTGGCGACGAGTTCATCTCCAGGGCGATAGTAGAAACATTTAATCGTTATGGTTATCAGATAGTCACCAAAGAAGAATTACCTCTGGATGTGCTTTTATGTAAAGAGGGGTTTGCCGGTAAAATCCGTTGGGTCTATGAACGGGAACTTTACAATGCCTTTAGGTATCTCCTGGCTAATACCGCGGAAAGGGTGGCCGGGTTCTGTGTAATTGTCTCAATGGGTTGTGGCCCCGACTCGCTGGTTGCCGAATTCATGCGCGAAGAGGCGCAAAAACAAGGGGTGCCATTTCTTCTTTTGGTAATTGATGAGCACACTGGAACTGCGGGACTGGTTACCCGAGTTGAGGCGTTCATTGAACTGCTCTGCCGTCAGCACCGGACTCCGGCAAAGGGCAAAAGTTAGAAGTTGGTATGCGAGTAACTTTTCCCTATTTTGGCTACGACACCTTGGCGCTGAAATGTTTTCTTGAAGAACTTGGTGCTGAAGTTCTTCTACCCCCGCCCACATCAAAAAGGAGTTTAGAGTTGGGAGTAAAGTTTTCCCCGGAGTTAATCTGCATGCCGTTTAAGATTACCTTAGGCAACTTTATTGAGGCGCTGGAGTTGGGCGCGGACACGCTTTTGATGGCTGCTGGTGCCCGCAAGTGCCGGTTTGGCTATTACCACTACCTTCAGGAAAGGTGCCTGAGAACAGCCGGGTATAAATTTACTCTCGTCCCGGTAACCCAGTATTCTGCCTATGAGTTTGTCTTCCGGCTAATCCCCAGCCTCTTTGGAGTTTCTCCCAAAAAGGTTATTTTGGCGCTCTATCACCTTTTGCAAAAGAGCGCGCTGACCCGGGACTTTCGCCGATTATTGAACCAAAAGCGGGCGATTGATTTTTCTGAAGCGGAACGATTAAAACCGGCTGGAATAAAGATAATTGAATCCGCTCGCTCTGCTACCGAGATTAAAAAAACACGCCGGGAACTTTACCGCCTATTTAACACTAACGGCAAAACGCCCAAGGTACGAGTCGGTTTAGTTGGTGAAATTTTCTTTACCATTGACCAGTACGCAAACCACGAAATTGAAAAGGAACTCGCCCGACTTGGCGCCGAAGTGGTATTTGAGCGTTGCCTTTACACCCACCTTCGCCACCTCCTCCATAGTGATTTTAGTTTTTTGCGTTCCTGGCTCTTAACAAAAAGATTCCTAAAAGAATGCCCGGGCGGCGAGGCGGTTCGGACCGTTGGTGAAGCGGTCTGGTTTGTGAAAAAAAAGGTGGATGGCATCGTCCACCTCTTCCCCTTCACCTGTATGCCTGAAAACATTGCCTTTGAGGCATTACAACGACTCTGTGAAAAAAATGGTGTGCCCCTGCTCTCACTTTCCTTTGATGAACACACCTCTTCTACCGGTCTCCTTACCAGACTGGAGGCATTTGTTGAACTCTTACAGCGGAAAAAAGCCGAAAGAGGCAAGAACCGTCATTGCGAGGGCGCAAACCCGAAGCAATCTCATTCTGCTCAACCGCCAAGGAGATTCCCACGCCTCCTTCGAGGCTCGGAAGGAGCGACGGATGACCGAGGGATTTATTGGAATTGATGTCGGCTCAATCTCCACCAAAGGGGTGGTGATTGACCGCAACTATCAACTCCTGGCATCCCAATATCTTCGCACCCAGGGAAATCCGATAAACTCAATTAAGCGGCTGCTCTGGGAACTTGGCAGTCAAGTCAACTCATCGGTCCGGATTCTTGGTGTCGGCACAACCGGTTCAGCACGAAGGCTGGCCGGGGTTATTGTTCGGGCCGACATTGTAAAAAATGAAATAATCACCCATGCGGTAGCGGCCAGCCACTTCTATCCCGATGTTCAGACGGTAATAGAGATTGGCGGTCAGGACTCCAAGATTATTATCCTTCGTGATGGTGTGCCGGTTGACTTTGCAATGAACACGGTTTGTGCCGCGGGCACCGGCAGTTTCTTGGAACACCAGGCAACCAGGCTTCATATTCCAATTGAGGAGTTTGGCGAACGGGCGTTAAGGGCAAAGAACCGGATAAGTATCGCTGGGCGGTGCACCGTGTTTGCCGAAAGTGATATGATTCACAAAGCCCAGTTAGGGGTGCCAACTGATGATATCATTGCCGGATTGTGCGATGCGATTGTCCGCAACTATTTAAACGCAGTCGCCAAAGGTAAAAAGATAAAACCGCGCATCCTTTTCCAGGGAGGGGTGGCAGCAAATGTTGGTGTCCGCGAAGCGTTTGAACGGGCATTAGGACAACAGATTACCGTGCCTGAGCACTTTCTGGTAATGGGTGCAATTGGTGCGGCAATCCTCGCCAGTGAGGAAACACGGGGAAGGGAAAGTTCCTTTGCCGGATTTGAAGTCGCTAATGTCCATTTTGAAAGTCGGGTTTTTGAGTGTGATGGGTGTCCCAACCGCTGTGAAGTAGTGGAAACCTTAAAGGAAAAAATGGTGATTGACCGTTACGGCGACCGGTGTGGTAAATGGTCAGGATGAGGAGAAAACTCGGGGCATGATTTCAAAATTCTTAATTCTAAACTTCATAATTCCATTTTCTTTAGTGTGCGGGACACCGGTTAAGGAGAGAAAACAAGAAAAGGAGGTAAAGATGGAAAGGGAACCAGCGGTTGCCGGGCAGTTTTATCCCCAAAAAAAAGAAATCCTTGAAAGAATGGTTGATTCAATGCTTGCCCAAGCGCAACCAAAACCGACAAAAGGAAAAATCATCGGCATTCAGGTTCCCCACGCCGGAATTGAGTTTTCTGGTCCTACCGCCGCTTATGCCTATAGACTTCTCCAGAACGCGGAAATCGGAAAAAAGGAACTGGTTACAGTGGTAATGCTTGGTCCAAGTCACCAGGCGGAGTTCAATAAAGCGGCGGTTTTTGCTAAGGGTTTCTGGAAGACCCCTCTTGGTAAGGTTGAGGTTGATGAAGAACTCGCCCAGGCACTTCTCAAAGCAGAAAGTTATTTCGCCAATTTACCCCAAATCCATACTTATGAACATTCGCTTGAGGTCCAGTTGCCATTCCTCCAAAAGGCGTTAGTAAACTTTAAGATTGTTCCAATAATGCTCCTCTTCCCGACTTTTGAAGATTGTGAAAGGGTAGGAAAAACGCTTGCCCGAGTAATCCGGGAATCAAACCGTTCGGTGCTCCTCCTCGCCTCTTCCGACCTTTATCATGGTTACTCTTATACCGAAGCAAATGCGACCGACTCTTTGACAATTAGTTTAATCCAGAAACTTCAGCCTGAGGAGTTCTATCAGGCATTAGAAAAAAGTTACTCTGAAAGAAAACCGCTGGCTTGTGGTGGTTATCCAATTGTGGCGATGATGATTGCTGCGCAAGAGTTGGGCGCTGACACTGCTGTAGTCCTGCATCACACCAACTCCAACGATGTCCTTGGTCAAAGAGGCGGGTATTGTGTCGGTTATAGTGCGGTGGCATTTTTACAGACTAAACCCAGAGAGGAGTTCACTGCTGCGGAAAAGCAGAACCTTCTGCAGATTGCCCGAAAGACAATTGAGCACTATGTCCGGACCGGAAGGGTGCCGGAATTTACCCCGCTTACTGATAGGCTAAAAGAGAAACGGGGTGTTTTTGTTACCCTGCACAAATATGGAGATTTACGGGGCTGTATCGGTTATGTTGAACCAGTTAAACCGCTTTATTTGGCAACCAGAGATATGGCGATAAGCGCCGCTACTGAAGACCCCCGATTTCCCCCGGTAAAACCAGAAGAACTTAAGGATATTGAGATTGAGATTACGGTCCTTTCTCCATTACAGCGGATTACCAATCCCGAATTAGTGGAGGTCGGCAAACACGGACTAGTGATTCGGAAAGGGTTTCACTCCGGACTCTTACTGCCCCAGGTGCCGGTTGAGCAGGGCTGGAACCGAAAGGAGTTCTTAGAGCACACCTGCAGGAAGGCGGGTCTTCCCTTAGACGCCTGGAAAGAGCCGGATGCGGAACTTTATGTGTTTACCGGCTGGGTATTCAGCGAGAAGGAATATAAAAAGAAAGAGGAAAATAAATGAGAAGAAAAGTGATAATGGGCACGGTAGTTCTATTGGGGTTTATCTTTGCTGAGTGGCTCGGGATAACCACCAAAACCCCGACAAGCCCCAAAATTGAGATAAAACCGGAGGGCAATAGTGCGACAGTTATTGAGGTGGCAATCCCGGGGCTGGAAACAACTACCGAATTTGTCAAAAATCAGAACTGGACGGTAGTACGGATTCCCAATGAACCATCTTTAACCGGAGAAGTTGGTCGTCCTCAGTTGCCGATTTTAATCCGTAACCTCGCCTTGCCCGATAATGGCTCCCTCACCTTAGAAGTAGCTGAGACCGAGTTTGAAAAAGTTCCCGATATCCTAATCTATCCGGCGCAGAAACCATTAACCGACCGTGACCAGCCCACCTGGACCGTGGATGAGAAGTTTTACCAGAAGGATGAAACCTACCCAAATGAGATTGCGGTTTTAAAACGGTCTACAACCTGGCGTGGTCTCCCCTTTGCTGAAGTTCAAATAAACCCGGTACGCTACAACCCGGCAAAAAGGGAACTTTTTGTTGCCACCCGATTAAAGGTGCGGGTCAACCACACTGGCAATTTTGAAAAACACCAGCTTGAACCTTGGACTCTCCCGATTCTTAAGACGATAGTTGACAACCCCGAACGCTACCGTTTGACGGTAAACTGGCTCACTGATTCTAAAGTCCGTTATCTTGTTATCGCCCACACTAACTACACCGGCTCCTGGCTTGACAGCCTTGTCAACTGGCACCAGCAAAGAGGCATCCCCACCCGGGTAATCGCCAAATCTTATTGGACTGCGGATGAGATAAAAGACTCAATTAAAGCGGAGTATAATCGTAACGACCCGAAAACCTTGCGCTGGGTTCTCTTGGTTGGTGAATACGACGAGGTCCCTGGTTATACCGGCTACCCGGAGATAAGTTTTTCGGACATCTGGTATGCGGACTTAGAACCATCTTCTGGGGACGACTATTTTGAACTTGGGATTGGTCGGTTCAGCCCCTCAAGTATTACTGACCTTGATAACCAAATTCAGAAAACCTTAGCATTTGAAAAAAAGCCACCTACTGGTAATTGGACAAACAAGGTCGGACTTATCGCCCATCAACAAGATTATCCCGGCAAATACTCTGCCTGTATCCGGGGAATCTATAACTTCCCCTATGCTTACTATCAATACACCTTTGACACAATTATGGGTGGTGCCGGCGGAACCAATAGTAAGGTCTCCTTAGCCATCAACGAGGGAAGGGTAGTAGTAAACTATCGCGGTCATGGCTCGGAAACCGACTGGTCGGGCTGGGATGCCCAAGGGCAGAGCTGGACAATAAGTGACATTGAGGCGCTTAATAATGACTCTTTGACCCCGGTGGTAATTAACTGCTGTTGCCTTAACCATGTCCTTTCCACACCCACCTGCTTAGGTGAAGCGTGGCTAAGGAAATATCCCGGAGGCGCGGTCGCCTCACTGGGCGCGACCGAACCTTCCTTTACCATCCCCAATCACGCCTGGGATTCGGTGATTTTCCGCTCCTTAGCCGACACCTTTACCATCTCCATCCCCGGTGTTAAAAACTACCTCTGCCCCACCTGGGATTTAGGCTCTCTCCTTTGCAACGCCAACGCCTATATCCAGAAGTACTACGCCGGTCAAGGTGGCACTGATAACGCCCGGATGTATCTCTGGCTTGGCGACCCGGCATTGACCGTCTGGACCGGACCTTTGGTTGACCCTGATGTCTCTCACCCACCAGCAGTTCCATTGGGCAACTACCCATTGGCTGTTACCGTAACAAAACAGGGCAACCCGGTAAAAGACGCATTAGTCTGCGCCTGGAAACCCAATGAGTTCTATGTTTTTGGTTATACCAGTAATAGCGGAGAGGTTACCCTAAACATTCACCCCCTCACCCCGGGTGAGTTCTCCCTTACCGTTACCGGTCAGGGATTTCTCCCATATCAAGGAACACTCGTTGCCCTTTCGCCCAGCACCCCTTATGTAGTTTACCTCCGTTCAATAATTGATGATGTCCCTCCTGGCGGTAATGGCGATGGCTGTATTAATCCCGGTGAAACGATTAACCTCCCGGTATGGGTTAAAAATTATGGCGACACCACCGGCTACTCGGTAACCGGAAATTTAAGAACAACCGACCCGTTCATAACCATTACCGATACCGTCAAGAACTTTGGCGACATCTTTGGACACGACTCCGCCTGGACCGGAACAAACGGGTTTAAGTTTAATGTTGCGCCCGCCTGCACCAACGGTCACACCATCTTGTTCAACCTCATCTGTCAGGACTCAAAGGACTCGGTCTGGCTCTCAAACTTCACCCTTAAAGTTGGTACCCCAGAACTTGGTTATGCCAACTCCTTTGTGATAGACACAATTCAAGGTGGCAACCAAAATGGTAAACTTGACCCTAATGAGAGGGCTGAGTTAATTGTCGCCTTACGCAATACCGGGTTTGGTGATGCCCATAATGTTACTGCGGTTCTCCGTTCTGGTGACCCCCGCCTGTTGGTTACCGATTCTCTTGGGTCCTACGGTCAAATTCCCATTGACAGCACTAAGGGCAATATAACCGACCGTTTCCAGGTAACAACCTTAAATATGCCCCAAGAAACCCAGGTCTCCTGCACCCTTTATGTTACCGCCCAAGGCTCTTATACTAAACTTATCCCCTTCTCAATTCTTGTTGGTCAAATTCAGGTCTGTGACCCAATCCCTGATACTGGCGGACCTATTGTGCTTTATTGGGCTTATGACAATGTTGATACATTCTATCAGAAATGCCCGGAGTTTGAGTGGGTGGAAATCAAAGACATCGGAACTATGCTCTCCTTAACTGACGACCAGACCGTACAGATAAACCTCCCACCCTCTTTTGCTCCTTTTATCTTCTATGGTGAGAGTTATAACAGTATTTCCATCTGCTCAAACGGCTGGGTGGTCCTTGGTGCCACTACTGTTAACTACTGGACCAACACCCCCCTGCCCAACACAGCTATCCCCCGTCTTTTAACGATAAACTGGGACGACTTATATCCACCCAAAGGAGGTGGCATCTGGTACTATTACGACAGCCTCAACCATCGTTTCATTATTGAGTGGGACTCGGTCTACTACGTCTATAATAATTACTCCGAGTGGGACAAATTTCAGCTAATCCTTTACGACACAACCGCCTCTGATGGCGAGTGTTGTGAATTTAAGTTCCAGTATCTTACTGCCAACAATACCGCCTCCTCTACCATTGGCATCCAGGACCACACCGCCACCCGTTACATCCAAGCCCTTTACAATGGAAACTACCATCGGGGTTCAGCACCAATTGAACCTGGAAGGGCAATCCTATTTACCACCGTTCCTCCTGGAGTAGGTATAAAAGAACCAACTCTTGCCAAACAAGACCTGCCCCGCCACTTAACAATCCAAATCGCACCAAACCCGGTTACCAATCGGGCGCATCTCCGTTATTATCTACCCTCACAAGGTAAAGTTAATCTGAGCATCTTTGACGCTACCGGCAGACTGGTGCGGAATTTAGTCCAATGCGAACTACCTGTGGGAAATTACTCAGTGGTCTGGGACGGCAAGGCGGAAGACTCAAGACCGGTTCCCAACGGCATCTACATCTACCGTCTAAAGACAACAAACGCCACCGTTACAGCCAAGGGGGTTATCCTGCGTTAAATCCTGCCCGCTCATTCCGAGCCCCACCCCTTTTGTCATTGCGAGCCCCACGCCCTTTTGTCATTGAGAGCCCCGGAGGGGCGTGGCAATCTCCTCGGCAGGAGAGAAAATGAGATT
>FWPV01005566.1_pt1 | contig 24977 bp, 20 predicted proteins | sample 2228371 | NCBI WGS metagenome assembly FWPV01 (sample SAMEA103939776, study PRJEB20133) | metagenome | reverse complement strand
CTCCGCGGGGGGTCCGGGGGGCGCGAAGCCCCCCGGCGCCTCCGCCGCCGGGCGATAGAAATTGAGCCTGCGCACCTCCAGCGGGTCGCGGCCCACCGCATGCGCGATGTGGTCCAGGACGCGCTCGATCCCCAGCATGCCTTGGGGGCCGCCGAAGCCGCGGAACGCGGTTGCCGACTGGGTGTTGGTCCTGAGGCGATGACTGACGATCTTCGCTGCGGGCAGGTGATAGGCGTTGTCGGCATGCAGCATCGCCCGGTCGGCGACCGGGAGGCTGAGATCCTGGCTCCAGCCGCAGCGGCAATACTGGTCGAAGCGGATCCCCAGGATGCGCCCCTCGTCGTCGATCCCCACGCGGTAGTCGATCCGGAAATCGTGCCGCTTGCCGGTGATGACCATGTCGTCGTCGCGGTCATAGCGCATCTTGCAGGGCCGTTCGGTCAAGCGCGCGGCCACCGCGCAGGCGACGGCCAGCGCGTTGCCCTGGCTTTCCTTGCCGCCGAAGCCCCCGCCCATGCGCCGCACCTCGACGCGGACCGCGTTCATCGGCAGGCCGAGTGCCTCGGCCACCTTGTGCTGGATTTCCGTCGGGTGCTGGGACGAGGAGTGGATGACCATGTCGCCCCCCTCCTGCGGCAGGGCAAGAGCGGCCTGTCCTTCGAGGTAGAAATGCTCCTGTCCGCCCATCTCGATCCGGCCCTCGATCACGCGCGGAGCGGCGGCGATGGCGGCCTCGGCATCGCCGATGCCATAGACGCGGGGGCCCTCCTCGAATCGCCAGCCCGCCTCGAGCGCCTCGTCGATGGTCAGGATGGGCTTGCGTTCCTCGTAGACCACCTTGCCCAGCCGCGCGGCCCTCCGCGCGGCCAGGTGACTGGTCGCAACGACCAGGAACAGCGGCTGGCCGAGGAATTGGACCTCGCCCGAGGACAGCATTTCCTCGTGGAAGGCCGGGGTGGGCGAGACGTCGTTCTCTCCCGGAAGATCCTGCGCGGTCAGCACGGCAACGACACCGGGCGCGGCGCGGACCTGCGACAGGTCCATGTCCGTCCACCGGCCCGAGGCGATGGTCGACAGCCCGAAGGCCAGGTGCATCGCCCCTGCGGGCAGCGGAATGTCGTCGACATATCGCGCAGCCCCTGTGACGTGCAGTGGGGCAGAGTCGTGGGGAAGGCCCTTGTGGACACTCATGGCGACACCTCCAGCACGCGGGTGCGGGCACCGGTATCCTCAAGGAAGAAGCGCAGGAGCATTCCCCGCGCCGCCTCCAGCCGATAGGCCGCGGAGGCCCGCATGTCGGAAAGCGGCGAGAAATCCTCGGCGAAGGCCGGCAGGGCGTCCTCGACGGTCGCGCGCGTCCAGGACTTCCCGATCAGAGCCGCCTCGACCGCGTGCGCTCGTTTCGGGATGCCGGCCATCCCACCGAAGGCGATCCGGGCGGCCGTCACCTGGCCGTCTTCGACCGCGATGTTGAAGCATCCGCAGACGGCCGAGATATCCTGGTCGAAGCGTTTCGACAGCTTGTAGCAGCGCAGCCGGTCGGGCTGGCGGGGAAAGCTCACCGCTTCGACGAATTCGCCCGGCGCGCGGTCCTGCTTGCGGTAGTCGAGGAAGAAGTCCTCCAGCCGCAGGGACCGGCGCGTGTCGCCCCGGCGCAGGTGAAGCGTCGCGCCGAGCGCGATCAGGGCGGGCGGGCTGTCGCCGATCGGCGAGCCATTGGCGATGTTCCCGCCGACCGTCGCGGCGTTGCGCACCTGGACCGAGCCGTAGCGGCGGATGAGTTCGGCGAAGTCGCGATGATGGGTGGCGATGGCGTCGCGCAGGTCGCTGAGCGTCGTCGTCGCGCCGATGCGGATGGTGTCGTCCGTGACCTCGACCCCGCGCAGGTCGTCGCACAGGTGCAGGAAAGCAACCGGCCCGAGGTCGCGGAGGTCCTTTGTCACCCAGAGACCGACATCGGTCGCGCCGGCGATCAGGGTGGCTTCGGGGTGGGCAGCGTACCATCTCGCAAGCTCGTCGGCCGAGCGCGGCAGGGCGACCGTCGCAGGGGGGCTGTCTGCCCCCCTCGCCGCCGCCGGCGGCTCACCCCCCGACGGTATTTCGGACACGGGGAAGGGGGGAGCGTCGCGGATCCAGTCCGGCACGGGTTCCCTTGCGGCCGCCTCGGCCGCGCGGACGATCGGTGCGTAACCCGTGCAGCGGCAGAGGTTTCCAGCCAGCTGATCGTCGAAATCGGCGCGGCCATTGAGGTGGGCCGTGGCCATCGAGACGACGAAACCCGGCGTGCAGAAGCCGCATTGAGAGCCGTGGTGGGCCACCATCGCCGCCTGTACAGGATGCGGTTCGCCGTTCGGGCCGGCAAGTCCCTCGACCGTGCGGACGGCCTTTCCGTGAAGTTGGGGCAGGAACAGGATACAGGCGTTCAGCGTCCGGGTGCCCGACGCGTCCGTGACCATCACGGTGCAGGCACCGCAGTCGCCTTCGTTGCAGCCTTCCTTGGTGCCTGTCAGGCCGCGTCGGTCGCGCAGCCAGTCGAGCAAGGTCCGCGTTGGCGGTTCGTCGCCCACGCCGACCGTCTCTCCGTTGAGAAGAAACGAGACCTCCATGTCAGTGACCCGCCGCGGTACCGGATCCCGGGGTTGCGGCGCGCTGTCGATGCGGCGTAGACGGCGCGCCCCCTCTTTCGGATTACGATGAAAGCGGGGCGCGCCGCGTTTGGCAAGGACGAAAATGGCGCTCCGTCGGCGCTCAGAGCCGTGACAGCCAGCCGTCGACTTCCTCGCGGACTTCTTCCTTGGACTTGCCGTAGCGCTCCTGGATGAGGCCTTCGAGCTTCTCGCGGTTGCCCTCGGCCTGGTCCAGTTCGTCGTCGGTGAGCTTGCCCCAGCGCGACCGTGCCTCGCCCTTGAGCTGCTTCCATTTTCCTTCGACTTGGTCCCAGTTCATGTCCGTTCTCCTTCCTGATTGCGGTATGGTGAAGGAACGCGGCCGGACGCCGACGGTTCCGACGCAGTGCTCACGGTTTTCTCGGGCGCGGGGTTGGGCTAGCGTGGCGCCATGGCCCAGCCCCGATTCATCCACCTGCGCGTCCACACCGAATATTCACTGCTGGAAGGCGCGGTTCGGGTGAAGAAGCTGCCTGATCTCGCGAAGGCTGCCGGCATGCCGGCGGTCGCCGTCACCGACACCAACAACATGTTCGCCGCGTTGGAGTTTTCGGTCGGCGCCATGGGGGCCGGGGTGCAGCCCATCGTGGGCTGCCAGGTCTCGCTGGCCTATGAACAGCCGGAGCCGGGCGCCAAGCCAAGGGACCCCGCGCCGATCGTTCTGCTTGCCCAGGACGAGGCGGGATATCTCAATCTTCTCAAGCTCAATTCCCACCTCTACCTCGCGCGGCCCGGGCAGCTGCCGCAGGTCACGGTGGACGAGGTCGTGGCGCATTCGGCCGGGCTGATTTGCCTGACGGGCGGGCCGGACGGGCCCGTCGGGCGGCTTCTGCGGAACGGTCAGCGCGGCAAGGCCGAGGCGCTGGTGCGGCGCCTCGCGGCGGGCTTTCCCGGGCGTCTCTACATCGAGCTTCAGCGCCACCCAGGCGAGGGCGGGCAGCTGCCGGACGCCGAACGCGAGACCGAGCGCGGACATGTCGAGATAGCCTACGCGATGGACCTGCCGCTGGTCGCCACCAACGACGTCTACTTCCCCAAGGCCGGCATGTACGAGGCGCATGACGCGATGATCTGCATCGCCGAGGGCGCCTATGTCGACCAGCAGGCGCCGCGCCGCAGGCTGACGCCGCAGCATTGGTTCAAGTCGGCCGACGAGATGGCGGCGCTGTTCGCCGACCTGCCCGAGGCCTGCGAGAACACTGTCGAGATCGCCCGCCGCTGCGCCTTCGCCGCGCAGAAGCGCAAGCCGATCCTGCCCCGCTTCGCCGAGAACGAGGTCGAGGAACTGCGCCGGCAGGCGCGGGAGGGTCTGGCGGCCCGCCTTGCCGTCATCCCCCACGCCGCACCGGTCGAGGAGTACGAGAAGCGGCTCGACTTCGAGCTGGGCATCATCGAGCAGATGGGCTTTCCCGGCTACTTCCTGATCGTGGCCGACTTCATCAAGTGGGCGAAGTCTCGCCGAATCCCCGTCGGTCCTGGCCGCGGGTCGGGCGCGGGGTCGCTGGTTGCCTACGCCCTGACCATCACCGACCTCGACCCGCTGCGCTATTCGCTGCTGTTCGAACGCTTCCTCAACCCCGAACGCGTGTCGATGCCGGACTTCGACATCGACTTCTGCATGGACCGGCGGGAGGAGGTGATCCGCTACGTGCAGGAGAAATACGGGCGCGACCGTGTGGGCCAGATCATCACCTTCGGCGCGCTGCTCTCGAAGGCCGCGGTGCGCGACGTGGGCCGCGTCCTCCAGATGCCCTACGGGCAGGTCGACAAGCTCAGCAAGATGATCCCGCTGGAAGGGGTGAAGCCGGTCAGCATCGAACAGGCGCTGGCGCAGGAGGAGCGCCTGCGCGAGGCCGCCCGGGCGGAGGAGGTGGTCAAGCGCCTTCTGGACTATGCCCAGCAGATCGAAGGGCTGCTCAGGAATGCCTCCACCCATGCCGCCGGCGTGGTGATCGGCGACCGCCCGCTGGACGAGCTGGTGCCGCTCTACAAGGACCCGCGGTCGGACATGCCGGCCACGCAGTTCAACATGAAATGGGTCGAACAGGCGGGGCTGGTGAAGTTCGACTTCCTGGGGCTGAAAACGCTGACGGTCATCCAGAACGCGGTCGACCTGATCCGCGCGGGCGGGCGGCACCTGCACATCGCACCGGACGGCAGCCGTCTCTATGACCCGCCCGAGGGCGCGGTGGATGACATCGGCGCGATCCCGCTGGACGACGCGAAGACCTACGAGCTTTACGCGGCCGCGAAGACGGTCGCGGTGTTCCAGGTGGAAAGTTCGGGCATGATGGACGCGCTGCGCCGGATGAAGCCCACCTGCATCGAGGACATCGTGGCGCTGGTGGCGCTCTACCGTCCCGGGCCGATGGAGAACATCCCGACCTATTGCGAGGTGAAGAACGGCCTCCGCCCGCTGGAATCCATCCACCCCTCGATCGACCACATCCTCAAGGAGACGCAGGGCATCATCGTCTACCAGGAACAGGTGATGGAGATCGCCCAGGTCATGGCGGGCTATTCGCTGGGCGGGGCGGACCTGTTGCGCCGGGCGATGGGCAAGAAGATCGCCGAGGAGATGGCCAAGGAGCGCCCGAAGTTCATCGAGGGCGCAACCGCCAACGGCGTCAGCAAGGAAAAGGCGGGCGAGGTCTTCGACCTGCTGGAGAAGTTCGCCAACTACGGCTTCAACAAGTCCCACGCGGCGGCCTACGCGGTCGTCAGCTACCAGACCGCCTGGCTGAAGGCGAACCACCCGGTCGAGTTCATGGCGGCGGTGATGAACTGCGACATCCACCTGACCGACAAGCTGGGGACCTATGCCGACGAGGTGCGCCGCGGTCTGGGCATCGAGATCGTGCCGCCCTGCGTCAACCGGTCGGAGGCGACGTTCAGCGTAAGGGACGGCGCGGTGGTCTATGCGCTCGGCGCGCTGAAGAACGTCGGCGTGGAGGCGATGCGCCTCGTGACGGAGGCGCGCGGTGCCCGGCCCTTCGCGACGCTCTACGATTTCGCCCGCCGCGTGGACCTCAAGCGTGTGGGCAAGCGGCCGCTGGAGATGCTGGCGCGCGCGGGTGCGTTCGACCAGCTCGACCGCAACCGCCGCCGGGTGTTGGAGGCACTGGACACGCTGGTCGCCTATTCGGCCGCGGTCCACGACGCGCGCGCCTCGTCGCAGGTGTCGCTCTTCGGCGAGGCGGGATCGGACATCCCCGAACCGCGCATTGCTCCGGTCGACGACTGGCAGCCTGGCGAGCGGCTCGCGGAGGAGCACAAGGCCATCGGTTTCTACCTGTCGGGGCACCCGCTGGACGACTACATGGGCGCTCTCAAGCGCAAGGGCATCCACACCTTCGCCGAGGTGCAGCGCATGGCCGAACGGCAGGCCGCCGTGGCGCGGGTCGCGGGAACGGTCGCCTACCTGCAACAGCGCAAGAACGCCAAGGGCACGCGCTACGGCTTCGTGGGCCTGTCCGACCCCACGGGCCTGTTCGAGGCAATGGTGTTTTCGGACGTGCTGGACGCGGCGCGCGACCATCTGGAACCGGGCACCAACGTCGTCCTGACAGTCGAGGCTACGGCCGAGGCCGAACAGCTGCGCCTTCTGGCCCGCTCGGTTGCACCGATCGACACGGTGATCGCCGATGCCGCTGCACTCGGGTTGAGGGTCTTCGTCGACCGGGCCGAAGCCGTGGCGGCCGTTGCCTCGCTTCTGGACCGCGCGCGCCGCGAGGCGCCTGCGCGGATGCGCGGGCCGATCACGCTCTGCCTCATGGCCCCGGACCTGCCGGGCGAGGTCGAGGTGACGGTGGGCGAGGCTCTGCCGGTGACGCCGCAGATCAAGGGCGCGATCAAGAGCATCGGCGGCGTCGTGACGGTCGAGGAGATCTGAGCCGGGAGGCGCCCCGGTCGTCAGCAGGGCCTCTGGCGAATCCGGTTGATCTCGTGCCGGTGTCGGCGGACATTTCCGGTCGCGTGACTGTCTGGAAGACCGGTCGATGGTGGTCTCTGCGCATACGCTGTCGCTCACGCCCGAACTCGCGGCGATTGCCGAACGGTTCGAGCCCGAACCCGGCCCGGAGCCGGGGTCCGAGGAGCATACCCCGGCCGAGTTCCAAGACTTCGCAGAGCACGTCCTCGGCGCCCACCGTAGCGACAGGCTTCATGTGTTCGCCTAGGGCTCGCTGATCTGGACCCCGAGTTCGAGGTCGAACGCAGTGCGCGGGCGGTGGTCCGTGGCTGGCACCGGTCCTTCTGCATGCGCCTGAAACGGTGGCGCGGAACTCGGGACTTGCCGGCGGTCATGATGGCACTGGATCGCGGCGGATCCTGTGTCGGACTGCTCTGCGAACTCAGGACCGATGACCCCAGGGGCGCAGGTCGTGCGCCTTCTCGAACGCGAGATCGACGCGAAGCCACCGACGAACTTGCCGCGATGGGTCTTGACCGAAACGGGGACCGAAAGGGTCCGGGCGCTGACCTTCGTCGCCGATGCGGCGGGACCGGCCTACGGCGGGCGCCTGCCGCTGGCCGAGGTCGCGCGGATCGCGGCGGGCGCGGCCGGGCACTGGGAGGCGGCGGCGACCTATCTGCAACGGAGGGTCGCCAAGCCCGAGGAGCACGGCATCCGGGACCGCAACCTCTGGGTCCTTCAGGACCTCGTCGCCCGTCACATCCGTGAAGACCACGGATTGCTCGGGTCGCCATGACCGAGCCCGCTTCTAGGCGAGGCCGTCGAACAGTGAACTTGTCAGCGGGCTGTCCACCTTGGCCAGCGCCTCGACCACGTCGAAATGGTGCCGCCCGGGCTCGACCGTCAGCCGCGCCCCCCAGGCGTCGGCGAGCCAGCGTGCCTGGTCTAGGAAGACGGGGCGTTCGTCGGCGCCGACCCAGACATGCGTGTCGATGTCTGGCGCCGGAAGAAGCGCCGGGCTCTCCGCCGCGGCCTCGGCGTCGTCCAGGCGCAGGTCCGCGTTCATCTTCGTCAACATGAGCGGCCTCAGGTCCGACACGGGCGAGATGGGCACGACCCGGCGAACCCGGTCGCGCACCGACAGGCCCACATCGGGCGAGACTGCCCGGGCGACCAGATGCCCGCCGGCGGAATGCCCGGTCAGCACGACGGGACCCGCGACGCGCGCCGCCGCTGCCTCGATCGCCCGTGCAACCTCGACGGTGATCGCGGCGATGCGTGCCTCGGGTGCGAGCGTGTAGGAGGGCATCGCGACCGCCCAGCCCCGCGCCGTCGCGCCGGTGGCGAGGTGCGACCAGAAGGTCTTGTCGAACCTCAGCCAGTAGCCGCCGTGGACGAAGACGAGAAGCCCCTCGGGCCGGCCTGCCGGATAGAACAGGTCCCAGAGATGCCGCGCGCCGTCGCCGTAGCGCAGGTTCAGCATCGCCCGGCCGACGGCCTGTTCGACCGCCCGGTGCTCGGCCGCCAGCGCGGCCCACTTGTCGGGATAGTCGGTGCCGCCCGGAATGTGGGCTGCATTTGCATAGGCGTCGTCCCAGTCCATGGCGGAACCTCCTTTGCCGCGCTATCGTTGCGTCCGAAGCGGGCGGCCGCGCGGCGCGGCCACCAAACCGGATTCCCGAAGGGAGGGAAAGATGCTCGACACCGCCACCGACCTCAGATCGCTGCTGAAAGACCCGACGCTTCTGTGCACCAAGGCCTTCGTCGCCGGTGAATGGGTCGATGCCGACGACGGCAAGACGTTCGAGGTGACGAACCCCGCGCGAGGCGACGTGATCTGCGCGGTGCCTGACCTGTCCCGCAAGGAAGTCGCCCGCGCCATCGACGCAGCCCATGCCGCGATGAAGGGCTGGGCCGCGAGGACCGCCAAGGAGCGGGCCAACATCCTGCGCAAGTGGTTCGACCTGATGATGGCGAACCAGGACGACCTGGCGCGCATCCTGACGGCCGAGATGGGCAAGCCTTTCGCCGAGGCGAAGGGCGAAATCGCCTATTCCGCCGCCTTCATCGAGTGGTTCGCCGAGGAGGGCAAGCGCATCTACGGCGAGACGATTCCGGGCCACCAGGCCGACAAGCGGATCATGGTGATCCGCCAGCCGATCGGGGTCGCGGCGTCGATAACCCCTTGGAATTTCCCGTCTGCCATGATCGGGCGGAAGGTCGGGCCCGCCCTTGCCGCCGGGTGCGGGTTCGTCGCGCGGCCGGCGAAGGAGACGCCGCTTTCGGCGCTGGCGATGGCGGTGCTGGCGGAACGGGCGGGGGTGCCGAAGGGGCTTCTGTCGGTCGTGACATCGGCGCGGTCTTCCGACATCGGCAAGGAGTTCTGCGAGAACCCGAAGGTCCGCAAGCTGACCTTCACCGGCTCGACCGAGGTGGGGCGCATCCTTCTGCGGCAGGCGGCGGACCAGGTGATGAAATGCTCGATGGAACTGGGCGGCAACGCGCCCTTCATCGTCTTCGACGACGCCGATCTGGACGAGGCGGTGAAGGGCGCAATTGCCTGCAAATACAGGAACAATGGCCAGACCTGCGTCTGTGCGAACAGGATCTACGTGCAGTCGGGGGTGTATGACGCCTTCGCCGAGAAGCTGAAGGCGGCGGTCGAGAAGCTGAAGGTGGGCGACGGGCTGGAGGAAGGGACCGACCTCGGGCCGCTCGTCAACATGGAAGCCGTTGAAAAGGTGAAGGAACATATCGCCGATGCCACGGCGAAGGGTGCCAAGGTGATCCTGGGCGGCGAGGCGATGGAGGGTTGCTTCTTCCAGCCGACCATCGTCACCGGAGCCACGAAGGATATGGCCTTCGCGACCGAGGAGACGTTCGGGCCCCTTGCCCCGCTGTTCAAGTTCGACACCGTGGACGAGGTGATAAGCCTTGCCAACGACACGATTTTCGGGCTGGCCAGCTATTTCTACGCCAAGGATCTGAGCCGGGTGTTCAAGGTCGCCGAGGCGCTGGAATACGGGATCGTCGGGGTGAACACCGGCATCATCTCGACCGAGGTCGCGCCGTTCGGGGGCGTCAAGCAATCGGGCCTGGGCCGCGAGGGGTCGCGCCACGGGATCGAGGACTACCTGGAGATGAAGTACATCTGCCTGAGCGTCTGACGGTCCCGCGGGGCCGTTGCGCGAGGCGCCGGACCGCCGTGCGGCGGTCCAGTGCGCCGGCTTGCCCGAATCACAGGTTAACGCGCTGATTTTGCGGGGAAAGTGCCCTGCACCGGGCGTGCACCGGAAGTGCACAGGCTGTGCACCGGATAAAACGCCGGTTTCGGCGGAGGGCGTGGTTAACGGCGCGGGCGGTGGGGTCGGAAGTCGGGGCGATCCCGGGACGCTTCCTCGCGGGCGGATTCCCTCGCCGTCTTGAGGGACGACGTGGATGGAAAGCCGGACGTTGGAACCGGGCCGCGAGGCGCTTTTCGATCAGGCCTTTGGGGAGTAGCCGAGGTCGAAGCGCGTAACGAACGTGTCGCGCAGTCTCGCCGTCGTGCCTCCGGGAAATCAAAGGCCCCCCGAAGCGGGGCCCAGGGACATTGACAAAATCTGGACTGACCTGAGCTTGTCATCACTCGGTGGCCAGCCCGCCTAGTGGTCCAGGTCTTGAAGCCCGATGACCGAGTGCATCGGAAGCAAGTCGCTCGGAGCCGGGAATCAAGCTTCCCATGCCGAGGCCCCACAACACACCGTGACGCACTGCCAATAGAACATCGCCGGTCGCTTGCGGGTTCACCCATTTTCTTCGCGCAACCTTGAAGCCGTCCAAACGCCATGTCCCGAGGGTCATCACCATGTCGCACTTCGCCCAGAGCGGCAGGTTGTCAGGCTCTTGCGGATTGTGGCTCCTGGAAAGGCCAACCTTGAAGGGGAGGTCATGCCATGGTGCGGTCACGCTGATCGGCACAATCGTGACGATGTCGTTCCGATGAGGCAGGCGCGGCGAAATCACCATGACGGGCCGCACCTTGACCATCCCAGGCACCCTGAACCCCTGGACGTCGCACATGAGGATCTGACCGGCTCTGGGGTGGAACGCCAAGGGCATCAGGCACCGTGCTTCAGGGTCTGTTCGTCTTCGACATCCTCTGGTGACACCACGCCATTCCCTGACCGCAGGACATCGGCGAAGGCGGATCCACCCGTGTCGTTCCAGTGCCAGGCGTCGTCGAACGCCTCGATCCGCGCGGCGCTCCCCGACCCGTCGGGGCCGTGAAGAGGAGGTTGCAGCCCGCGTTCGAGTTGAACGGCGGGTCGAGGTAGATCGGGTCCACGCTGTCGGACGCGATGCTGTCGCGCAGAACGCCGAGGGTGTCGCCGTAGTAGAGGTGGTTCATCGCCTGTCCGCCCGGTGATCCCGATCCATCTTGCGGGGGTCTTGCCCGGCGCGCCCCTCCGATCAAGCGGCGCCTTGCCCGAAGCCGCAGGTTCCGGGTCGCCTGGGGGGTCGCGTGGCGGCAGTCTCCTGTCCAGCGAAAGGAGATACGCCCATGACCATCCGGTTCACCGCCATGCCCTCCGACCTTGCCGCCGCCTGTCGGGCGGGGGCGCCGGATGCCTATGGGCTGCCGCCGGAGCTCCATGTGGCCGAAGGGGCGGGGAACCCGTGTCGGCATTGTCTGTCGATGGTGCCCGAGGGGGCGGGGATGCTGGTGCTGGCGTATCGGCCGTTCCCGGCGCTTCAGCCCTATGCCGAGACGGGGCCGGTGTTCCTGTGTGCCGAGGCCTGCGAGAGGTGGGAGGGGGAGGGAGTGCCGCCGATGCTGGCCTCGCCCGACTACATCGTGCGGGGCTACGGGGCGGATGACCGGATCGTCTATGGGACGGGGGGTGTCGTGGCGACGGACGGCATTCCGGCGCGGGCCGGGGCGCTGCTGGAGGATCCGCGGGTCGCCTATGTCCACGTCCGCTCGGCGCGGAACAATTGCTTTCAGTGCCGGATCGACCGGGCCTGACGGCCGGTCCTGACCAGCGTGTAGACGCCCGCCACGACGACGATGGCGCTGCCCGCGAGGGTGGCGGCATCGGGGCGTTCGCCGAAGACGGCGACGCCGAGGAGGATGCCGAAGACGAGGCGGGTGTAGCGGAAGGGGGTGACGGCCGAGACCTCGCCCGTGCGCATCGCCACCGTCAGCGCCCAGTAGGCGGCGGTGCCGAAGGCGATGGCGGCGGCGATCTCGGCCCCCGCGCGGGGCGACGGGATCGCGGCGCCGCCCGACCAGGCGAGAAGCGCCGCGCCCGCGGGGACCATCATGGCGAAGCCGTAGACGCCGAGCTGGAAGTTCGACAGCACCTTTGGCGCGGCGCGGGTGGCGAGGTCGCGGCCGGCGAAGCCCAGCATCCCGAGGACGGCCAGCAGCGAGGCGGCGGTGAAGCCGTCGAGCCCTGGGCGCAGGATGACCAGCACGCCCGCGAAGCCCGCGAGGATGGCGAGCCAGCGCCGCCAGCCGACCTTCTCGCCGAAGATCAGCGCCGCGCCCGCGACCACCACGAGGGGCGCGGCCTGGAGGATGGCGGAGGCGCTGGAGAGCGGGGTCAGCGCGATGGCCAGCGTGTAGAAGACGCGGCCCGCGACCTCGAACGCGGCGCGCAGCCCGATGGCGGGGGTCAGGATCGCGCGGCTGAGCACGCGTTCGCCGCGCCGCCAGACGAGCGCGGCGAAAACCACCATGCCGCCCCCGCCGAAGAGGATGAGGATCAGGCCCACGGGCAGTTCGCGGGCGGCGGATTTGAGGAACATGTCCTCGACCGCGAAGCCCGCCATGGCGGCGACCATGAAGGCCGCGCCGCGCAGGTTGTCGGCGTGGGTCACGCCCCGGTCCCGGAAGGTCAGTTCAGCAGGCCCGCGTGGCGCATCGCGGCGTCCATCTGGGCCTTCGTCGTGTCCATGAGGCCGGTCAGCGGCAGGCGCACCTCGTCCGAGCAGCGACCCAGGCGGGAGAGGCCGTACTTGGCCCCTGCGACGCCCGGTTCGGCGAAGATCGCGATGTGGAGCGGCATCAGCCGGTCCTGGAGCTCCAGCGCCTTCGCGTAGTCGCCCTTGAGCGTCGCCTCCTGGAACTCGGCGCAGAGGCGGGGGGCGACGTTGGCGGTGACGCTGATGCAGCCGGTGCCGCCGTGGGCGTTGAAGCCGAGGGCGGTCGCATCCTCGCCCGAGAGCTGGATGAAGTCCTTGCCGCAGGTCATGCGCTGTCTGGGCACGCGGCTGAGGTCGCCGGTCGCGTCCTTCACCCCGACGATGCGGGGAAGCTTCGCGAGCTCGCCCATCGTGTCGGGCGTCATGTCGACGACGGACCGGCCGGGGATGTTGTAGATGATGATGGGCAGCGTGCAGCAGTCGTGGAGCGCGCGGAAGTGTTCGATCAGGCCGCGCTGGGTGGGCTTGTTGTAGTAGGGCGTCACGACGAGGGCGGCGTCGGCGCCGACGCGTTCGGCGTGCTGGATCAGGCTGATGCCTTCGGCGGTGTTGTTCGACCCCGCGCCCGCGATGACCGGCACGCGGCCGCGCGCGGCGAGGACGACGGCCTCGATCACGGCCTCATGCTCCTCATGGCTCAGGGTCGGGCTTTCGCCGGTGGTGCCGACGGGAACGAGGCCGTGCGAGCCTTCGGCGATCTGCCATTCCACGAGGTCCTTCAGCGCGTCGAAGTCCACCGCGCCGTTCCTGAACGGCGTGACGAGGGCGGGCATCGACCCCTTGAACATGACACGCATCCTTTCGTGGGTGGGGGCGCCGATGAGTCGCGCCCGGTGAAACGCGCCGGACCCTAGCGCCCGGCGTGGGCCTTGCCAAGTTTGTGTGTTGCGGCCGGCGGGCGTCGGGCTACGATCAGGGCCGAGCAGACGAGCCCTTGAGAAGCTTGGCCGGAGTCCCGATGCCCCGACGCCTCTTGGCCGCAGTGGTTGCGGCATGTCTTTTCACCCACTCGCCCCCTGCCGCCCTGGCCGATGGGGCGGCGTTGCGCGCGGCCCTGACCGCCGTCGCGGCCGAGGATTGGGAGGCCGCGCGCGCCGCGGCGCGTCCCGCCGGGCAGGTCGCCGAGGATATCGTGGAATGGCACCGGCTGCGCGCGGGCGAAGGGACGATGGAGGATTATGTCGCCTTTCTGGAGCGGCGGGCAGACTGGCCGGGGCTGCCCCTGCTGGCCGAGAAGGGCGAGGCGGCGATCCCGCGGGGCGCCGATCCGGGTGCGGTGCTGGCTTACTTCGAGGGCCGTGCCCCGCAGACCGGGCGCGGGGCGCTGCGGCTGGCGGCGGCGCAGGCCGCGCGGGGCGACCAGGCGACGGCGGATGCGACGATCGTGCGGGCCTGGCGCGAACTGCTGCTGGACGACGACGAACATGCGGCGTTCCTCGACCGGCACGGCGCGCTGGTCGCCCGGCATCACGAGGCGCGGCTGGACATGCTTCTGTGGCGCGGCGCGTCGCGCAACGCGCGGGCGATGCTGCCGCAGGTGTCGGAGGGCTGGCGCAGGCTGGCCGAGGCGCGGATCGCGCTGCGGGAACAGGCGGACGGGGTGGACGCGCTGATCGCGGCGGTGCCGGCTTCGCTGGCCGACGACCCCGGCCTGGCCTTCGAGCGGTTCCAGTGGCGCGCGCGCAAGGGGCGCAACGCGGATGCCATCGCGCTGGCGCTGGACCGGAGCGGGTCGGCCGAAAGCCTGGGGAACCCCGGGCGCTGGGCGTCGTGGCGGGCGATCCTCGCGCGCTGGGCGATGCGCGAGGGGGATGCGCAGGACGCCTATCGGCTGGCGTCGCGCCATCACCTGACGGCGGGGGCGGAGTATGCCGACCTGGAATGGCTGTCGGGCTTCATCGCGCTTCGGCGCCTGAACGACCCGGCGCGCGCGCTTCGGCACTTCCGCGCCTTCCGCATCGCGGTCGAGACGCCGATCAGCCTGGGCCGGGCGGGGTATTGGGAGGGGCGCGCGCTGGAAGCGATGGGCGACGCCGCGGGCGCGCAGGCGGCCTACGAGTTCGGAGGCGAGCACCAGACCTCGTTCTATGGCCTGCTGGCGGCCGAGAAGGCGGGCCTGCCGATGGATGGCGTGCTGGCGACGGGCGGGCGCGATTTTCCCGGCTGGCGGGAGAGCGCCTTTGCCGGGTCGTCGGTATTGCAGGCGGGGCTGATGCTGCGCGAGGCGGGCGATCGGCTGCTGGCGACGCGGTTCCTGCTGCATCTGGCGGAAGGCTTCGATACCGTGGCCTATGGCCAGATCAGCGACCTCGCGCTTGAGCTGGGCGAGCCCTACATGGCGGTGATGCTGGCCAAACAGGCGGCCGAGCGGAACATCATCCTGCCGCGCGCCTATTTCCCGCTGACGGATCTGGCCCGCGGCGACCATGGCGTGCCGACCGAGCTGCTGCTGGCCATCGCCCGGCGGGAAAGCGAGTTCAACCCCGAGGTCGTGTCATCCGCCGGGGCGCGGGGGCTGATGCAGGTCATGCCCGGCACGGCCGAGGAGATGGCCCGCGCCCTGGGGATCGAATACCAGCGGTCGAAGCTGACTTCGGACCCCGGCTACAACGTGCGGCTGGGGGCGGCCTACCTGAAGAAGCTGATCGACGAATTCGGGCCCAACTGGGTCATGGTCGCGGCCGGCTACAACGCCGGCCCGTCGCGCCCGCGTGCGTGGGCAGGCGAACGCGGCGACCCGCGGTCTGAGGCGGTGGACGTGGTGGACTGGATCGAGATGATCCCCTTCACCGAGACGCGCAACTACGTGATGCGGGTGACGGAAGGCATGGTCGTCTATCGCGCGCGGCTGTCCGGTCAGGTGCAGCCGATCCGGCTGAGCCAGGAGCTGAAGGGGCGGTAGGCTCAGGCCTTGGCCCTGACCCGTGAGCGCCAGAGCGTGAAGAGCCCCGCCGCGACGACGAGGACCGCGCCGACGGCGACGTTCCATTCCAGCGATTCGCCAAAGACGGTGATGCCTATCGCCGAGGCGAAGACGAGTTGCAGGTAGGCGAAGGGCTGGACGGCCGAGGCTTCGGCGACGTCGTAGGCCTTGATCAGCAGCCAGTGCCCCAGCGCGGCGGTGCAGCACAGGATGCTCATCCAGGCCCAGTCGGGGGTGGTCATCGGCTCCCAGAACCAGATGCCGATCAGCGTCGTCGTGACGGCGCCGACGGTGCCGGTCCAGAAGAACGAGGTCGCGGCGCTGTCCTGGCGGGCGGCGTAGCGGGTGAGGAGGCCGTAGAGCGCGAACATGAAGGCCGCGAGCAGCGGGATCAGCGCGGCGGGCGAGAAGACCTTGATCCCCGGCTGGAGGATGACGAGGACGCCCGCGAAGCCGATGCCGATTGCCGTCCAGCGCCGCCAGCCGACCCTTTCGCCCAGGACCGGACCCGAAAGAGCCGCGACGAGGAGAGGGTAGGAGGTGAAGACCGCGTGGGTTTCGACGAGGCCGAGGCGGACGAAGCCGATGACCATCACGCAGACCTCGAGCGCGAGCAGCAGCCCGCGCGCGATCTGCACGAGCGGCTGTCCGGTTCCGGCGGCGACGCGGAGTCCGCCCGGCGTGCGCGCGGCCATCGCCATCACGAAGGCGGCGAAGAACCAATAGCGGATCATCACCACCATCCAGACGTTGTATTCGCCGGCGAGGTGGCGCGAGATTCCGTCCTGCATGGCGAAGACGAAGGTCGTGGCCACCATCAGCCAGATGCCGAGGCGCGTGTTCTGTTCGGTCATCTCAGATGAGTCGTCCCACGGTCATGTGCCGCTTGCGGCCATAGCCGGTCCGGCGTTCGACCGCAAACCCGGCCGCCTGAAGCGCGCGGCGCACCGACCCCGCGGCGGAGTAGGTGGCGAAGGTGCCATCCGGCGCGGTGTGGCGGGCGACCTCGGACATCAGCTCGGGCGCCCAGATCTCGGGGTTCTTGGCGGGGGCGAAGCCGTCCAGGAACCAGGCGTCGGCCCGCCCGTCCCAGCGGGGAAGCGTCTCGCGCGCGTCGCCCACGATGATCCGGGCGTCGAGTTCGGGGCCGACGACGTGCGTCCGCCCCTCGGCCAGCGCCTCGAGCAGGGGGTCGGCAACCGAGAGGATCGAGGGGAAGGCCGAGAGCGCCCGGCGGGTTTCGTCGGCGCCGAGCGGATAGGCCTCGAAGCTGGTGTAGCGCAGCGGCGTCTCGTGCCCGGCGATGCGCCAGGCGATCCAGGCGACCAGCATGTTGAGGCCGGTGCCGAAGCCCAGCTCGGCGATGTGGAACCCGTCGCGGAACCTTTCGGGCAGGCCGTTGCCCGACAGAAAGACGTGCTGGGTTTCGGCCAGCCCGTCCTCGAGCGAGAAATACGGGTCGTCGAAGCGTTCGGAGACCGGCACGCCCCCGCGCCACGCGACACCTGACTGGCCGCTGATCGTCATCTGTCCTAAGACCCCACCTTGAGCGAGAGCATGACGAAGGGGCGCAGGCTTGGCAACGGTCGACGTGACGGTGCGCGGCGGCGGCATCTTCGGGCTGTCGGTGGCCTGGGCCTGCGTCGCGCGCGGGGCGCGGGTGCGCGTGGTCGAAAGGCGCCGGATCGGCGCGGGGTCCTCGGGCGGGGTGGTGGGCGCGCTGGCGCCGCATGTGCCCGAGCGGTGGAACCCGAAGAAGCAGTTCCAGTTCGAGAGCCTTCTGATGTCCCGGGACTGGTGGGCGGGCGTCGCGGAGGTCTCGGGGATGGACCCGGGCTACGCGCGGCTGGGACGGCTTCAGCCGCTGGCCGACGCGGCGGCGGTGGAGCTGGCGCGGGCGCGGGCGGAGGAGGCGGCGACGCTCTGGGCCGGCGCGGCGGTGTGGGAGGTCGTGCCCGCCGCGGGCCAGCCCTTCGCGCCGGTGTCGCCCACGGGGCTTCTGGTCCGCGACACGCTGACCGCGCGGCTGCATCCGCGCCGGGCGCTGGCGGCGCTGGTGGGCGCGATCCGCGCCCGGGGCGGCGAGGTCGTTGAGGGCGCCGAGGCCGGGGACGAGGGCGCCGTCGTCCATGCGACCGGGTGGGAGGGGCTTCTGGAACTGTCGCGCGACCTGGGCCGCCCGGTGGGGACCGGCGTGAAGGGGCAGGCGCTGGTGCTGGCCCACGACGCGGGGGACGCGCCGCAGCTTTTCGCTGACGGGCTGCACATCGTGCCGCATGTGGACGGCACGGTCGCGGTCGGCTCGACGACCGAGCGGGAGTTCCTGACGCCCGAGGGCCTGGACGGAGAGATCGACGCGCTGGCCGTCCGCGCGGGCGGGCTTTGCCCCGCGCTGAGGGACGCGCCCATCGTGGACCGCTGGGCCGGCGTCCGCCCGCGCGCCCGCACCCGGTCGCCCATGCTGGGCGCCTGGCCGGGGCGGGCGGGTCACTACGTGGCGAACGGGGGGTTCAAGATCGGCTTCGGCATCGCACCGAGGGTGGCCGCGGTCATGGCCGATCTTGTGCTGGAGGGCCGCGACGGCATCCCCCGGGGGTTCCGGGTCGAGGACAGCCTTTAGCTACTCCGCGGCCTTCATCGCCGCGAACCCGCGCAGCATCAGCGCCTCGTCCCTGAGCGCGGCCATGAGCTCGGCCAGCGCCTTTCGGTAGCGTTCGCTGACCAGGCGGCCGTCGGCGTCGAATTCCTTCGAGGCGCCCGCCACCATCACCTCGGGTCCGGCCAAGACGCGCGGGCGGACGCTGTTGAGCGCCAGCCGCAGCGCATACTGCGCCCGCGCCCCGCCCGCGCGCCCGTCCGCGGCGGACAGGATCGCGACCGGCTTGCCGCGCAGCGGGTTCGGCCCTTCGACCCGGCTGATCCAGTCGAGCGCATTCTTCATCACGCCCGAGAAGCTCTGGTTGTATTCCGGCGTCACGAGGATGACGGCGTCCGCCGCGCGGATCGCCTCGGCCGTCGCGCGGACCTCGGCCGGGATGCCTTCGGCGTCCTCGAGGTCGCCGTCGTAGAGGGGGAAGCGGACAGAGGCCTCGCGGAACGGGCCGCCCCAGGCGGTGGCGGCCTCGGCCATGAGCTTGCGGTTGACCGACCCGCGTCGGAGCGACCCGCACAGACCAACCAGCGTCAATTCATTCATCCTGTTGTCCCATTCGCTTGCCCCCGGCCATTTAACCCGATGGCCGCGCGCTGCAAGCCGCTTGCCTCCGCCCGGGCCTTCCCTCAGGTTGCGGGCCGGCAAGGGGAGGACGGGACATGGCGAAGCGGCACGGCGGGCGGATCCTCGCGGACCAGCTGGCGATCCAGGGGGTGCGGCGGGTGTTCTCGGTGCCGGGCGAGAGTTTCCTGGCGGCGCTGGACGGGTTCCTCGATGCCGGGATCGAGAACATCGTCTGCCGCCACGAGGGTGGCGCGGCGATGATGGCCGAGGCGACGGGCAAGCTGACCAACCGGCCCGGCGTGGCCTTCGTCACGCGGGGGCCGGGGGCGACGAACGCCGCATCGGGCGTCCATGTCGCGCGGCAGGATTCGACGCCGATGATCCTGTTCGTGGGCCAGATCGCGCGCGGCCACCGCGACCGCGAGGCGTTCCAGGAGGTCGACTTCCGCGCGATGTTCGCCCCGCTGGCCAAGTGGGCGGCCGAGATCGACGACACGGCCCGCATCCCCGAATACGTCAGCCGCGCCTTCCACGTCGCGATGTCGGGCCGGCCCGGGCCGGTGGTGCTGGCCCTGCCCGAGGACATGCTGTCGGGCGAGGCCGAAGTGCCCGACATCCCCGCCGCCGCGCCGCGCCTTGAGGGCGTGCCCGCAGGCGCGGTCGAGGCGGTGGAGGCCGCGCTCGACGCCGCCCGCCGCCCTCTGGTCGTGGCGGGCGGGTCGCTCTGGACTGTGGGCGCGGCCGCCGACCTCGCCCGCTTCGCCGCCGCGCGGGACCTGCCCGTGGCGGTGCCCTTCCGGCGGCAGGATTACCTCGACAACCGGCTGCCGTACTACGTGGGCGACCTGGGCGTGGGGATGAACCCGAAGCTGGGCCAGCGGCTGCGGGAGGCGGACCTGCTTCTGGTCCTCGGCTCGCGGCTGGGCGACATCGCGACGGGGGGCTACGAGCTGCTCGATCCCGCCGGCCCGCTGCCGAAGCTGATCCACGTCCACCCCGACCCCGACGAGGCGGGCCGCGTCTTCCGTCCCGACCTCGCGGTGACCGCCGCCGCGCCTGACCTGCTGGCCGCGCTGGCCGCGCGCAATGCCTCGCCCGGGCCCTGGGCGGACTGGCGCGCGGCGGCACGGGCGGAGTACGAGGCCTGGCAGCAGCCGAAGGAGACCCCCGGCGCGGTAAGGATGGAGGAGGTCGTGCGCTGGCTGTCCGACCACCTGCCCGAGGATGCCATCGTCACCAACGGGGCAGGCAACTACGCGGCCTTCCTGCACCGCTACTTCCGCTTCAAGACCTTCCGCAGCCAGCTCGCGCCGACCTCCGGCAGCATGGGCTACGGCTTTGCGGCCGCCGTCGCGGCCAGGATCGCCCACCCAGAGCGGACTGTCGTCTGCCTCGCCGGGGACGGTTGCTTCCAGATGACCCTCAACGAGCTGTCGACCGCCCGGCAATACGGCGCGAACGTGGTCGCCATCGTCGCCAACAACGGCCGCTACGGCACGATCCGCATGCATCAGGAGAAGACCTATCCCGCCCGCGTCTCGGGCACCGACCTGATGAACCCCGACTTCGCGGCGCTCGCCCGCGCCTACGGCGGCCATGGCGAGGTGGTCGAGGACGGCGCCGCCTTCGCGGGCGCCTTCGCCCGCGCGCTGGCCTCGGGCCTGCCTTCGGTCATCGAACTGCGCCTCGACCCCGAGGCACTTTCGACCGCGATGACGCTGTCCGAGGCGCGCGCGGCGGGCGAGGCGCGGCGGCGGTAGCCCCCTTCACCCTGTTCCAAATACTCCACGGGGAGCGCGAGGGGTGTGAAACCCCTCGCTCCGACGGCGCCTCAGAAGAACGCCCGGATGACCCAGGGCGCGAGAAGCGCGGTCAGCATGGCGTTGAGCCCCATGCCGACGCCGGCGAAGGCGCCGGCGGTCTCGTTGACCTGGAAGGCGCGGGCGGTGCCGATGCCGTGGGCGGCGACCCCGGTGGCGAAGCCGCGGGCGCGCCAGTCGGTGATCCTCAGCGCGTTCAGAAGCGGTGTCGCCACGACCGCGCCGGTGATGCCGGTCAGGATGACCAGCACCGCGGTCAGCGTCGGCGACCCGCCGATCTGTTCGGAAATGCCCAGCGCCACCGGCGCGGTCGCGCTTTTCGGCGCGAGGGACAGGAGCGCCTCGCCCCGCACGCCCAGCGCCCAGGCGATGCCCAGCGCCGAGCCGATGGCCGTGCCCGCCCCGGCCACGAGGGCCGCGAGCATGGGCAGCGCGGCTTCGCGCACGCGGCCGAGGTTGGCGTGAAGCGGCACGGCAAGCGCGACGGTCGCGGGGCCCAGCATGAAGTGGACGAACTGTGCGCCCTCGAAATAGGCCGCGTAGGGCGTGGCGGTCAGCCAGAGGAGCCCCGCGAGGATCGCGACCGCGATCAGCACGGGGTTCACGACGGGCTTCCGCCCCGCGGCGCGGAAGGCGGCGTCGCCGACCGCGTAGGCCGCCAGCGTCGCGAAGAGCCACAGGAGCGGTTCGCTGCGAAGGTAGGTCCAGATCTCGGCGAAGTCAGTCACGGCCGCCTCCGGTCAGCCGGGACACGCCCACGAAGGTGAGCGCGCCCACCGCGATGGCGAGCACCGTGGAGGCGACGATGGCAAGGAGGATCGGCCCGCCCTGGGTCCCGAGGCTTTCGAGGTGTCCGACCACGCCCACGCCCGCGGGCACGAAGAGGAGCGACAGATGCGCCAGCAGGCCCTGTGCCGCGGCGCGCACGGTGTCGGCGAGCCGCGGCAGCGCGACCATCGCGGCCAGCAGGAAGGCCATGCCGAGGACCGGGCCGGGCAGCGTCAGGGCGAGCGAGCGGGCGGTGACTTCGCCCGCGAGCTGGAAGCCGAGGAGAAGGGCGAGGGCGGGGATCATGCGGGTCTCCGGAGCAGTGTCCGGCGCAGCCTAGCGGCGTCTCGGGCCGGGGCAAGGCGGAACGGCCCCCGCCTGCGGGAGGCGGGGGCCGCGGGGCGCCGGGCTGGGCGCCTCTATTCGGCGGGAACCGCCGCGACCGGCTGGGACCGGTGGAAGTGGCGCCGGTTCAGATACAGGATCAGCGCGACCATGGCCGCCTGCAGCGCCAGCGCCACGGCGGTCACCGCCCAGTAGCCGGCCGAGAACTTCTCGACCATGCCGGTCGCCACGAGGCCCTTGTTGAGCCAGAAGTGGATCATCACGTTCAGCGCGACACCGGGGCAGACGAGCGCGTAGGCGCCGGGGGAGGTCCTGTCGCCGGTCACGAAGTTGGCGAAGTAGCCCTGCCGCCGCAGCACGAGAAGGCCGAGCCCCGCGAAGAGGACCTGCACCGTCAGGAGCCGGGAGAGCAGCATCAGCGTGTCCGCCGCCGTCACGTGGGTCTCGAAGGTCGTGTGCAGCCCGTGGTTCTGGCGCAGCGCCATGATGCCCAGCACGGTCAGGATCGGGACGACGACCATCAGGGTGGGCGCGGCCTCTTTCGCGGTGCCGTAGTGCAGCATCGAGTTGAAGGCGGTGATCGCGGCGACGACCATGTAGACCAGGGCCGCGGTGCCGAAGAAGGTGGACAGGATCAGCGAGGCGCCTACGGTCAGGGCGGTGCCGCTCATCGCGGCGGGGGCGGAGAAGCCGACCGCGACCATGGCCAGCGCGAAGGCCGGCAGGAGCTGGGCGAAGCTGTTGTGGGCGGTGACGTCGAACAGCCCGCCTTCGGACAGGACGCGCCCGAGGAACGAGGCGATCTGCGCCAGCGCCAGCCCGCCGATCAGGCCGAAGGCGACCATGGCGAGGGGAAAGAGGTATTCCACCACGCCCCAGAGCCCCGGAACGAAGACGAGGCCGAGGATGAAGCCGACGTTGACGCTCATCGCGAGGGCGAGCGGCAGGGCGAGGATCGCGGTTTCGCCGTTCGACGCGCGGAGCGTCGCATAGGCCTCGGTCCTGCGGAAGGCGCCGTAGGCGGCGAGGTTCCAGGCGAGGTATTTCAGGTTCAGCACCCCGAAGACGGCGATTCCCGCCAGCGCGGCGGCGACGGCGGCCTGAAGGGGCAGGCTGCCGGACCGGACGGCGCGGAGGATGTCCTCGAACACCGGGACGGTCTGGCCAGGGTGGGGCACCCAGAACATCAGGAACATGAAGAAGGTGACGGTCAGCCCCCCGGCCCCAAGCGAGGCGAGGAAATAGAGGGGCGAATACCGGTCTGCGGGTCTGGACAGAGTGCCATTCATCTTTTGCACCCCTCAATATCACATATTCATATTTATATATATGATATCGGATCGTCTGCAACTGCGGCACAACGTCCGCCGGGGGCGCCGGTTCAGACCCGCTTGATGAACGTGAGCGAGGTGGTGCGGTCGAAGCCCGGGTGGGCGGTCTCGTCGGCGACCTTGAAGCCCAGCGCAGCAAAGACCGAATGGTTGTCGGTCAGTTCGACGCGGGATTGCAGCTCGACCTTGTCGAGCCCGAGGCGCCGTGCCCGTTCGGCCGCCAGCGCGACGAGCCTGCGGGCCAGGCCCTGTCCTCGGTGCGTGCGCGCCACCGCCAGCTTGCCGAGATAGAGCGCGGATGGACGCGGCGTCAGGACGACGCTGGCCACGATGCGTCCGTGGTCCTCGATCGCCCAGACCTCGGACTCGGCCGCCTGCCGTTCGAGCGCGTCCTGCGTGAGGTTGTGCATGGAGGACGGCGGGTCGATCCGGCCTTCCATGTAGGCGAAGCTGGTGCGGATCAGCGACAGCACCGAGGCCAGCGCCGGATCGCCCGGCCCGAGTCGCCGCAGCGCCAGAGGCTTGTCCGGCGCGGTCATCAGGTCCGAGCCCTTGTCGGTGAACATCGCATGCACCTCTGCCCATGGCGGGGCGATGGGAGTTCCCCCGCCGGACAAGCTGTCACAGGCCAACTCGGAGAGACTGTCGCCATCGCAGGATTTCCGTGGAGCCACGCCCATTTGGCTACCCGGCGCCCGTCCAGTCAAGCGCGGCGTTGCGCCCATATCTTGTGGATAAGGTTGCCCGATATCCCATATCCGGGGTTTGCCGGTTGACTCATTGGGGGCTCGGCCCAAGGATTGCGGTCTGAAGGAATCACGGACGGCCAAAGCTTGCGATTCACGCGCCTCAGACTGAACGGCTTCAAGAGCTTCGTGGACCCCACGGATCTGCTGATCCACGAGGGGTTGACGGGCGTTGTCGGCCCGAACGGCTGCGGCAAGTCGAACCTGCTGGAGGCCCTGCGCTGGGTCATGGGCGAGAACCGCCCGACCGCGATGCGCGGGGAGGGCATGGAGGACGTGATCTTCGCGGGTGCCGCCACCCGGCCGGCGCGGAACTTTGCGGAAGTCGTGCTGACCATCGACAATACGGACCGCGTGGCGCCGGCGGGGTTCAACGACCAGGACCAGATCGAGATCGTGCGGCGGATCACGCGCGACGCAGGGTCCGCCTACAAGGCGAACCAGAAGGACGTACGCGCGCGCGACGTGCAGATGCTGTTCGCCGACGCCTCGACCGGGGCGCATTCGCCGGCGCTGGTCCGGCAGGGGCAGATCAGCGAGCTTATCAACGCCAAGCCGAAGAACCGCCGCCGCGTGCTGGAGGAGGCGGCGGGGATCTCGGGTCTCTACCAGCGGCGGCACGAGGCGGAACTCAAGCTGTCCGGGGCCGAGACGAACCTGACGCGTGTCGATGACGTGATCGAGCAGCTGGCCCAGCAGCTGGGGCAGCTCGCCCGGCAGGCGCGGCAGGCGGCGCGGTATCGCGAAATCGGCGGCGAACTGCGCCGGGCCGAGGGCATGCTGCTCTACCGCCGCTGGAAGGAAGCGGACCTGGCCCGCGCCGAGGCCGAGGCGCAGCTGACCGAGCGCACGAAGGCCGCGGCACAGGCCGAGGCGGCGGCGCTGGCGGCCGGGAAGGCGCGCGCCGAGGCGGAGGCGAAGCTGCCGCCCCTGCGCGAGGAGGAGGCGATCGCGGCGGCTGTCCTGCAACGGCTGACGGTCGAGCGCGACACGCTGGCCGCCGAGGCCGAGCGCGCGAAGGAGGCGATCGAGACCCTGGAAGGCCGCATTCGCCAGCTGCGCGCCGACATGGAGCGGGAAGAGGCTCTGAACCGCGACGCGGGCGAGACGATCCAGCGGCTGGAGTGGGAAGAAGGACAGCTGCGCAAGGCGCACGAGGGGCACGAGGCGCGGCTGGAGGCCGCGGCGCTGGCCGCGCGCGAGGCCGGGCAGGTGCTGTCGGACCGCGAGGCGGCGCTGGCCGAGCTGACCGAGGACGTGGCGCGGCTGTCGGCGCGG
>FWPV01005388.1_pt1 | contig 24979 bp, 22 predicted proteins | sample 2228371 | NCBI WGS metagenome assembly FWPV01 (sample SAMEA103939776, study PRJEB20133) | metagenome | reverse complement strand
AAAAGCTTCTCTTTGCCATTTTTATCAACATAAACCCCATCCATCGCATTGGTGTAAAAATTATCATATTTAAAACAATGGCCAAACTCGATCGCTCTGAGGAAATGCGTCTGTGCTTTTTTAAGATCCCCGCCCGCCATTTTCGGCCTGGAAGCGTACCATATGCCCATGAAAAGGTGAGGGCCCCCATAGTAAAAAGCCTCGTCCAGTTCGAGGACCCTTTGCATCATCGCTTCCACTTTGGGGAGCTGAGCCACCGCCTCCATGGAATCCAAATGTAGGCTAATCCAGGTTCCCCAGCAGGTGGCGGTCCAGAAAAGGTAGGGAACGTCCCTTCTCTTCAAAGAGGCAAGATCCTTCTCGAAATCGTCGATCGGCCTCTGGAGCGGATCGCTCAGACCACGCGATTCCAAAGACCTCAGTGCGTACCTTTTTGCCTTTTCCATGAGTTGCTTTGCGTAGTCCTGCTCTTCATCGTCCAGAAAGACGGAGGCGAAAGAGGAGTAACCCTGAGCCGCTGCAAGGAGTAGCTGGCTATCGTCAGGATAGGCCTCAACCATCCCATCTAACAACATCAAGTAGGCGGGGGTTCCCTCGCGGATCATCTTCAGGTCTGACTGCCGGTAGGATGCCTTGACCACCTCTTCGAGTAATATCGCCGTGGCAGCAATCGTCGCTCTCTTGTAGGGCAGACAGGCAGAAAAGGAGAGGAGGTAGAGTAATAGAACGAAGAAGATCGTCAATGGTTTCATCTTTCCCAGTCCATAGCTTCCGAAGAAATTTTCGATACATGTCAATTTATATTGTTCAATAGGAGAATGTCAATTGGAATGATGCATAGCAATGCGTCACTGAAGCGCGGGGAAGGCCGGGTCATCGGAGAGGGATATCTTCGAAAATCTTACCAAGCGGACGATCCGAAATGATTATTTGGCAAAGGTCACTTCGCCCGTGACGGGAGAGCCCTCCCAATTTCTAATTGAATTCTTCGAGCCAGGACAAGCGGAGGTTTCCCCTACAAGATTTTCTCTGACATCCCTGTCCGATTCCATTGAATTTCCAAGGTCGACTGAGCGATCACGATGCATAGCAACAATTTCTTGACAAGGAGGGGTTAATCGATGAGAATAAGCGAATACGAAACAAAGGAGGAGGTTCCTTGAATAGCGGCAAGAGGCGCGTGGTGGTAACAGGGATTGGTCCGGTGACCCCTGTAGGAATCGGGAAGGAGGCCTACTGGGAAAGTCTGATCCACGGGAGGACAGCCTTCAGGCGAATCCAATTTCCCGATCGAGATATGAGTCAATACCGGTCTCAGATCGGGGCTCCGATCGAGAACTTCGACTTTTTTCAATACCTCCCTCGAACGAAGCACGCGAAGTACCTCGGGAGGACTTCCCAGTTCGCTATTACTGGGACCTACCTCGCCTTGAAAGATGCAGGATTTGAGCTTGAGGTCAATCATGACGAGGGGGGTCTCTACGAACTGCGGGAGGTAGATTCGTTTCAGATTGGGGTGATTCTGGGCGTCGGAGCCGAGGCGATGGATTTAATGGAACATTATCACCAGCGATTTCTTTCGAGAGGACCCAAAGGGATCTCCCCGTTTGCGCTTCCGAATATCTATTTGAGTTCGATCACCTCTCACGTGGCAGAATTTTTCAGGCTTCGTGGCACGGCCTTCGCCGTTTCAACGGCCTGTGCCTCCGCAACCCATGCGATGATCAACAGCTTTTTCCAAATTCAAATGGGGAAAGAGGATGTCATGGTGACAGGAGGTACCGATGCCTGTATCACCCCCTATGTCTTCGCGGGGTTCGATGTACTCCGAGCCATGTCGACACGGAATGAGGATCCGGATAGGGCCTGCAGGCCCTTCGATCGAGAAAGGGACGGCTTCGTCATGGGAGAGGGATCGGGGGTTCTCGTTTTTGAGGAGTTGGGGCACGCCTTAAGCAGGGGAGCTCATATTTACGGGGAGGTGATCGGTTTCGGGATGACCGCCGATGCTTATCACCTCACAGAACCCGATCCAGAGGGGAGGGGTCTGAGCAAGGCGATCCGGTGCGCTCTCCAAACAGCGGACATCTTTCCGGAGGAGGTGGATTATATCAATCCCCATGGAACCTCCACCCCCCTGAATGATAAAGAAGAAACGAAAGTGATCAAGGATGTCTTCGGTAAGAAGGCCTACGAAATCCCCATCAGTTCAACCAAGTCGATCACGGGCCATCTCATGGGGGCAGCCGGGGGAGTGGAAGCCATGGCTGTTCTTCTTGCCATCGAGAAGGGAATCGTTCACGCCACCCTCCACTATGAATTTCCGGATCCGGAGTGCGACCTTGACTATGTGCCAAACGAAGCGAGAAAGAAAGATGTGAGAATCGGACTCTCCATTTCCGCAGGATTCGGTGGGGTGAACAGCGCAATCCTCTTTAGAAGGTTCGAAAAATAGGTTGTTCGTCCAGAATCGGTCCTCGCAGCAAAGCTCGACCGCGATGCTTCCTCGCTGACTCGGTGCGTCTCCTCGACAGGGTTGACACAGGCTCAGAAAGGTTTATAATCACTTCATCGTAATCCCTTTGGTTGTTTTTGAAAACCTGAATGTCCATGGACCATTTCAAGATCGACCGAGATTTCATCGACTCGATCACGACTGCTTTGAAAGAGAGGGGATGTAACCTTTCCCCTGAGGAGGTGGCGACGGTAGTTGACCTGATTCGGGAGGAGGTTCTCTACCATTACGTAGAGAGGCTGATTGGTCAAGTTGAGACGATCCTCGAAATCGACCCTTCCCTCTCGGAGAGGGAGATCCTGGAAGCCGTGGCGAAGAGCGTGGCCGAGTACCTTGGGGCCGAGGCGGTGAGCATCCGCATCTATGACCCCGGAAGGGAGGAGATGGTCTCTTTTGGCTCCTATCCCAAGTGGAATGAGGACAGGGAGGAGGCCATTCCCTTTGAGGATACGATTGCAGGGGAGGTCGTGAGAACCCATCGGAGCTATTTCGTTCCGGACATCGCTGCAGAAGAGAAATACAAGAACAAGGAGAAGGTCCTCCGGAGAGGGATCCATTCCATGTTAGCCATACCCATCGTCATCCCTCGGTTCTCTTTGAAGGATGTGGACATCGAGGGATCGTTCCAGATCTATTTCAAGGAGAAGAAGCGGCTCTTTACACCTCTCGAGGCAAAGATCGCGGCAATGCTCTCGAGGCGGGTGAGTTACGTCATCGCTCGGAAACGAATCATGGGCCTCCAGCTCCTGAATGTGACCAAAGATAAGATCGTGGAGAAGATCTTTTTGAAGTTGGGGAAGAGGGAAGGGGTCAAGATGAAGGATTTCTTCAACATGGTGATCCCGGAGCTCGTGGAGATCATGAGAATTCAGAGGTGTGCCCTCTTCTCCGTGGGGCCCGACCGCAGACATGTCATCCTTGAAGCAGGCTATCCCGAGGGCCAACACGGGGTTGGAAAAGTCTTTGATGTGGAGATTCCCTATATCGATGCGATCGTGAACCAGAGAGGTCCCTTCGGAGAGTTTGAGAATGAGAAGATCTTCCCTACCTATATCTTGATTCACAATCCGAGGGAAAGCTCTCTTCTCCCGCCGGATCTGAAGCGATTTCTCGAAACGCAACAGATCAACTCTGTGCTTTACATTCCTCTCAAAGTGGACGATACCGTCTCTCATTTCTTGTCCTTCGATGCCCAGGCTCACCAGAAGGGGTTTACGGACGAGGAGATTGAGATTTTCACCTTTTTCGGCAAAGAGATGATGAAGGGCCTGAGGCTGGAGAAGATGGATGATATTCTGCACGATTTTAAGAACCCAGCCATTGCGGCGGCTGGTTTTGCCAAAAGAGTGAAAAAAATTCTTGATGACGGAGAATACGCTGTCAAGAAGGAGAAGGTGGATCAGGCCTTGGATATCATTTTGCAAGAAACGTCGCGGATCCAAGAATTGGCCTTGACCCTTCACGGGGAAGGACGGGAGCAGACGATCGACTTGACAGAGAAGTTGAGGCGACGCTTTTTGATCAGCGAGGAGGCTGTGCGAGAAATGAAAAGGGAAAATATCCGTTTCCGCGAAGGGGACCTCTCTTCCCCACTATGGATTCGATGTTTCCCGCTCCATATTGAAAGGGTCCTGGACAATCTTCTCAACAATGCCTTCAATGCCGTCCCTGAAGAAGGGGGGGAGCTTTCCATTCGTTCCTACCAAACCCATGGGTGGGCGGTGGCTGAGATAACGAATACAGGTCAGGTGAAGAGAGAAGACCGAGACCGGCTTCTTCTGGGAGACGCAAAAGGGAGAGGACTCCATATTACGACCCGATTGATTAAACGGATGGGAGGCAAGATGGAGGTGGAGTCCGAAGAAAATCGGACAACCTTCCGGGTCATGCTGCCACTGGTTGCGGAAGGATCTTTGTCATCATGGGATATTTGATCCGAAGCCCCTCCTCGGATTCCAGCCGAAGGATCCGAACCATTTCCATGGTCGACAAGGAGAAATCTTGAAACCCATGCTCCTTGTCTGCACATTTTTCAACCGTTTCATGATCCTCATCCCCTGGGGAAAAAGGAACTGAGCTTTGGAAGAATTCTACTGTTCCCAATGCGGTCAGGTCTATCCCATTGAACCTAACCGATGGCGTTGCCAGTGCGGTTCGTTCCTCGACCTTCTTTTCGAGTCGACCTTTCATCCGAAGAAGATTGTTGAGAGACCGAAAACCCTTTGGCGATACAGGGAAGCGATTCCTGTCTCGGGGGTTGAGCCAGCCCTCTCCATGGGAGAGGGCTGGACGCCCCTCGAGTGGATGGAATTGGATGGACATCGTGTCCTCATCAAAATTGATTATCTCTTCCCGACTGGATCTTACAAGGATCGAGGCGCGGCGGTTCTCATCAGTAAGGCGAAAGAACTGGGGATAAAGAAAGTGGTGGAGGACTCCTCCGGAAATGCGGGCTGTGCCATTGCGGCTTATTGTGCAAGGGCAAGGATCGAATGCGAGATTTACGTTCCAGAGGTAACCTCACCGGGAAAGTTGATGCAGATTCAAGCCTATGGAGCGAAGCTCAAGAGAATCGAGGGCTCCAGGGAGGAGACGGCCGAAGCGGCGCGAGGGGCTGCCATCAAGACCTACTACGCCAGCCATTGCTGGAATCCCTATTTTCTCCACGGCACAAAGACCTTTGCCTTTGAGGTCTGGGAACAGATGGGTTGGAGAGCCCCTGATGTCCTCGTTCTTCCGACTGGACACGGGACACTGCTGTTAGGGGCGTACCTTGGGTTCAAAGAGTTAAAGGAGGCGGGGATGATCAAGAGGATTCCGCGTCTGGTGGCTGTCCAATCGGCCCTTTGTGCTCCCCTATACCACGCATTCAGGAAGGGCTGGAAGGGACCGGGAGAGATGAAGAAGCCAGGGCAACCCGAGATGACGAAGCCGACCATAGCGGAAGGGATTGCCATCGTCCGACCTATACGGGGAAGACAAATTCTTCGCGCAATCAGAGAGACGGATGGGGAGGTCTTGACCGTTACGGAAAGAGAGATCAAGGCAGCTATGAGGGAGATGGGGAGAAGGGGCCATTTCATCGAACCCACCGCGGCAGCGACGATTGCGGGATTGAAAAAGTATCTGAAACATTTTAGAAGAGGGAGCATCGTTTCAACCTTGACGGGGACAGGGTTGAAGGCCATAAAGGTGTGGGGGGATGTCCTAATGCCTCACGGAGACGTGGAGAAAATCGGGTGATCGGACAGGAATATCTCCGAAGATCGAGGTTTCCGCTCTAAGATTTTCTCCGAGACATCCCTGTCGGATTCCATTGAATTTCCATGGGAGGACGAGGCATTACGGGGTGTCCTGAATCTTTCTTGACAACTCGGCGGCAAACGATTAAGTAAAAGACATTTATCTTTTGGCTTGGAAGCGGACAGGAAGACCATCGGAATCGGAGAAGATTCTTAGGAGGGAGAGAAATGAAACGAATGAATCGGAGTCGAACGATCGTTCCTATTTTTCTGAGCGTCGTAATCGTCCTATTTTTCTCCTTTGCCTCCGCCCAGGAGGAGAAGAAGGACTCGAGACCGGAGAGGGGCATTGCGGTATATCCGGAATACTCTGCTCTGACCATCCCTAAAGGGGAATCGGTCAAGATGGATCTAACTGTGGAGAATAAGGGTCGAATGGATGAAACGATCGATGTCAAGATCTCGACCGTTCCAAAAGGATGGAAGGCGACGCTGAAGGGAGGAAGCTATTTGGTCTCGGGGCTGTTCGTCTCCAATGGAAAGTCGAGGAATTTGGCTCTGTCTCTCGAGCCAGATAAGACGGTTGGCCCCGGAACGTATGACTTCCAGTTTGACGCTAAGACGGAGGATGGGAAATTCACCTCGACCCACAAACTGACCGTAACAGTTCAGGAGAGAACGCCTGGAGCGGATGATATTCAAATCACAACGTCCTATCCTGTTCTGAGAGGTCAAACGGATGCGAGGTTCGAGTTTTCGGTCGAGGTGATGAACAAGATTGAGGTGGATCGGACCTTCAATCTTTCTGCAATTGCTCCTGAAAAATGGGAGGTCAATTTCAAGCCCTCCTATGAAACAAAGCAGATCTCGAGCATCCGAATCAGAGGGGGATCGAGCCAAACCATTGCCGTGGAGGTTTCGCCTCCGAGGGAGGCTCGGTCGGGGGAATATCCCATCCTGGTGAGAGTGGCCTCGGGAGATAAAAAGGCGGAAGTCAAGTTAACGGTGGTCCTGACGGGAATTTACAAGATCGACGCAGGGACGCTTACAGGGGTCCTTTCCCTGGAAGCCTTCCCGGGGAAGCCGTCAAACTTTTCTCTCTTTGTAAAAAATACGGGTTCCGCGGTTAATCGGAATATCACCTTTTCCTCCTTCAAGCCAGAAAATTGGGAGGTGACGTTTAAACCGGAAAAGATCGAGGCGCTGGAACCGGATGCGTTGAAACAGGTGGAGGTAACGGTGAAGCCTGCCCCACAGGCCTTGGTGGGAGATTATTCGGTGGGGGTCCTGGTCAACGGAGAGAAGTCAGACAAAACGGTTGAGATGAGGGTGACCGTGAAGGCCTCCACCGCATGGGGTTGGATCGGGATCGGCATTATCATCGTCGTCATCGCGGGCTTGAGCAGCCTCTTCATCTGGTTAGGGAGGCGTTAACGTGGAAGGACAACCCATTGTCGAAACCGAAGAGCTGACAAAAATTTACGGAACCGAGACGGCTGTGAATAGACTTACGCTCCAGATCCAAGAAGGGGAGGTATTTGGCTTCCTCGGTCCGAACGGGGCGGGCAAGACGACGACCTTGCTCATGTTGCTTGGGCTGACGGAACCAACATCGGGAAAAGTCCGGGTCTGCGGATTCGATCCTGCACGAGCCCCGCTCAAGGTCAAAGAGAGGGTCGGCTACCTTCCTGAAAACGTGGGCTTCTACGAAGACATGGATGCCAGGCAGAATCTCCGCTATGTTGCGCGATTGAATCGAATCCCGGATGAGATTGCGGAGAAGAGGATTGACGAGCTTCTGAAGGTGGTTGGCCTTGCAGAGGAAGCGAAGAAAAAGGTGGGTACGTATTCGAAGGGGATGAGGCAACGACTGGGAATTGCTGAGGTCCTCGTCAAGGAGCCGAAGCTTGTCTTTCTTGATGAGCCGACCATCGGATTGGATCCAGATGGGACGAACCGGATGTTGGATCTCATCCGCTCGCTCAGTAAGGAGAAGGGGATCACCGTCTTTCTTTCCTCCCACCTGCTGGACCAGGTGCAGAGGATATGCGATCGGGTGGGCATCATGATTAAAGGAGACCTGGTGGCGGTAGGGCCGATCGGGGAGTTGGCCAAAGAGAAACTTGGGGTAGACAGGGGGCAGTACACGCTGGAGGAGATCTACATGAGGTATTTCAAGGAGGCTTAAGTGCACGGCATCTTCACAATCTTCCGCAAGGAGATGGAGGACCATTTCAGCAGTACGCGATTCCTTCTCATCTCGGCCTTGATCGTCATGGTGGGTGTGATCGTTACCTCGATGGTCGGGATGGGCATCCAAGAAGAAGTGAGAGGTATGGCGAAACCGACCTTTCTCTTTCTGATGCTTTTCACTTCGACGGGAAAGCTCTTCTCCTTCGTTCAGTTTATCGGTTTTTTTGGGCCTCTGATCGGAATCATTCTCGGTTTCGACGCGGTCAATCGCGAGCGAGTCCAACGGACGTTGAGCAAGCTGGTTTCCCAGCCGATCTACCGGGACTCGATCATCAATGCGAAATTCTTGGCAGGGGTCGTGACGATTGCCATCGTCCTGGTGGCCATCGTTCTGATTATCTCGGGGCTCGGGATCCGATTGATCGGTGTCGTCCCGGGAGTTGAGGAGATCTGGCGTCTCCTCGTCTACTTGATTACGAGCCTCCTTTACATCTCTTTTTGGCTCGGGATTTCGATTCTTTTTTCGGTGATCTTTCGAAGCACAGCCACCTCTGCACTGGCTTCTTTGGCGGTATGGATTTTCTTCTCCTTCTTCGTGAGCCTCGGAGCCGGCTTTCTGGCGGACGCCGTAGCTCCCGTTAATCCCAGTGGCACCGGAGGTGTCGATGCTAAGATGCTCATGAAACATGAGCAAGTGCAAAGGATCACCTCCCTTTTCTCGCCTGTGACCCTCTATGGGGATGCCACGACGACGATCCTTGATCCCATGAGGAAGACGACGCGGGGTTTGATCCTCATGGGTCCCTTGGAAAGGCTTTCCATGACGCGGTTTCAGAGCCCTCTTCCTTTCTTGCAAAGCCTCCTCATCGTCATCCCCCATCTGATCTCCATTGTTGCAATCACGCTCATCTGCTTTGGCGTCTGCTACTATGTGTTCATGCGGCAAGAGATTCGGACCGTTTAGTCTCGATAGCGAGGAAGCGAGAGGATAGGGGGAGGGGAAAAGGTTCCCCCGTTCTCTCTATCTCGGTTATATCCCGATCCCTCATGGCTGTTAAGAAGAGAGAGATTTTCGGCTGGGCGATGTATGACTTCGCGAACTCGGCCTTTGCCACCACCATCCTTGCCGTCATCTTCAACCAATACTTTGCTACGGTCGTTGCTGGAGGGGAGCGAGGCGTGGAGGTCTTCGGGTTGAGACTCCACGGCGCATCGTTCTTCACCTTCGCCGTCTCCTTCAGCATGGCTATCTCTGCCGTCTTCTCCCCTCTCTTGGGCGCGGTGGCCGATGCCTCCACCTCGAAGAAACGTTTCTTGATGGTCTTCTGCTTTGTTGGCGTCCTCTTTACAGGCCTTCTCTATTTCGTTCATGCTGGCGACTACTGGATGGGAGCGATCTTCTTCATCATTGCCAACATCGGTTTTGCCGAGGGGAATGTCTTCTACAACGCCTTCCTTCCTGAAATCTCCACGGAAAAGAGTATCGGACGAATTTCGGGCCTGGGTTGGGCATTGGGTTATATCGGCGGAGGGGCTCTTTTGGCGATCAACCTGGTCATGCTGAAATATCCTCAGTGGCTCGGATTTCCGACGGGATATTTCGCCGTGCAGGATTGTTTCCTGTCGGTTGCACTCTGGTGGTTGATCTTCTCCTTGCCTCTTTTTCTCTTTCTGAAAGAGAGGCCCCCGTCGTTTCTTCCATCTACCAGGGAAGGCTATTTTCTCGAAGGATACCGGCGCCTTCGGAAGACCTTTCATCGAATCAAGACGTTCAGGGAATTGACGAAGTTCCTCCTGGCCTATCTCATCTACAACGATGGCATCGAAACCGTCATCATCATGGCCTCCATCTTTGGTGCCGATGTATTGGGAATGAAGACGGAGGAGCTCATCGTCTATTTCTTAATGGTTCAGGCGGTCGCTTTCGTGGGCGCGATGATCTTTGGCTTCCTTGCCGATGCGATCGGAAACAAGAGGACGGTGATGATCTCTCTGGGGATTTGGTCCATCGTCGTCCTGTGGGCCTTTAGATTAGGAATCTTCTGGGATGCGAAGACGGAATATTGGATCTTGGGGGTCTTGGTAGCCATGGTCCTGGGTGGAAGTCAGGCTGCCTCTCGATCCCTCCAGGGACTTTTCACCCCTGAGGCGAACAGCGCAGAGTTTTTTGCTTTTTTTGGTGTTTCGGGAAAGTTTGCCTCGATCTTTGGCCCGCTGACTTATGGAATTCTCATCGCCATCACAGGAAGCGTTCAGTCAGGGGTCCTCTCTGTCCTCCTTTTCTTTGTTGTGGGGATGCTTATCCTTTGGACCGTTGATGAAAAGAAAGGGATGAGGGAGAGGGAGAGCCCCGTGCTATAACCAATGACGCGGGGTTGCGACTGGGTGGATATCGCACTTGCAAGGAACGGTGCCCAATCGTTGACGTTGTCCCATTAGATGAGCATCCCTTCCGTCCAACCTAACTTTACGACTTCGATCCGCCGGAGGTCGCTTACTCCAAGCCTGTATTTCTCGTCTGCCACGAAGATGTGGGTAGGGGGATTGTCCAGGGGACGATCCTCCCCGAAGTAGGCGGTTCGCTGAAGTTGGAGAAGGCGGGCACCCACCGCATCGAGGGCCACGGGGTCCTTTCCGATGAGCAGGCCCTTGTATTCAGAGACAAACCTTCGATCAAAGTGATGGGGACCCCGGTTGTAGAATTGCGTCCGAATCAAACTGAGGATATTGAGGCGCGTCTTGCCCTTAACGATGGGCTTACTCCAGATTGACGCAAGGGGGGAGCAAGCCTCCCCATGGTAAAGCCAAGGGGTGCGAGTGAACATAATATAGTTCTTGATGCATCCCCCGATCCCAGACCAATGATGAGTGCGCAAAGGGCGGACATTGATGAGTCCGGTGGAGGACTTAAAGATGGGATTATCCAGTACCCCTCGGTCGTCAATACCGATGTTCTTTTTCGGAACGCCTGCATCCATGATTCGTTTCACGATTGCGGCTTCGAGCTCTTGCGGAGTGGGCAGGTGAAACCAAACATTGCTCTTAATGCCCACAATATCAGAAGGCCGAATCAATCTTTTCCAGGCCTGGATGGGGTCTTTTTCCCCAAGCAACTCGCAAACCCCTTCGTCGAGCATCTTTTGGACGATTTTCTGATTGATCTCGCCCCTGGGATCAATCGCATTCTCATCGCGAATAAGAACGACCTTGACTTTTTCCTCTGCCTTCGTCACTTGGTTGACGCTTGAGCCAAGGATTGCACCCAGAGTAGTATAGGCCGTTCCGCGAAGAAAATCTCTTCTCGTTATGACCTTCTGTTTGCTCACGTTATCTCCCCTCCAATCCTTTCAGGGTGGTGCTGACTAATTCCTCAGCCTTCTCCTGGGACGGTGCGTCAAAGACTACCAGGATATATTGGCGATAGACTTTGGCAGAGATCCATTTCCCGTTTTCGGTCTGGAGCGTCGTTGAAGCCCCAGATTCGGGCATATAGGCCTTCAGAAAGCTCTGAAAGGCCCCCCGAGCCAGTTTCACCGAGGGATACTGAATCAAGAGCAGATAGGTTTTTCCTTTCGCCCCCTGTTGTGGATAGGTGGCCAAGATCCCATTTGTCCGTTCCCCGAGATGGAGGATGTTCTGGTGAGAGAGGAAGTAGTGATGGTTTAGGACCAAGTGAGAGTGAAAATACCTAAGGCTCCTTTCGTTCAGTCCCTCTTGAGGCAAGCTCTGGATCAGTTGGGGTTTCTTACCTTCCTGAATATTTCTCGCTATGGCCTGGCCAACTCTTATGACATCCTTTCTCATCGAAGGGGTTTCCTTTTCCGAATAGACATTGACAAAGTACTTCCCTTTCCAGAATCGAAGAAGACCACCGCCATACTCGGACCCTTGGCCCACGTTCACCTCCTCCTCCTCGGTTTGATAGGAGAAGATTCCAAAGGCATCCTCTGAGGAGCCCATGTCGAAAAGTTCCACCAGGAGGGAGGGCTGATCCTGTTTAAGATACCTTCGAACCATAAGAAGTTTGAAGCTGTAGGAACGATAGAGCTCTGCTGCGCCATCCATGTAACGGAAGGCTGTGTGGCGATCATAAAACTCGTCGTTTCCGTCTGTTTGATAGCCCTCCACATTGAGAGGAAGGAGTCTCTTCATCTCAGTTCGCTTCTTGTCCATCTCTGCCGGGTGGGCCATAAAGGCAACCATCAAAGAGAAGATCATTGTCATCAAGATTGAAAACGTGAACCTTCTCATTAAACCTTTTCTTATGAACCCCTCTGTGAAGCCCTATGAATTGCTAATCTGCCTGTAATTATATGAGATATCTCGATCGAAAGCAAAACGCTCTCTATCCCTCGAGCCCAAGGTTAAAAAGGAATCGGACAGGGGTGTCGGAGAAAATCTTCGAGCGGCCTCAGCCTGTCCCTGGGCTCGAACAATCGAATCTTCGCCGCGCTTCAGTGACGCATTACCAAAGAATTGTTTTTTTGATTGGGAGAGGAGAATTAGGGGGCGAGTTGGTAGGAACCTTAGATAAATTTAGATGTGATTCCACCATCCACAATGAGCTCTGTCCCAGTGATGTATTTTGCCTCATCTGAAGCGAGGAATAGGGCGGCATGGGCAACATCCCAGGCATCTCCCATCTTTCCCGTTGGGCATTGTTTGTTGCGGATTTCAATCATCTTTTGAATATCACCGGCTGCGTAGACATCTCTTAACTGCTCACGAACCAGCGGGGTATCCATGAGTCCTGGTAAGATACAGTTGGCCCGGATATTCCTGTTCGCATATTGGAGCGCAATCCCTCGAGTCAATCCGAGAATACCTGCCTTGCTCGCATAATAGGTGATGTAAGGAATTCCTGTATATCGGATCGCCGCGACCGAAGCGATGTTGATGATGACGCCCCCTCCCTGCCTCACCATGTGTGGAATGGTATATTTGCATGTGAGGAATATACTTTTCAGGTTGACTGCCATTACCCGATCCCAGGTCTCCTCCGTGGTTTCCTCTAGCCCTCCGACCAGCACGATGCCCACGTTGTTGTGTAAGATATCTATACGGCCGTAGGTCTTTAAACATTGATCGACCATCGACTTTACTTCGTCGGACCTGGAGACATCTACTTTCATGACGGTACAGGCTCCGCCTTCTTGTTCGATGATTGACTTTGTTTCCTCCGCTGCAGAGAGGTTAATGTCCAGAGCAAAGATCTTCGCGCCCTCTCTAGCAAAGAGCACCGCTGTGGCTTTACCGTTTCCCCACCCTGGACCCACAGATCCAGCCCCTGTCACAATAGCGACCTTGTTTTTTAGACGCTCACCCATTTTAATTTCCTTCCATTTATCGGTTCGAAGATAGCCCTCACCTTCCTCCAGCTCCGAGCGTTACACGCGGGAACCAGAGAATTATCTCGGGGAAGATGATGCATATCACAAGCCCAATTGCCTGAAGCGTCACAAAGGGAACGACACCCCGGTAAATATCCCATGTGGTGATCTCTGGAGGAGCAGCACCTTTCACGAAGAAGATGGCATAGGCGAAGGGCGGGGTTAGAAAGGACATCTGGAGATTGACACAGACCAGTAAAGCGAACCAGAGTTGATCAAAGCCCAGGGCCGAAACGACAGGTAAGAAGATCGGAACGAGCATGTAGAGAAGCCCTTGCCAAGAAATGAAAAAACCTCCGATAAAGAGGATAAACATCATGGTTGCCAAGATGAACCATTTGCCGAACGGGAGACTCATGAGCGCGCTTCTCACCACATCGCTGCCTCCCAAGAAGATGAAGACGGCGTTAAATATCCCTGCTCCGACAATGATGAAGAAGACCATTGCCGTCACTGTCAGCGTGGTATAGGCGGCGTCCTTCAGGTTCGGAAAGGTTAACTTACGGTAAAGACCAGCGAGCACCAGCGCGCAAAAAGCTCCCACGCCAGAGGCCTCCGTAGGAGAGGCAATCCCAGCAATAATTGACCCGAGGACCGCAACAATGAGGAAGAAGGAAGGCAGCATGTGGAAGGTAGTGCTTCGAATCAGCTTCAAACCGAGGGGGGGTCTCTCCTCAGGGGATATGGCAGGCGCCACCTCTGGTTGAAACCAAGATCGTATGAGAATGTACGCTAGGTAAAGGGCGGACAGAAGGAGTCCCGGGAAGAGGGCTGCCGCGAAAAGTTTCGCCACGGAAAGATTGGCCAACGGCCCGTACATGACCAACATCACGCTTGGAGGAATGAGAATTCCCAAGCTTCCCCCAGCGCAGACGACCCCGGATGCCAATGCTTTGTCGTATTTTCGCTTAAGCATCGATGGAATAGCTAACAGGGTCATTGTGGTTACAGTAGCGGCGATGACACCCGTGCAGGCAGCAAAGATGGTGCAGGTAACAATGGTGGCAATAGCCAGGCCACCCCTAACCGGCCCAAAAAGTTCGTAGAGACTTTGATAAACCCTTTCCGCGACTCCCGTTTTTTCGAGGATCGTCCCCATGAAGACGAAGAGAGGGACCGCGATGAGAATTTCGCTCTCCATGACATCGAAGACCTGGAGCATGGACATGGGAAAAATGGAGAAGCCCTGAAAGATCATACCGAAAACGAGTCCGACAAACATTAAAGAAAAGGCAAGATGCACTCCTCCGATCACCATCGCAAGGAGGAGGAAGAACATGACAATCGCAGCAATATGATCGATACTCATCGTTCCTTCCCCTTTACGAGCATTGAAATAGTCCGAATGAGTTCAGCGAGAGACTGGAGGCTTAAGAGAAAGAAGGCTATGGGGATGACCGTCTTAATGGGACCAGAAGGGAAGAACCAGTTCGTTGTGGAGAGCTTTTCGTTCGTCGCCCAAGCCTCGGAAGCAAACCTTATGCCGGCCCAGGTGAAGAGGACCATGACGAAGAGAAAGACGACAGTGTAGACCACGGTATCGAAGAGGAGCTTTGCCCGTGAGGAGAGGGTATTGTAAACAATATCGATCCTCACATGACCCTTCTTAAGAAGGGTATAGGCACCTCCCAGCATGAACTGTGTACTGTAAAGCATCCAACAGGTATCGTACCCCCATCCCGTTGGAGCATTGAAGAAATGCCTCATGATCACTTCGTACACGACCACAAAGGTCAGGGGGATAATAATCCAGGCAGAAACCATTCCCACCCACTCGCTTATTTTGTCGATCGATTGAAGAATCTTCATAGGTCTCTCCAGGGCGGTTTCTCGAAGATTCGACCCTCGCCCTTCCCCTTTTTCGATGGGAAAGGCGAGGGGGAAGATCTTAATCGAATTTGGTCAGATCATAGTAGGGTTTATACTTCTGAATGAACTCCCTCTGTGACTTCCATACCTTAGCGAAAAAAGGATCTGACTTTGACTTTTCGTCAAGGATCTGCATGGTCAGCTCCCTCGTTTTCGCTTGATCCTTTGGAGAGAGCTTCGTTGTGATGACGCCATAATCTCGGATCTTCTTGTCAAATTCGATCGTTTCTATCCACCATTTCGTATACCCTTGGAACGTCGCTGCCATCGCGGCCCCTTCGACAATCGCCTTCAGATCGGCAGGCAGCTCCTTCCACGACTTGGTCTTGATCATCAACTGAAAGATGTTGTTTGACATATGGACGGGCGGACCGAATCGGTACTTGCAAACCTCATGAAGTCCCAGCGTATAATCGGCGGAAGCCTCTAGGAACTCAACGCCGTCGATCAACCCTCTCTGGAGGGCAGGCAACACCTCACCGGCAGCGAGCAAAACCACCGAGGCTCCTAATTTCTCCCAGAGCTCCATGCTCAGGCCCGCAGCCCTGATTTTCATTCCTTTGATATCCGCCAAGGATTTGACGGGTTTCTTCGACCAGACCTCTTCGGGAGGCGTCAACCCCAAAGGAAAGACGATAACCTCCTCTTTGTACATCTCCTGAGCCAGTTCCTTTCCTCCTCCCGCATACATCCAGATGATCAGGTCATTGAACTCCAGCACTCCACCGGGCAAGGTATAATAGAGGTCTCCTGCGGGATATTTTCCCTTCTGCCATGCCGGCGTATTCAGACCAAAATCGAGAAGACCATCACGGACCGCATCGTAGATCTTTGTTGGAGGAACGACCTCCCCAGCGTCGTGGAGTTGGATAACCATCCTGCCGCCGCTCATTTTTTCCACATTTTCCTTCCAAAGGGCGATGGTCAATTTGCCCAAGGGGTTGTTCAAAGGGAAACAGCTTTCCCCCTTCCATTTGACCTGCTGCGCATGACTTGGCCCAGCCATCACGAGAAACCCGATGGCTGCTGCCAGAACGAAAAGAGCGATTAAATGTCTTCTTATGCCCATCATTTTAGACCTCCTTTCTAATGTTTCCACTTAGTGAGTCATATCTTCTTCCCTCGCTTCTGTTCTCCTTTTCACTTCACTTATTATGGATCACCCCCTTTCTCGTAAGAATCGAGGTCCGCCCCTGCATCATTCGAACACCACTGCTCCTTTGATGAAACCGGTGGGCGGCCTCTCTGTTTCTGCTAAGGCACGTTCCAATTCTGAGAGACGATAATGAAAGTTGTTGATCTTATCGAAGGGGTACTTGCCCGAATTGATCAGACGCATGGCATCAGTCACATTTCCTGCCTGCCCTTTTCCACAGACCAATGTGATGTCCCGCCAGACGAGATCATCAAAGGCGATGGAGGTTTCCTTGCCCCCGGACAATCCAATGCAGACGATACGGCCTGATGGCCGAACCAGTTTGATTGCGGTCTGAATGGCCGTCGGCACACCGGAGGTCTCGATGACTACGTCGGGCGGTCCCCCAATCAGTTCCGGGACGACTTTCGTGGGATCCTCACGGTCCACTTCCACGACGTGGTCGACCCCCATTTCTCTGGCCAGTGCGAATCGAATGCCGTCGGAGGAGAGACCGAGCATGACGATTGGCGTCACGCCAGCCTCTTTGGCTGCGGCCAGAGTACACAACCCCTGGGAACCGGCACCACTGATAACGAGGCTTTGACTAAAGCTCATCTGACCCAAGGTCTTAACCCAACGAACACCGTTCCCAACGACGGAGGAGAGGCTCCCGGCAAGATCGGGCGTCGACGGCCCTAACTTATGCAGCAGCGTTCCAGGTACGAGATAGACATATTCCGAGTAGCCCCCCAGTAAGTGTGGCGGCTGATCACAGGCGAGAGAGATTCCGTAAAGTTTCACAGAGGGACAGTTGTGGTAGTGATGATCCGTCCGGCACCAGGAACAGTGGCCACATGGAATATAGGGTTCTGGAGTTACTCTGTCCCCGACGGATATCGGATATTTTTTTGCTGCTTGAGGTCCCATCTCGACCACTTCCCCAGTCAATTCATGTCCCATGATGACGGGATAGCGCGCGGAGTCTACCTTTCCATGAAATACCTTAACATCTGTTGAACAGACCGAAGTGACCCGAGTCTTGATCAATATCTCATCAGCCGCAAGGGGTCGCAACTCGAACTCTTGAAGCTCCATATGCCCCGGCTCCACCAGCACCATAGCTTTGGCTTTCATGCTTGTGCCTTCTTCACCGAAGGATGAATTTTCGCGAATTGCCTAATATAATTCTTTGCCCCGAATCCTATCTCGCCCTGCCTTTCACAGAAGGGGCAATGACCCTTATCCCAATTTCCGGGTCTTCCTCCCTGGAGAGAGCGATCTCATCAAATTCGATGAGCGTTAGATCGAGTGTCAAAAGTACGGGATTTCCTCCTGAAAGGAGATGACCCCCGTAGATTCTTCCCTCCGCATTACTGAAAATGGCATGGAAGTGGATGAAAAGCCCGCTGTCGCTTTCCACATCCCTGCTGATGACGCCGTTGCCGGATAGTATCTCGAGGGGTCCCGGAATCGTTTGGGGATCCCCATAGCCAACCCCCTTCTTCGTTCCCTCTTTCGTTACAGGGAGGACAAAGGTGGCCTTTTCGAGACTTCCGATCGCGCTCACCGTTCCACTTTCGATGCGGTTCTCCAAACAAATCCTTTCGATTCCTGAAATGAGATCTGTTCCTGGAAGAATCCTGGCCGCGATGATCCTTCGTAGTTTCCCTACTGCCCATTTTGTTCTTAGTGAGTGAGGCATGGCTTCCCCTAAAGCAAGAGCAAAGAAGGGTTTTCGATCAATCTCTTGATGTGATTCAGGAAAGTCGCCGCCGTGGCGCCATCAACGATCCGATGATCGGAAGATAGACTGAACCACGCCATGGGCCTCACCTTGATCTCTCCTCCATGGTAGACAGGCTTTTCCACCGTCCTCCCGACTCCAAGGATAGAACATTCGGGGGGATTGATGATTGCGTTCAACTTATCGATCCCGAGCATGCCCATATTGGAAAGGGTGAAGGTTCCGCCACCGACGTCTTCGAGGGACAACTTCCCCTCTTTCGCCTTATGCGTAAGCCCCCTCAGGACTGAGGCAATCTCCGTCAACGATTTTCGATCCGCCTCGCGGACGACGGGAACGATGAGTCCATCTTCGAGAGCGATAGCGACTCCAATGTTGATCTCTTCAATCAAATGGATCTGGTCACCTTCGATTCTGGAGTTGATGATAGGGTGTTCCTTGAGGGCAGACGCTGTTACCTTCACAAGGATGTCCGTGAGCGTTAGCCGCAACCCGCTCCGCCTCTCCACCTCTTGCTTCAATGCTTCGTGAAGCGCAAGGCACGAGCCCATATCAATCTCCAAAGACAGATAGAAATGGGGGATGTTCTGGAAACTCTCTGTCATCCTTTTTGCGATCACTCTTCGGATTCCCTTAAGCGGAATGCGCTCTTCCCCTCCGCCTGAGAAGACAGGTTGTGGCGCCCACATCGGCGCTTGAGTTTCCGAAGGCTTCGGCCTTGGAGGGGAAACGACTCTTTCTGCAGCCTTCAGGACATCGATTTTGACGATCCTCCCCATGGGGCCGGACCCTCTAATGGAAGAAAGGTCGATGCCTTTCTCGCGGGCTATCTTTCGTGCTATGGGAGAGACAAAGATCCTTCTGGAAGGTTCTTTGCTTTCTCTTTGAGCAACGGTCGGCGCAAGTTCAACCGGAGCCTGGGGCTTAGCCGTTTCCACCTCGGCGACGGCCTCTCCTTCTTCGGCAATGATAGCAATCGGCGTCGTCACCGGTACGGTCTCCCCCTCATGGTGGAGGATCTTTTGGAGAATACCCGAAGCGGGCGACTCGTATTGAAAATTAATCTTTTCCGTAATGATTTCTACAAGGGGTTCTCCCTTTTCGACCCGGTCCCCCTCCTGTTTGAGCCACTTCTCAATCGTTCCCTCCGTCATCGTCAAGCCAAGTTTGGGCATCGTCACAGTGATTGCCATCGTTTCTCTCCAAGTTAGGCTTTGATCATGTGAATGGCTTCCCCATGGGTATCCAGGGCAGCCTCGAAAAAGGCTTCTGAAAAGGTGGGGTGTGCAAAGGTCATCTCCTTGATCTCTTCTACGCCGATTTCATGTTTCATGGCCATCACACCTAAGTGGATCAACTCCGTGGCGTTGGGACCGAGAATGTGGACCCCGAGAATTTCGCCATATTTCTTCTCGGCGATGATTTTCACCATCCCCTCTGAGTAAGCGGCCGCGATCGACCGGCCGCAGGCCATGAATGGGAATTTTCCGATCATGAGTTCACCGTATTCCTTTACGGCCTCTTCCTCCGAAAGCCCGACGGAGGCAGCCTCGGGATAGGCATAGAGGCATCTTGGCATCGTCCGATAATCGACCTCGCTTCCTCTTCCCAACATATTTTCGACAGCGATCTTGCCTTCGTAAAAGGCCTTATGGGCATAGAACTCTTTTCCAGTGACGTCTCCCGCTGCATAGATCCCAGCGGTTGGGGTTCTCATGTGGGAATCGACGGGGATGAAGCCATCCCTCAGAGGGATAGAAGCCCTGTCCAGATCGAGGTCATCGGTATTTCCCCGTCTCTCTCCTACGATCAATACCTTGTGAGCCTCCAACCTCTCTTTCGTTCCCCCGCGAACCACGGTTACGCCGACCTTCTTCTCCATCCCTTCAACCGAGATCACCTCTGCTTCGGTCAGGACCTTGATATTTCTTTTTGCAAGAAAGCTTCGGTACCGGACCGAGATTTCACGATCCATCTTGGGAAGAATGCGGTTCTCCTTCTCGATGAGCGTGACGGGTACACCAAAGGCGTTGAAGAAAGTGGCGAACTCCAGACCTCGCCTCCCTCCTCCGACCACAGCTAAGGACGACGGAAGATCGGTCATCTTGAGGACCTCGTCGCTCCCGATCACCCGCTCCCCATCCTTCACCAGGGATTTCTCATCCTTCGGAACTGCTCCGGAGGCGATGAGAATTCGATCCGCCTCCAATCTCCCTACCGTCCTTCCCTCCCTCTTGATCGCGACGGTTCGGGGGTTGAGAAAAGAGACTTCCCCTTGAAAGAGGGTGATGCGGTCGCGGTTCAGAAGATTTCGAAGGCCGGAAACCACCTGCTGAACTGCTGCGTCCTTCCTTTCCATCGCCTTTCTGAACGAAGCAGTGACTTCCTCCCGATTTCGGATCAACCCCGATTTGTCGAAGGCTTCCCAGAGGAAGGCCTCTTGCAGAAGGGCTTTAGTTGGAATACATCCTCGGTTGAGACAAGTCCCTCCGAGCTCTCTCTTTTCAATGATTGCGGTTGAGAGGCCTTTTTGAGCCGAGAGAATCGCTGAAAGATAGCCTGCCGGCCCGGTTCCGATTACGATGAGGTCGAACTTTTTTATTTGGTCTTCCAATGGTCGAACTCCTTGTTGCGAAGAGGAAAATCTTCATTCTGTGTCATCGATAGGTCACCTGGCGCACGGCGCTAACAATCTCCTCCACTTTTGGAAGGACGAATTTCTCCAGGGGAGGCGAAAAGGGTATGGGAACATCCTTCGTCGCAACCCGGATGACAGGGGAATCGAGATAATCGAAGAGCTCGGTACCGATTCTCGCCACCAATTCTGCGCCGAACCCACCCGTCAGACATGCCTCATGGACCACCACGGCCCGGTTGGTTTTTTTTATGGATTCCGCGACCAGACCGAAATCGAGAGGCTTCAAAGTCCGGAGATCGATCAGCTCGGCATCGATGCCGATTTTTGAAAGCTCATGAATCGCCTCCAGGCTCAAATAGAATCCAGAGCCGTAGGTGAGAATGGTTACGTCCTTTCCTGTCCGCTTCACGGCTGCCTTGCCCAGCGGGATGACGTACTCTCCCTCAGGAACATGGCCCTCCTTGGCAAAAAGCTTCTTATGCTGAAAGAAGATGACGGGATCATCGTCTCGCAGCGAGGCAGTCAGAAGTCCCTTCACATCGGCAGGCTCGCTCGGAACGACGACCTTCAATCCAGGCGTATGGACAAACCAGCTCTCGAGGGATTGGGAATGGTGCGCGGCAGCGCCCAGTCCTGCGCCATCGGGAGCCCAGATGACCAAAGGAACTCGCACCTGTCCACCAAACATGTAACGGATCTTGGCCGTTTGATTGACAATCTCATCCATGGCGCAGGTGACGAAATCGGCAAAGTGCAAGTCGACCAGGGGACGCATCCCTGTCAGTGCCGCACCCAAGCCGGCACCCACGATGCAGGTTTCCGAAATCGGCGTATCGATGACACGGTCGGGGAATCTTTCCGGCAGACCCTTGAACTGCCCAAAGATTCCTCCGTGTGCAACGAGGTCCTCGCCGATGATGAAGATCCTTTCATCCCTCGTCATCTCATAGGTAAGGGCTTCTGCGATAGCAGCAGAACAGCTTAACATTCTTTCCGCCATGATATCCTCTCTTTTCTTAGGTTTACGGATTGACGAATAAATCGTCCAGAGCCTCTTCGGGTTTCGGCCATTCGCTTTTTTCGGCGAAGTCGACCGCTTCTTTTAGATTGGCGTCGATTTGGGCTTCGATTCTTTCCTCGACGTCTTTGGTTAAAAGTTTCTTCTTTACAAGGACCTATCTGAAACGGACGATGGGATCATTTTTTCGCTCCCATTCAGCGACCTCTGCGGGATCGCGATACCTCTGGGGATCTCCCTCGAAATGGCCTCGACGGCGGTAAGTTTTATTCTCGAGGAGGGTGGGGCCCTCACCCTTGCGCGCTCTTGCGACTGCTTCAGTTGCCGCGCTCCGGACCGCTAACACATCGTTTCCATCCACTGAGACCCCTGGAATGCCATAGCCCTTTGCCCGGGCGGCGATATCGATGACGGAACAGGCATACGAGGTCTTTGTCGTGGAGGCATAGCAGTTGTTTTCGCATACAAAGAGGATGGGAAGCTTCCAAATGGATGCCATGTTCAAGGCTTCATGGAAGGGCCCGCGGTTTGAGGCTCCATCGCCGAAGAAACAGACAGCTACTTGATCGGTCCTGCGCAGCTTAATCGAAAGACCCGCCCCCACGATGATGGGAAAGCCACCTGCCACCACACCGTTTGCGCCCAGGATACCCAGGGAGAAATCGGCGATATGCATCGACCCTCCCTTCCCCTTGCAGTACCCTGTCTTGCGACCCATCAGCTCCGCAACCATCCGCTTCAAATCCCCTCCTTTGGCGATTACATGACCATGACCCCGGTGGGTCGTCGTGAGATAATCGTCTGGACGAAGGACGGAGCAGACACCTGTCGATGATCCCTCCTGCCCAATGGAAAGATGGATAAACCCGGGAATCTTTCCAGCGGCGAATAACTCGCCCGCCAGCATCTCAAATTTGCGGATGGTCAACATCGTTCGATAGAGGGATAGCAATGTATCAGCGTCGTCGGCCATAAGATTCCTCCTCAAGCATTTCCCTGGGTTAAGTGACTTCCGATTGCCTGGTTTCGGGAAATCCCGCAATCAGCCTGGAAAGGAAGTCGTCCCTATTCTGAAGCCTCGACAATACGTATTTTTTTGTAAACTTCAGGTGTTTTTTCATCAACGCTGCCGACTTGGGGGCATCCGCTTTTTCAAGAGCCTGATAGATCTCCTGGTGTTGCTTATGGGCATCGACGAGATGATCAGAAGTGAGGATGTTGATATTCTGGATCATCCAAATTCGTTCAAAGATGCTTCCCAGTATTTCCGTAAGGAATCGATTCCCTGTGGCCGCCATGATCTTCATGTGAAATTCTTGCTCCAACGTGAGAACGCGTGCCTTCTCGCCCTTCTTGATGAGCCTGTCAATTTCTTGGAGAAGGCGGGAAAGATTCTTTCGATCCGTATCCCTCATACGGGTCGCGGCTTCCTCCGCAGCCACAACCTCCAAGGCCATCCTTAGATCGTAAATGTCCGAAACATCCTTAAGGTTGAGCGCCCGAACAGAATATCCCTTTTGGGGATGGCGATCGACCAGATGTTCATGTTCGAGCTTACTCAAGGCTTCCCGCACGGGTGTTTGGCTCATTCCCAAGGCGGCGGAGAGTTCTTCAATCCTCAGCTGGACCCCTGGTTTAAGCTTATAATGAACGATCCAGTTTTTTATTTCTTTGTAAGCTCGGTCGGTGAGGGAGTCCTTAACCAGGGCCTTTTTTCGTAGCAAGCGTTGTTCCTTCTTCCTGGCCTAATGGAGAACCAGGTCTGAGGGTCTTTTTTTTCCAGTGTAGAGTTAGGGCGTTTGCGTCATCTCATAGCAAATCAAAGGCGGAATGTCAAGAAAAAAAATATGAAAAAATATATGCAAAAATATATGATCCGCAGGCTGGCCGACTTGTTCACATAGCTCGTTCGTGGGCACTTGATTCCGTTATCGCTCCTTCCCCTGCGAAACCTCACGAAACCGAGGGCATAAAGAAGAGTAAATATATCGGAATCCGCAGGTCCCAGAATTTTCTGGCCGTTGTTCCTGGCGGCACCTCTCGCCACCAATCCACCCCCAGAGAGATGAGAAGCGAAATGGCCAAGAGGGTGAGGAATGCAAAAAGGGCAAGATCGTGATAGTGGTAAAACGTTCCCACCCATTGGGCTGTTCGGTAAAAAGACGTGTTTTCATAAAGACCCCTGGAAGAAGTCCCATTCCCTTTTGAATAGTAGCGCGTTTGAATTCCGGTGAATAGCAGGACGAATCTTGAAAGAAGATAGAGGAGAAAGACGATGATGCTGGCGGGGAGGGAGAGCTCATACGAGAGGCCAAGCAAGGTCAAGATGTAGGAAGAGAGAAGGCCATAGAGGATTGCCCCCACGATGGCCAAGGCGATGCGAATCGAGAGGGAGTTGAAAAAGCTCATCCCTGTTTCTTAATCTACGTGAATCGTAGCTTCCAGAAAAAAAGGTCTTCGAGAGGCCATCCCGTCCCTTCAAGGAATTAAGCTTCGCTGCCAATGTGCTTTTCTCTTAGTCTCTGATACCTCACCAGATTGGCCAAGGCTTTGGCTGCCCTTTCAGGGGTGGGGAAGTTTGGAATTCCTGAGGATTCGAGCCTGGCTATTTCTTCATCCCAAATATCTTTGGGGGCAGAAAAGCAACAGATCACGGGCTTCTTCCTCCCCGACTCAACCAAGAGGTCGGTGAGAATTCCAACCGAGTCCCTATTCGCCGAGGCGAACATGATGCAGAGAAGGATGGCATCAATCCTTCTATCCTCCAAGACGGACTGGACAATTCCTCGTATCGCATTCGAATCATACCAGGCTGGTCCCATATCGATCGGGTTTGAACGAATAGCAAGGGGAGGAAGGAGGGTTTCGATTCTTTTCTGAATCCGTTCCGAAAAGGCAGGAAGCGTTAAGCCATTCATCTCACAGATGTCAGAGGCGGCCATTCCTGGTCCTGCCTGTCCCGAGAGGACGGCAACCCTCGTTCCCTGGGGTAGCGGAGCGAGGTCTAAGGCCTTTGCAGTGTCGAGAAGTTCTTCGGAACTCTCAACGGTGAGAACACCCACTTGTTTGAGGGCCCCCTCGTAGATCTCATACTTTCCTGCAAGCGAACCGGTGTGGAATTGCGATGCTTTGTCCCCTGTACTGGAACGGCCCACTTTGTAAGAGACGATCGGTTTTCTTCCTCTCGATCTTCGTGCCACTTCCATCAGCCTTCTGGGGTGATCCATTCCCT
>FWPV01005565.1_pt1 | contig 24980 bp, 19 predicted proteins | sample 2228371 | NCBI WGS metagenome assembly FWPV01 (sample SAMEA103939776, study PRJEB20133) | metagenome | reverse complement strand
AACCCTCACCACCCCCCAGGGCAAACGCGGACTGCGCCTGAGCGCCTTCGCAGGCACCGAATTTTCCGGCGACCCGGCTTACGTCACCGAAACCACCGTCGTGCAGCACGGCTGGTGGGGCGATGGCATCCCCGGACTGCCATCCGATAACTTCTCGGTACGTCTGGAGGGCTTCTTTACCCCGCAGCAAAGCGGACGCCACACCCTGGGGCTGAGCGCTTCGGGCTGGTGCCGCCTGTACCTGGATGACCGCCTGGTGGTAGATCACTGGGACGACGCCGACATGGGCCAGCAAAAAACCGCCCAAATAGACCTGGAAGGCGGCCGCGCGTATGCCATCAAGGTTGAATACTACTGGCGCGGCAATGCCCAATGGCGCTCGCTCATGCTGGGACATTTGCCCCCCCACGCCCCCGATCTGCTGGCCGAAGCCGAAGAAAAAGCCCGCAATGCCGACGCTGCCGTTGTGGTGGTTGGCCTGACCGGCGAATGGGAGTCGGAAGGCTTTGACCGTGTAGACATGAAACTGCCCGGCGACCAGGACGAACTCATCCGCCGCGTGCGGGCCGCCAACCCCAACACCATCGTGGTGGTCAACGCCGGTTCCGCCGTCGAAATGCCCTGGGCCGACGATGTCCCGGCCATCCTGCAAATGTGGTACGCCGGGCAAGAGCAGGGCAACGCCCTGGCCCACATCCTGTTTGGCGATGTCTCTCCCAGCGGCAAACTGCCCACCACCTTCCCCATGCGGCTGGAGGATAACCCCGCCTACATCAACTTCCCCGGCGAGCGCGGCCGCGTGCGCTATGGCGAGGGCATCTTTGTTGGCTATCGCTATTACGAAAAGAAGCGCCTGCCCGTGCGCTACCCGTTTGGGCATGGGCTTTCTTATGCCGCTTTCCAATACGCCAACCTGCGCCTGGATAAAACCCACCTGACCCCCGAAGACACCCTTACCCTCAGCCTGGATGTCACCAACACGGGCAGCCTGCCCGCCAAAGAAGTGGTGCAGGTCTATGTGCGCGATGTACACGCCACCGTCGCCCGACCGGAAAAAGAACTGAAAGCCTTTACCAAAGTGCACCTCAACCCCGGACAAACCGAAACCGTCACCCTTACCCTCAACCGCGAGGCTTTCTGGTTCTTCGATGTCGCTGCCAATGCCTGGGCAGTGGAGCCAGGCGACTTTGAGATTCTGGTGGGCGCATCCAGCGCCGATATTCGCCTGCGCGCCACCGTAACCCTCTTGCCCGAAAAACGCGCCTTCCGATCTCACACCGGCCTCACCATCCGCGCCCTGTTGGCCGACCCCGACGCCAAAGCCGTGCTGGTAAAACACTTTGGCGGCATGGTCGAAAACCCCGACATGGTCAACATGGTCATTGACATGACCCCCGAAACAATCGCTGCAGCCTTTTCCACCTACTTTACCCCGGCCATGCTGGCTGCCCTGGCCGCCGACCTGGAGAAAATTCCCTGACGCGAGCGCGCCTATGTCCTTACATCCGATAGATTATCACGGCTTACCCGCGCTGCGCCTGAGCGGCCCCCACCTGAGCATAGACTTTTTAGCCCAGGCTGGCCCGCGCCTGGTTGGCTTGCGCATAACCGGCAGCGATGAAAACATCCTGGCCGAAACCCCGCAAGTCTTTTGGGATACCCCGCACGGCGTCTACCATATCTACGGCGGGCATCGGCTGTGGCAATCGCCCGAAGTGCTCTCCCGCACCTGCATTCCCGATGACGCCGGACTGACAGTTGAGGAAATGCCCGCTGGTGTCGTGCTTACCGGCGCGCGTGAAGCCCCCACCGGGCTGCGCAAACGCCTTGCCATCACGCTCGACCCACACCACCCGCGGCTGACCATCACCCACCGCATTACCAATGAGGGCAGCGCAGCCTGCCAGCTGGCCCCCTGGGCCATCACCCAGCTGCCGCATGGCGGACGCATCTTTTTGCCGCAAACATCGGGCCCCTTGCCGCCCAATGACCCCGATGCCATCTACTGGCCCAACCGGCACCTGGTGCTGTGGCACTACACCCGCATCCGCGACCCGCGCCTGATTCTGGATGATGACTGCATTACCGTCGAAGCCCAGCCCATGCTGCCGCCGCTCAAAGTGGGCTACCTCAACACACACGGATGGGCGGCCTTTTTGCACGGCAGGGTGCTGCTGGTCAAATCGTTTACGCCGCACCCGCAGCAAATCCACACCGACCGCAACGTCAACACCACCGTCTATTGCAACGACAAATTTGCCGAACTGGAAACGCTCGGCCCGCTGGTGCAACTGCTCCCCGGTGCGCATGTGGAGCATGTAGAAACCTGGCAAATATTTTCCGACGTTGACCCCAACGCCGAATATCAGACAATCAAAACGCTTGTAGAGGTCAAATGATTAAATTCCCCGAAAAATTTTTATGGGGCGCAGCAACCGCCTCCTATCAAATCGAAGGCGCGTGGAACGAAGACGGCAAAGGCGAATCCACCTGGGATCGCTTCTGCCGCAAGCCAGGCGCTATTCTGAATGGCGATACGGGCGACATCGCCTGCGACCACTATCACCGCTGGCGCGAAGACATCGCCCTGATGAAAGACCTGGGGCTGCAGGCCTATCGCTTTTCCATCTCCTGGCCGCGCATTTTGCCCAAAGGACGCGGCCCCATCAACCAAAAAGGGCTGGATTTCTACGCCCGTCTGGTAGATGCCCTGCTCGAAGCCGAAATTACCCCGTTTGTCACCCTCAACCACTGGGATATCCCCCAGGCGCTTGAAGACGACGGCGGCTGGGCGGCCCGCGCCACCGCAACCGCCTTCGTTGAATATGCCGAGGTCGTCTCCCGCGCCCTGGGCGACCGCGTGCGCCATTGGGCCACGCACAACGAACCGGCGGTGGTTGCCTGGCAAGGCTACGAGATGGGCACACACGCCCCAGGTGTACGCGACCTTGCCCTGGCCATTCGCACCTCTCATCACCTGCTGCTCTCGCATGGGCAGGCTGTGCCAGTCATTCGGCGCAACAGCCCCGGCAGCGAGGTGGGCATCGTGCTCAACATCAACTGGCCAACCGCCGCCTCTAACAGCGCCGCCGACCGCGAAGCCACACGCAAAGTAGATGGCCGCTGGGTGCGCTGGTTTGCCGACCCGCTCTATGGGCATGGTTACCCCACCGACGTCATCATAGACTTTCAGCGTGAGGGCGGGTTGCCGCGCGGGCTGGAATTTGTGCAAGATGGCGATATGGCCGCCATTGCCACCCCCACCGACTTCCTGGGAATCAACTACTACACCCGCTATGTCGTGCGCGCCGATGTACCTGAAAACGACCCGCAGGACGTCTTTCCCTCTGACCACACCCCCGAAAACTGGACCGAAATGGACTGGGAGGTATACCCGCCTGGTCTTACTGCTGTGCTGGCGCGGGCGGCCTTTCACTACCAGCCGCGCAAAATCTACATCACCGAAAACGGGGCCAGCTACTCCACCCCGCCCAATGCAGATGGACGTGTACCCGATACGCACCGCCTGAACTATCTGCGCAGTCACCTGGCTGCGGCGCACGCGGCTATTCAGTTTGGCGTGCCCCTGGCCGGGTATTTTGCCTGGTCGCTGCTGGATAACTTTGAATGGAGCCGGGGTTACAGCCAGCGTTTTGGGCTGGTGTGGGTAGATTACGCTACCCAGCAGCGCATCCCCAAAGATAGTGCGCTGTGGTATCGCCAGGTAATCGCCAACAACGGCTTTTAGCGTACCATTCCCGCGCGTAACCTGCACATGCTGAGAATGGCCCCAGGGCACAAGGGAAGCACCCCTTTGGGCTTGGGGCCATCTCTTTTTTTGCATAACAAAATGCCTTTGCGTGTGCATACCTGAACATCCAGACATCAACCTTAAAATTTTGCGCCTTAGCACACACTACAGGGCTTTCTTAGTGGTGAACTGTCATTGCAAGGAGCGGTTTGTGCGCCGAAGCAATCTCCCTGGGACCCGAATCATGCCCGTTTAACGGGGGACTGCTTCGGTAAAGAACGCCTCGCAGCGACATGATTCCAGACTTTATGAAAGCCCTGACACACACTACTTGACTTTGCTTCGGTTTCATGAAATAATGTAACCGGTTACAGTAACCGGTTGCAAAATCATGACACGTCACGCTTCCTCCTCAGTAACAATTCGTGAAGTCGCCCGGCGGGCAAATGTCTCGGTGGCTACGGTCAGCCGCTTTCTGAATCGCAATGCGCCTGTTTCGCCAGAGGTTGCCCAGCGCATTCAAGAAGTGATGACGGAACTGAATTACGTGCCGCATGCGGCTGCCCGTCATCTGGCAACCCGGCGGACACGCACGGTGGGGCTTTTGCTTACCAGCATGCACCACGACTTTTTTGCGCCGCTTATCACCGGCATCGAGTCGGTCGTTGTTCAAAACGACTATAACCTGCTGGTGGCTACGGTTCGGCGCGAACATCCCAAAATACAGGCTGCGCCAATTGGCCCCCATAACACCGATGGTTTACTGGTATTTGCGGATAGCCTGGATGATGAGCAAATTGTGCGTTTTTATCAGCGTAATTTTCCGGTTGTGCTTATTCATCGCACGGCGCCCCAGTCCGCGCCGTATCCGTGCGTGACGGTTGAGAACAAAGCCGCCACCCGTAAGAGCATTGAGCATCTCATCGAAGCCCATGGCCGCAGGCGCATTGTGTTTGTGCGCGGGCCAAAAAACCACGAAGATGCTTACTGGCGCGAGGTGGGATATAAAGCCGCGCTGGAAGCGCGTGGTATTCCATTTGACGAAAATCTGGTCTTGCAGGGAGATTTCGAGCGCGAAGTGGCTTACGCGGCCATATTGCGCTTTTTGCAAAATGGACATCCTGAGTTTGATGCTGTCTTTGCAGGCGCAGATGACGCCGCAGTTGGCGTGCTTATGGCGCTTCGAGAGGTGGGGCTGCGCGTGCCAGAGGATGTTGCCGTGGTTGGCTTTGATGATTTGCGCCTTTCACCGTTCCTTTCTCCCCCGTTAACCACCGTGCGCGCTCCAACCGAAGCGGTTGGCCGAACTGCCGCCGAGCAACTGTTCCGTCTTATCAATAAAGAACCTGTGCAAGAAATTACGTTGCTGCCCACCGAAATTGTGTACCGCCGTTCATGCGGGTGTGATTATTCCCCGCAGTTTTTGTAAGCGCATACAGACAGACGAAAGTGCTATAAAGGACAAAAAGATGCTCAAAGTGGCTGTATTTGGCGGGGGCTCTACTTACACCCCAGAGTTGGTAAGCGGATTTCTGGCGCGTGTCGAAAAATTTCCGCTCGACGAACTGTGGCTGATGGATATTGACCCAGAGCGCCTGGCTATTGTAGGCGGCTTTGCGCAGCGCATGGTGGCTGCCAAAGGCGCGCCCTTCAAAGTTATTCTTTCCACCAATCAACGCGAATCAATCCAGGATGCCGATTACGTCACCACCCAACTGCGCGTGGGTCACATGCAAGCCCGCCGCCGCGACGAATATCTGGGGCGGCGGCACGGACTGATTGGACAAGAAACCACCGGCATAGGCGGCATGGCCAAGGCCTTGCGTACCATTCCTGTCATTCTCAGCATTGCCCGCGATATGCAGGCATTAGCCAAACCCGGCGCTATGCTGGTCAACTTTACCAACCCGGCCGGGCTGGTTACTCAGGCGCTTAGCAAATATGCCCCCAGCGTACCCTCGGTGGGGGTGTGCAATGTACCGATTACCGCCAAAATGAGCATTCTTTCCCGCTTAGAGCAAGCAACGGGTCGCAAAATTGACCCCGACCACGCCGAGCTGAAAACGCTGGGGCTTAATCACCTTTCCTGGCATCGCGGTTTCACGGTGGAAGGCGAAGACGTGTGGCCGCAAATTATTGATGGCTACATCGCCATGCTCAAATCGCAAGAACACCCCGAATGGGACCCCCGCACCATCGAAGTGCTGCGCATGATTCCCAACTATTACCTGCAATACTTCTACCACACCGATAAAAAGCTCAAAGAGCAGGACACATGGCCGCCCTCACGCGCTGAGGAAGTGATGGAAGTCGAAAAAGACCTGCTGCGCCAATATGCCGACCCAGCCCTGACCGAACCCCCCGCCGACCTGATGAAGCGCGGTGGGGCCTGGTATTCTACCGTGGCAACCCAACTGCTTGCAGCCCATTACAACGATACAGGTGAAACCCATGTCGTCAACATCAAAAACGATGGCGCAGTCAAAGCATGGCCTGCCGATTGGGTGTTGGAGATGCCTGCTGCCGTACACAGACGCGGCATTACTCCCATCCCTGCCGAGCCGCTTCCCCCGGCCCAGTTTGGGCTGATTGCGGCTGTAAAAGCCTACGAATTGCTCACCGTAGAAGCCGCCGTACATGGCGACCGCGACGCCGCTTACCAGGCGCTGCTGGTGCACCCCCTGGGACCCAAAGCCGATAAAGTGCAATCTGTTCTCGATGACATGCTCGAAACCCATCGCGACTACCTGCCGCAATTCTGGAAATAGACCGGCGCTGCTCCGCACACAGGTAGTCAGAATAAGAGGAGTTTTATGCGCTATTTTTTGGGCGTTGATGTTGGCGGCACAAAAACCCACACGGTCATAGCCGATGAAACCGGCCAGATAATGGGTTTTGGATTGTCGGGGCCGGGCAATCATCAGGGGGTAGGCTATGATGGCATGTTTGAGTCTCTTCACAACGGACTCAGCCAGGCGCTCAAATCCAGCGGACTGCGGGTGAGTGACATCTCTGGCGCAGGCTTTGGCATTGCGGGTTACGATTGGCCCTCCGAAAAGCCTTTTATGGAAGCAACCATCCGCCGCCTGGGTATTGCCTGTCCGTTTCATATGGTCAACGACGCCGTACCTGGTCTGGTGGCAGGCGCGCGCGAAGGCTGGGGCGTGGGCCTGGTTTCGGGCACAGGCTGCAACTGCCGCGGCTGGGACCGTGAACACCGCCGCGAGGGCCGCGTGACCGGCTATGGTTATCAAATGGGCGAAAACGCCGGGGCATCTGAGCTAGTATGGCGCGCGATGCAAATGGTCTCGTTCGAATGGACACGGCGCGGCCCGGCAACCGCACTGACCCCGGCCCTCATCAAATTTACTGGCGCGCGTGATATTGAGGACCTGTTAGAATCCTACACAGAGGGGCGTCGTTATGTGGGCGCACAGGCTGCTCCAATTATCTTTGAGGTGGCAGCCCAGGGTGACCCGGTAGCGCGCGATGTCATTCGCTGGGCAGGTGTGGAATTAGGCGAGATGGCCAATGCAGTTATTCGCCAGTTGAATTTTGAATCGCTCGACTTTGACGTTGTCCTGGCTGGCAGCATGTTTGATGGCGGCCCCATGTTGATTGAACCGCTGCGCGAAACCATCCACGCGCTGGCCCCTGGCGCGCGCCTGGTGCGTCTGACTGTTCCCCCAGTGATTGGGGCAGTCATCATCGGCATGGAAGCTGCGCAGCACCCCGTTACGGACGCCATCCGTGCGCGCTTGCGCGATTCCCTGGCTGTATTTCAGTCTGCAGAGATTGCCCCATGATAGAACTGGAACTTTCCACCATCCCCGATTCGGAACAAGACATCCGTTCCCTTACACGCCTAGTAGAAGAATTTGGCGCAAAGTTTGGCGCTAAAGTACGCCTGCGCCAGATGACCTGGAACGTCGCCTGGACCGACCTGCTTACCATTGCTTCGCAAGGCAAAGGTCCCGATGTCTCTCACATTGGCGGCACGTGGGTTAGCAGCCTAGTTGCCATGAATGCACTGCGTCCGTTCAAACTGCACGAAGTGATGGCAATTGGCGAGCCGCAAGCCTTTCTAGCCCCCACCTGGCAAAGTGGGCTGATGTATGGTGACGACCGCGTTTGGGCCATCCCGTGGACGGGTTACATCTATGTCATTTGCTATCGTAAAGACCTGCTTGCCTCGGTAGGCATTGATACAAACACTGCTTTTAGTAACCCCGATGTCCTTAGCGCTACGCTCAAACGCTTGCAAGCCAGCAGCCTGGAAATTCCCTGGCTTAACCCATATATTCCCCCGCCTTACACCGACTTGTTGCACATTGCATCTTCCTGGGTGTATGCCAATGGCGGACGTCTGATCACCGATGATGGAAAAAAGGCCCTCTTTGCCGAGCCGCCAGCCATTCGCGGCCTGACTCAATGGCTGGATAGTTACCGCGCCGTCTCGCAGACCTGGCAGCAATTAGGCGCTGCCGAATGTGTGCACCTCTTTGCCAGCGGGCGTGCAGCCGCCGTGCAGACCGACATCCGCACCGCTGATTCGTTCGTTGCGGGACAGGTCGAAGAGGAGGTACGCCAAAACCTGGGTATCACTACCCTTACCAACACGCCCTGGTGCGGCGGCGGCAGTTTTGTAATCTGGCAGCACATTCAGGGCATTGCCGAACGTGAGCGCCTGGCAGTGGAACTGGTCAAATTCTTGACCAGTCCCGAGCATGAAATCCGCTGGGCGCGCGAGGTGCAATCTATGCCTGCCCGCCGCGAAGCGCTCGATGCGATTTACACTGCACAGAACCCGCTTGCTGGCGCCATTCAACAAACCAGCCAGCACGGCCATACATATCCTTCTGTCCCACTCTGGCGGCGGCTAGAGCATCAGGTTGCCCAGGCCCTGGGCGCATGTCTCAACCAGGCTCTTGAAAACCCCGCAGAAAGTAGCGAAGCCATTGTCCGCGCACGCATGGAACCCCTGGCCGAGCGCATCAACCTGATGTTTGGGAACTGATCCCGTGCATGTCGTTCGCACACTTTTTTCCGTCTTATTATCCATCGCCCTGCTCGTGGGCTGCAATGCCATGACGTCTCAGCCAAAATTTCGCGTTATTGCTTACGTCACCGAAGGCGTCGTTGTCGAGGTCATCCCATTCCAACGCCTTACCCACATCAACTATGCCTTCCTTATCCCCAATGCCGATGGCTCCTTCAAGCCGCTCCTAAACGCCTGGAAGTTGAAAGACCTGACGGCCCAGGCCCACGCCAGCGGGGTAAAGGTGCTCATTTCTGTAGGCGGTTGGGGCTGGGACGCGGAGTTTGAAACCCTGGCTGCCAACCCGGCTGGGCGCACGGCCTTTGTCCAAAATCTCAAAACCTTCGTAGATGAGTATCAACTGGACGGAGCCGATATTGATTGGGAGTACCCCGACCCCGGCGTTTCGGCACAAAACTTTCTTGCTCTCATTCACGAATTGCGCGCCGCCATGCCCAAAAAACTTATCACCACAGCCGTTGCTGCTTACGGCGCCAATGCCGAAGGTATATTGCCTGAAACGTTTGCGCTGTTTGATTTCGTCAACATCATGACCTACGACGACGGTGCAGCCCACGGCGCCATGCAGCAATTTGAAGACGGGCTGGTCTACTGGCAGGCGCGCGGCTTGCCTCCCGAAAAAACCGTTATGGGCGTGCCGTTCTATGCTCTGCCGGGCGGCGTATCCTATGCCAAACTGGTTACCGCAGACCCTTCTGCCGCGCAGAAAGATACTTTCGATTACTATGGCGTCACCGTGCAGTACAACGGCATCCCCACCATTCAAGCCAAAACGCGCATTGCCATGCAGCAGGCGGGCGGCATCATGTTCTGGACGCTCGACCATGACGCCCTGGGAGACCTTTCTCTGCTCAAAGCAATTGACGAAGTGGTTAAGAGCAGGTAAACAGGCTTTTTTGCGCAATATTCCACTCATCGAACGCAATCACCTTTCTGATAGGGATGCTTTTATGACCGCACCGTTCATCTTAGGCGTCAACTACTGGCCGCGCCGCAAAGCCATGTACTGGTGGCAAAACTTCGACCCCGCCGAAGTACGCAGCGATTTCGCCCTCATCCGCGACCTGGGGCTTAACACCGTGCGCATCTTCTTGTTGTGGGAAGACTTCCAACCTGACCCCAATCAGGTAGATGCCGAAAAACTTGCCCACCTCGTCACCGTGGCCGATATTGCCGCGCAAAACAACCTGGGACTGGATGTAACCTTTTTCGTCGGCCATATGAGCGGGCCAAACTGGAGCCCGCGCTGGCTTTTGGGCGGCCCGCCTCCCCCGCACGCGTGGATCACCGATGTCATCAGCGCCGGTCAACGCACGCACCTGGGCTACCGCAACATGTTTCACGACTCCATTGCCCTTGCCGCCGAACGTTTACTGCTCAGCACGGTGGTATCCCGCCTCAAAGACCATCCCGGCATCTGGATGTGGAATTTGGGCAATGAGCCAGACCTGTTTGCTCATCCCCAAACAGCAGCCGCCGGGCAGGCCTGGGTGCGCGAGATGACCGACATCATCAAAGCCATTGATCCCATTCACCCTGTCACCTGCGGACTGCATGGCGACAGCCTGCACCACGATAACGGCCTGCGCGTTGACCAGGTCTTTGCCGAAACCGATGTCGCCGTCATGCACGCTTACCCCATGTACACCCCCTGGGCGCGTCACCCCTTAGATGCCGACTTTGCCGCCTTTTGTTGCGCGCTCACTGCCGCCCTGTGTGGCAAACCCGTGCTAATGGAAGAGTTTGGCGGCTGCACCGCTCAACCTGGCCAACCCAGCCACATCATGACCTGGACCGAAACCAACGGCCGCCCCCGTCAGCAGTTTATGGCCAGCGAAGAAGATCTGGCCCAATACCTGCGCCTGTCTCTCCCAAAACTGCATCACAGCGGCGCAACCGGCGCCATGCTCTGGTGCTTTGCCGACTATGTCGAAGAATTGTGGGACCTGCCGCCCTGTCAAAATGCCCAGCACGAACGCTTCTTTGGGCTGGTACGCCCAAATGGCTCACTCAAACCGCATGCCCAGGTCTTGCGCGACTTTGCCGATACACACCCCACTGTGCAGCCCATGCCATCTTATGCCCGCCTGAACATAGACCCTGATGCGTTCTATGAAGGCCCGCTCTGGCATTTAGCCACGCTGTATGAAACATACCTGAAAAATCTGGAGGAATCCCCCGTATGACCCTGCGTTTGATTGTCAACGCCGATGACTATGGCCGCACTGCCGAAATTTCGCGCGGCATTCGCCAGGCGCACGCGCGCGGCGTGGTCACATCCACCACCTGCATGATGAATTTCCCCACCACCGCAGCGGATATTGCTGCCGCCCTGCGGGAGACTCCGCGCCTGGGGCTGGGGGTGCACCTCGTCCTCACCAGCGGACGCCCCCTCACCCCGCCCGCGCAAATCCCCAGCATCACCACCACCGAGGGCGGCTTCCTCAGCCTGGATGCCTTCACTGCCCGCCTGGGGCAAATTGACCCCGCCCAGGCCAAAACCGAATGGCGCGCCCAAATCGAGGCCTTCATGCGCGCGGCCGGGCGTAAACCCACGCATCTGGATTCCCATCATCATTCGTCTTATTTCAGCGAGGGGTTGTTTCGGGCCATGCTGGAATTAGCCACCGAATACGACTGCCCCATTCGCCTGGCCACCTACCAGACCCCCGAAGGTAACATGGATGGCCTGCCGCCCGAATCGGTTGCCCTGGCCCGCGAATACGCCCCGCGCCTGCTGGCCGAATTCAAACCCCGCACCACCGATGCTTTTTTTGCCTCGTTCTACGACGAAAGGGCCACCACCCAGGAATTTATCCGCATCGTCCAATCCCTGCCTGCCAGCGGCGTCTTTGAGGTGATGTGCCATCCCGGTTATGCGGATGCAGCCCTGATAGCCAGCTCATCCTATGCCCGCCAGCGCGAAACGGAACTGGATGTATTGACCAGCGCCGCAGTCCGCGACGCCATTCAGTCTCGCGGCATCCAGCTGGTCTCCTTTGCGGCGGTGTGAGCGTACCTAACCTGAATTTGGGATAATCCTTTTGAACCGTCCCCAAGGCTTTGTACGGGCAACTTCAAGGGTCGAAATCCGCCTTCTTCGGGGCGCTTATCCCGAACTGACGTTACTTAGCGTTCAGTCGTACCGCCAGGCTATGCCTGGCAACGCCGACCAAAAATCGGCGCTACGCTCAAGAAAATTCGCGCCATGCGCCGATTGGCAAAATTGGCGCTGAAAATCGCCGCAGAGATTCAAAAATTTTCGGGTAGGCTGCTAGTGCGTTTCGGTCACTTTGCGAATGCTGCGCGGTTTTTCGGTGTCGTACCCTTTGGCCATCGTCAGGTGATAAGCAAACAACTGCCCGGCTACAATGCCCACAATGGGCGTCAGCCATTCTGGAATGCCCACCGGTAAAGGGATGGGCGACTGGGCTAGTTCCAGCGCCTTTTGGTTGTTAGAGATGACCACCAGTTCGGCGGCGTGCTCGCGCCGCAGCAGGGTGAGGATTTCGACCATCGAGTCGAATACGCGCCCTTCGGGGGCAACCGCCAGCACAGGGAAACCGCCTTCTACCATGGCGATGGGCCCGTGCTGAAAGTCGGCCGAGGAGTAAGGTTCGGCCACGATGTAGGTGAGTTCTTTCAGTTTGAGCGCCCACTCGAACGCGGTTGCATAATTGAACCCGCGCCCCAGCACCACGCATTGATTCATGTAGCGGTAGCGCTGGGCCATGCGGGCAATGTCGTTATCCAGGCGCAGCACCGTCTGCACCCAGCCTGGAATGCTGTTCAACTCTTCCCAGGCGGGTTCAGCGCCGCTGAGCGCAGCCGAAAGCATAGCAATACCAAGTAGTTCATTAGTGTACGTTTTTGTGGCGGCTACGGCGCTTTCTTCTCCGGCCATAATGTCCAGCAGCAGGTCGGCGGCCTGGGCTAAAGGCGAATGCGGCGCGTTGGTGATGGCCAGAGTCAGGTTGCCTTGCGCTTTGCCCGACTGGATGACGCTGACGATGTCGGGCGATTTTCCCGATTGCGATACGCCTACCACCAGCGCATCGCGCAGGGCAGGTGGCTGCTGGTAAAAGGTGAACAGCGAGGGGGTTGCCAGCGCCAACGGCAATTTGTTGACCGCCCCCCACAGGTAGTTTGCGTAACGCCCGGCGTTATCTGATGTGCCGCGCGCCGCGAGAAAGACGAATTTGGGCTGCGCCTGGCGAATGGCTTCGGCCAGGCGGGTCACTTGCGCGCGCTGGGCCAGCAAAACGGCCAGGCGCTGGGGCTGTTCGTGGATTTCGGTGTACAGGGTCATGAGATGCTCCGGGGCAGGTAATGTAACCGGTTACACCAATATTTTACCCCCTAAAATGCAAACAGGAAAGTGAGGTCGTTGACGTTGGTGCCGGTGGGGCCGGGGCGCAGCAGGTCGCCCAGGGCGTGGAAGAAGGTGTACGAGTCGTGGCGGGCCAGGAAGTCGGCGGGGGGCAGCCCCAGGGCGGCGGCGCGCGGCAAGGTGTCGCTTGTTGTCACTGCTCCGGCGGCATCGGTGGGTCCGTCTTCGCCATCGGTGGCGAGGGTGATGAGCATGGCGTTGGGCAGGCTGGCCAGTGGCGCGACGGCGGCCAGGGCCAGCTCGGTGTTGCGGCCGCCGCGGCCGGGGTTAGGGCCCAGGGTGACGGTGGTTTCGCCCCCGGCGGCCATGCAGAAGGGTGGGTGGACGGGTTGGCTGTTTTGCAGGGTGTGCTGAAGGGTTTGGCACAGGACGGCGGCGGCCTGACGGGCTTCGCCTTGCAGGTCGGTGCGCAGCAGGTGGGTGTTGTAGCCCAGGCGGGCGGCCTGGTTGAGGGCGGCCTGGGCAGCCATGGCGTTGTCGCCGATGATGACGTTTTGCACGCGCGCAAAGATCGGGTTGCCGGGCTTGGGGGTTTCGGGGCTGTGCTGCAGGGCGTGAAGGATGGCAGGCGGCAGGGGCGCGTCGTGCGCGCAGCGGGTGATGATGCGCAGGGCATCGGCGCGGGTGGTGGGGTCGGGGGCGGTAGGGCCCGAGGCGATGGCTTCGAGCGGGCTGCCGACGACATCTGAGAGGATCAGGCTGACGACGCGGGCCGGGGCGGCGGCTGCGGCCAGCCCGCCGCCTTTTAGCTGGTCGAGGCGGCGGCGCAGGGTGTTTATTTCGTCTATGCGCGCGCCGCTGGACAGCAGGGCGCTGGTGAGGCTTTGCAGGTGCGCCAGGGTGACGCCGGGACGGGGGGCGCTCATGAGGGCTGAGCCGCCGCCGGAGATGAGGCAGATGAGCAGGTCGCGCTGGGTGAGGCTGTGGGCCAGTTGCAGGGCGGCTTGCCCGGCCTGCAGGCTGCCTGCGGTGGGGACAGGGTGCCCGCCGGTGATGACCTGAAACCCGGCCGGGACGGCGGCGGGGGCGTGTTTAACGATGAGCAGGCCGCGGGTAGGTCGGTCGGTGAGCAGGGCGGCCAGGGCGTGGGCCATGGCTGGGGCGGCTTTGCCCACGCCCAGGATGGCGATGCGTTCGATTTCGTCTAAAAGATAGGCCTGGTTTTGGATGATGAGGCGGTTGCCGCTGCGCTGAACGGTTTGTTGGATGGCGGCGCCGGGTTCGACGGCGGCGATGGCGGCGGCCAGGATGTGGGTGATGCGCTCCCCATGGGGGTGGGCGCGCAGGGTGGTGGTGAGAAAATCATGCGAAGTGAGCATGGGGGGGATGATACCAGAGGGCTGGGGGTGTGCGGTAAAATGGGGCATCTTACTGGTGGAGGTGTGCTTTATGTTGCAAAAGTTGCGTTTGTATTGGCCGTTGATTAAGGCCAGTCAGACCGGGCTGCTGCTGGCGACGGGCGTGGCGGGTTACCTGAGCGTGCGGACGACGCCCGATGTGCTGACGCTGGCGGGGCTGGCGGGCAGCCTGTTTTTGGCAATTAGCGGTAGTACGGTGTTGAATATGTGGTGGGATCGCGATATTGATGCGTGTATGCAACGTACGCAAAAGCGCCCGACGTCGCGCGGGGCGGTTTCGGGGCAAGAAGTGTTGCGCCTGGGGCTGGTGCTTTCGGTGTTGGGGGTGGGTTGGGCGGCAGCGTTGGGGGCGTTGTATGGGCTGGTGGTGTTTGCGGGGTTGTTTTTCGATGTGGTGGTGTATAGCATGTGGCTTAAGCGCCGCACGTGCTGGAGCATTGTGTGGGGGGGCATTTCGGGGGCGATGCCGGTGCTGGCCAACGCGGTCGTCACCCCGGATGTCGAACCCGATTGCACCAGCGTTTGGGCCCAATATACGGTGGGGGTGTTGCTGGCGGCGGCGGTGTTGTTCTGGATTCCGACGCATACGCTGACGTTTAGCCTGAAGTTTGCGCGCGATTACGCGGCGGCGGGGGTGCCGACGTTTCCTTCGACGTATGGGGTGGGGGTGACGCGGGCGATGATTGCGCTTTCTTCTATTCTTGCGGCGCTGAGCATGGGGGCGGCAGGGGTGTTGGTGGGGTTGCAGACTGGGGTGCTGGGGGTGTTGGGGGTGCTTTCGGCGGGGTTGTTGGTGTTGTCGTTTGCGGCGGTGCTGCGCCCCAGCGACCGGGTGAATTTCCGTTTGTTCAAGTATGCGTCGTTGTATATGCTGGTTTCGATGGTGTTGTTGACGCTGTGAACGCGCCGGGCGTGGTTATTCGCCGATGATTTTGACCAGCACGCGTTTGTTGCGGCGGCCGTCGAATTCGCCGTAGAAGATTTGCTCCCAGGGGCCAAAGTCGAGCCGTCCGTTGCTGACGGCGACGACGACTTCGCGGCCCATGACCTGGCGTTTGAGGTGGGCGTCGGCGTTGTCTTCGCCGGTGCGGTTGTGCCAGTAGGCGCTGACCGGTTCGTGCGGGGCCAGTTTTTCCAGCCAGACGTCGTAGTCGTGGTGCAGCCCGCTTTCGTCGTCGTTGATGAAGACGGAGGCGGTGATGTGCATGGCGTTTACCAGGCACAATCCTTCGGTGATTCCGCTTTCGCGCAGGCATTGTTCGATTTGGGGGGTGATGTTGATGAAGCCGCGCCGGGCGGGTACGTTGAACCAGAGTTCTTTGCGGTAGGATTTCATGGGTTTGTCTCCGGGGTGATGGGTGTGGGTATTTTGTGCAGGTATTTGGTATAGCGCAGCAAGCCGCAGCCAAATGTACCGCCGATCATCTTGCGCCACGAGGGGGTATGGTCGGCAATGTCAGGCAAAAAGCCGGGTCTTTGAAAATATCTACCTTTTGTACCGTCCCGAAGGGTCGAAACCAGCCTTTGGGACGCTTATTCCGAACTGACGTTATGATAGCATTTTTTTTACCAGCGTTAAGCGTTCGTTTGCAATCAAGGGCGTGGCGAAATCCTGGGCTGGCGGATAACTACTGCTTCTTTTATAGGAAAAACGCTAGCGTTTGTCCTGCAATAAGTTCAATGCAGGGTTTCTGATAACCCTTGATTTATCCACTCCCGCAATCAAAACATTTTGGACGCGGATTATACGGAATCTCACCCGTAGGGCGGTTTGTCGAAGTTGTGAAATCCGTGTACGGGTTTTGGTGGTAAACAATTCCCGCCCGGGGTTGCCGGGCGGGGAAATAGCCAACCTGGCGCGGCGGCTAGTGTTTGGTGAAAAAGTTACTCACTTTGGCGGCGATTTGGTTTTGGGTCAGTTTGCCCACGGTTTCAACGCCAGCAATGCGTTCGGCAAGGATTTTGGATTTTTGCAGGGTTTTTTGTAGTTCAATTTTGGCTTCGCCGGGCCCCATGAGCAGGATGGAATCGGCGTTTTGCAGCGCTTCGACGACGCGGTCGAGATAGCGTTTGAGATACTTTTCGTAACGCTGATTGGTGTGCAGTTCGTTGGGCAGATCTATGTCTCCCACGCTGCGCCGCGCCAGGCGGGTGCGCGGCGGCAGTTGTGATTCGATGACCTGAATTTGCCTTTCTCCGTTATCCAGTTGAACAATCAGCGCTTGTTTGCGGTCAATCCAGACACCTATGTTGCGTTGCATGGAAACTTGTCCTCCTTTCTAAATTTTCCTGTGGGTTTGGCGCGGCGCTCAGGGTGCGCGGTCGTGGGGTTTTGCCACTTTCATTATGGCACAAATTGCGCTGAGATGGTGATTAAAAATTTTGCTTGTTGTCACGCAGAGCGCCCCAAAGTTTTGCCTGAAGCACAAACCATTGGGATGGCGCGTGAAAGGCTGCTCAGTTTTTAGACGGCGTGATTGGTTTTTCGGGGGCGGTGTGCAGCATAATCCATTTGAACAGGGTGGTGATTGCGCCCCAAACGAACACCCCGCTGAGCAGGCTGGAAAAAACTACCAGAAAAGTGGAAAAAATGAATACCGCGCTTACATGCAAATCAGATTGGGCAGTTAGTCCCAGCCCAAGCAGCGACATGAGCAATATCAGCACGCACACAATCATCATCGGTTCGCCAAAGTGCTTCCAGCGTTGTTCGAGCGCAATAATCCAGGGGGGCAGCTGCTCTTCGCTGCGGCGCGGCGCAAATAGAGCGGTGCGTGAAAATCGCGCGGGCGTAAAGCGGATGTGGACTTCGTAAAAGCCAAGCGGCAAATCGAACTTCTGCTGGCAAGACTGGCAAATCCATTGCAAGGGGTGGTTCGAAAAATCGGTCTCTGAAATTTGCCCGCTTATGCCGCAATGGCTGCACCACAAATAGGCCGATGCGGTCTGGCAATGGGTGCAAATGACAAAAATGGGCATCTGCATGTCGAAGGCAGGGTGGTCAATTGGTCCTTTCCCTTTGCATGTGCGGCATTCCCAAATAATTTCATCGCTTTGCTTATTTGCCATGTTGACCTTCTCGTAATATGATTGTACATATACAAGACAAGTTAACGCAGGAGAAGTTATGCTCACCATCGAAAAGGTCGTTCCGGGTCATGCTGCCCAGGTGCGGCGTTTTGTGCAATTACCGCATCGCCTTTACCGCAATTGCCCTTATTGGGTGCCGCCGTTGGACATAGATGCCTATACCCAACTGAACCCAAAAAAGCACCCTTTTTATGAGCACTCCGACGTGGCATTCTTTTTGGCCGTGCGTGATGGGCGCGATGTAGGGCGCATTGCCGCCATTGAAAACCGCCCTTACAACCAGTATCACAACACGCGCACAGCCAACTTTTACTTTTTCGACTGCGAAGATGACCCCCAAGCCGCCGCAGCGCTCTTTGAGACGGTGTTCGATTGGGCCCGCGCGCGCGGCCTGAACCGGGTGGTGGGCCCGAAGGGCATGGGTCCGCTGGACGGTTACGGCGTGCTGGTGTTTGGCTACGATCAGCGCCAGACCATGACCATGCTCAACTACAACTACCCCTATTACCCCGCGCTCATCGAGGCGCAGGGTTTTACAAAAGAAGTGGATTTCGTTTCCTGTTACTTACCTGCCGACCAGTTCAAAATTCCAGAACGCGTCGAGCGCATAGCCAAACGCGCCCTGGAGCGTGGCAGGTTGCAGGTAAAGCGCTTTGCCAGCAAAAAGGAACTGTTGCAGTGGGCAGCCCGCATTGGCGCGGCGTACAACAAAGCCTTTGTGAACAATTGGGAATACTACCCCCTAACGCAACGCGAAATTGATTTTGTGGTCGAAAACATTATGACCATTGCCGACCATCGCCTCATCAAAATCATCACGCACGGCGAAGAAGTGGTTGGCTTTTTGTTTGCGTTTCACGACGTCTCGGCGGCAATGCAGCGCGCCAGGGGCAAACTGCTGCCCTTTGGGCTGATAGATATTTTGCTGGAAATGCGCCGCACGCGCACTGTGGCAGTAAACGGCATGGGCATTTTGCCCGAACACCAGGGGCATGGCGGCAATGCCATCTTGTATTACGAGATGGGGCAAACCTTGCTGCACTTCGGTCAGTTTCAGCATGTAGAAATGACCCAGGTTGCCGAAACCACCCAGCAAATGCGCGCCGACCTCAAAAACCTGAACGGGGTGGAATACAAAAATCATCGCGTTTACAAAAAGGATTTATAGGATGCGCCACCCCCTGGGTTGGATTCCCCTGCCCGCGCGTAAACCCGTTTTTTGGGCGGCGCTCGTCCTCACCGCAGCCTGCTTCGCCGTTTTCCAGGCCTGGCTCAACCCGCCGCTGGTCACCGAGACTGCGCCGCAGGGCATCGTCTCCTTTGAATTGGCGGGTGATGCCGAACAGGCCTTTGCGGTGCTGGCTTCGTGGGACGATGCCGCCTTGCTGTATGCGGTTTTTGGGCTGGGATTCGACTTTCTCTTCATGCCGCTTTACGCCGCGGCACTGAGCATGGGCATCCTGTTGGCCTCTACCCGGCGGCGCGGGCTATGGCCCCCACTGGGCAATGCCCTGGGGTGGGGGGCGTTTGCGGCGCTGCTGTTCGATGCAGTTGAGAACATTGCCTTGTTTTCCATTATCCTCAACGGCGGCCATGTCTTTGCGCCGCAAGTGGCGTTTTGGTGCGCAAGCATTAAGTTTGGGCTGATTTTTCTAGGGCTGCTTTACGGACTGGCGGGTTGGCTGTTCCCCAAAAAATAAAACGACCGAAAGGTCGTTTTATTTTTTGAGCGGTAGTAAGACATGGAACTGGCTGCCGGGGCATTTTTTCTCATCGTAACCTGGGCTTTCCACCCAGATCCGTCCACCATGCGCCTCCACAATGCCTTTCGAGAGCGCCAACCCCAGCCCGGTGCCAGACCCTTTGAACTTGGATTTACCCGTAGAGTGTTTGTTCAATTCACCTGGCTGGTAAAACTTGGTAAAGATGACATCGCGCATGTGGGGGGCAATGCCCACGCCCGTATCGCTGACGATGATTTCAACCGCGCCGTTGGGATAGTCGGGGCTGGGGGGGCGCACTGCGCCGCTTATGGTGATTTTGCCGCCATCTGGGGTGAACTTGATGGCGTTGCGCACCAGGTTTTGCATCAGTTTGGTTAGCAGGTCGGGGTCGCCGCTGATGGGCGGCAGCGAGGGCAGGTCGGCTTTAAGGGTCAGGTTGCGGGCTTCGGCGTCTTTGCGCAGGCTGCGCACCACCTCGCGGGTCAGGCTGCTCATGGGGACATCCTGCGTGTGAATTTGCATGGCGCGCGTATCCAGTTGGACAATGGCAAACATGCTTTCCATGATGTCGTGCATGCGCAGGGCGCTTTCGTTTATTCCTTGCACGGTTTTGAGCAAGAACGCATCCTGGGTGATGGGGGGCATATCCAGCAACATGCCTGCGTAGCCGCGCATTACCGTCAGCGGGGTGCGCAGTTCGTGCGAGGCGATGCTGATGAAGTCGGTTTTGGTGCGGTCGAGTTGTTCCAGGTTGCGTTTGGCGGTTTCCAGTTCGCTGTAAGCGCTGCGCAGGCGTTCGTTGAGTTGCACCAGGTTTTCGACCAGGCGGGCGTTTTCGAGCGCGACGGCCGTCTGGTTTGCCAGGGTAGAAAGAGCCATCAGGTCTTCTTCGCGGTAGCGTGTGCCAGACAGTTTTTGTCCCAGAGCAAACAAGCCAATCCATTGTCCTTTGGCAAAGATGGGTACATATACTTCGCAATCCAGGCTTTTGAACCATGCGCGTTCGGCCGGGCTGGCTTTTTGGTAGAGTGGTAAAAAGTCCAGGTCATATTGCAGCAAGGGGCGGCGTTCGGTGACCAGAAAACGCGCAATAGGGCTGGTTTCGCTCAGCGCGCCGGGGTCGGTTTGTGCGCCGGGGGCTGGCCGCACGCTGCGCAGGCTGTAAATCATTTCGTTTTGTGCGTTGGGCAGGCGGTCTACCAGGTAGAGAAACCCCCGGCTGATTTCCATGGCGTCAATTATCATGCCAACGGCGACATCGGCCAGGCGTTCGACTTCCAGAATGTTGCTGATGCGCAGGCTGTATTCGCGCAGGGTTTCGGCTGGGTCGTAGTATTCGGTTTTGAACAGGCTGGTAACCGCGCGGCGAATGAAACTGAGGGCCGGGGCAAACCCTGCGGCCAGAATGACGGCGATGATGCCCCCGACCAGCAACGGGTTCACGCCGCCGGTGGTTTGCAGGTTGAATTGGGTGGCAATATATCCCAGCCAGTAGACGCCCAGCACCAGCGCGCTGGTGATAATGTAGATGAGCCCGCGCCGGAACAAATCGCGCGCATCGGGCAGGTGATAGGTGAAGATGACATAAGATAGCAATAACACGCCTGCCACGCGCAGAAAACTGCCAGAGCCGTTCAGGGCTAACAACACCATCAGGTCATTGGCGGTGAATAAAATGAGCACGGGCAGCCAGAAAAAAATGCGGTTGCGGTGCATAGGTTGGCGGGTTTGCCGGTAAGCCCTGACCAGAATTGCGGTGGTGACACTCATGAAAACCAGCCAGCCCAGCGCCAGCAGCAGCATGGGCAACCCATCGGCTGTGATGGCAGTGGTTTGCCCTTGCCAGATGATGTCTGGCAGGGGGATAACCCTGGCATACAGGACAAGGATGATGGCCAACCATACCCCGCCTGCTACCAACCAGCCCCGCCCGCTACCCAGGCGCAAAAAGGATTGCGCGCTCGCCAATAGCAGCAAGACCAGAATCAGCGTTGTGGCCAGGTCGAGGATGCGGAAAACTGGCGTCGGAACGACGCCAAAGATGACCAGCAACTCAATGACTTGTACGAATAGACCGATGCCAGCGTATGTGGCAATCAGTTTGGCGGCAGTTTCTTGCCCGGCGCTGCGGGTGAGCGAAAGCACAATGACAGGGATATAAAAAATCGCCTCGAGAATCAGGAGGGCGATAGTGAGCGCGTTGAGGTTTGCGGTCATCATACGGCAAAGTATAACCGAAAACCCGGGCGCTTTTGCAGGGGGAACGGCGAAATCCTGGGCTAGCGGATAATTCTACTGCTTCTTTTGTAGGGCAAACGCTAGCGTTTGTCCTACTGTTGATATCAGTATGCTCAATGTAGAGTTCCTGATAACCCTTGATTGATTCACTCCCTTTACAGGTTGGTCGCGCTTCTAAAGAGGGGATTGGTTGGATTGTGTTTCATTTACCTGCTGTGAGTATGGCTTATCAAGTAAAATCAATCTGTGTGAATCTTCTGCCAGACGGATAGCACGCCTGTCTTTCATCATCTACTTTACCAGGAGGATCCTTCATGCTAATTTCGCAGCCTGCGCGTGAACGCTATCAGTTTGAAAAAGAGTTGTTTCTGGCCAATGGGCGCGTCATCATCTCAGATTTTGGCGCAGCGCGCCGTTTTGCCGAACGGATGAGCATGGTGCGCGGTGAACCGGTGCCAGCCAGCGACATTAACGCCCTGGGCTTGATTGACGAAGTGCTGCACATCATTTTGCGCCAGTATGAAACGCAGAACCCTGGGGTAATGTCTCGCGCGCTGGGCTGGCTGGAGCGGACGATTGGCCCGGAGTCCATGAAGCGGGTCATGGTGCGCTTTGTAAACGAATTTCCGCCTTTGGCGGTGTATCAGGGTCAGGTTTCGGCCGAGCAATATCTGAATGCAAGCAGCGAGGGCGTGCCAAACCGCCTGCATGTGATGCAAGAAATGCTCATTTTGCACATCACCAATCTCAACCCCGCGGCGCAGCCCTACCGCGAGTTGTTCGACGAAGAACCGCTAAAGCCGGGCACGGCCTACGAAGCGCTTTTGAGCGGGGTAAGCGACTTTTTTAACGGCGAACCCGGCTTTGGGGGGCAGGGCTCTGGCGAGACGCTCATTCATGTGCTGCGCGCTCCGGCGTTGGCGTCGCCTTATTCGCTGGCCGGGCAATTGGAATTCTTGCTCAACCGCTGGGGTGCGGTGCTCGGCGATGGTTTCGTGCTGCGCCTGTTGCGCGGTATGGATTATGTCAAAGAGGAAATCATCCGCCAGACCGGGCCGGGGGGATTTCAGGGCGAGGCGCCGGTGATGACGTTTGAGGGCAGCGACTATGTTGAATATGAGCGCTTTAGCCCCGACCGCGATTGGATGCCCCGTTGTGTGCTGATTGCCAAAAATTCTTATGTGTGGCTCGACCAGCTGAGCAAATGGTATGGGCGCGAGATTCGCACTCTGGACCAGATCCCCGACGAGGAACTGGATGCGCTGGCGCGGCGCGGCATTACCGGCTTGTGGCTGATTGGCCTGTGGGAACGCAGCCGGGCCAGCAAACGAATCAAACAGCGCATGGGTGACCTGGACGCTGTGGCTTCGGCGTATTCGCTGTACGATTACGATATTGCGGCCGATTTAGGCGGCTGGCCGGCTTTAGAAAACCTGCGCTGGCGGGCCTGGCAGCGCGGCATTCGCCTTTCGGCAGATATGGTGCCCAACCACATGGGCATTGACTCGAAGTGGGTGATTGAGCACCCTGAGTGGTTTCTCTCGCTGCCGTATTCGCCTTACCCCAACTATACGTTTGACGGCGAAGATTTGTCGGACGACCCGCGCGTGGGCATCTGGCTGGAAGATCACTATTACAGCAAGACCGATGCGGCGGTGGTTTTCAAACGGGTAGACCGCTGGACAGGCGAGACGCTTTACATCTACCATGGCAATGACGGTACATCCATGCCCTGGAACGACACAGCCCAACTGAATTATCTGAAGCCTGAGGTGCGCGAGGCGGTTATTCAGACCATTTTGCATGTGGCGCGCAATTTTCCCATCATCCGCTTCGATGCGGCCATGACGCTGGCTAAAAAGCACATTCAGCGCTTGTGGTTTCCAGAGCCGGGCATGGGGGGGGCTATTCCCAGCCGGGCTGAGCATGGCATGACCCGCGCTCAGTTCGATGCGGCCATCCCTGAAGAATTCTGGCGCGAGGTGGTAGACCGTGTGGCTGCCGAGGTGCCCGATACGCTCTTGCTGGCCGAGGCCTTCTGGCTGATGGAAGGTTACTTTGTGCGCACCCTGGGCATGCACCGCGTGTATAACAGCGCTTTTATGCACATGCTGCGCGATGAAGATAATGCCAAATATCGCCAGGTAATGAAGAACGTGCTGGAATTTGACCCGCAGGTGCTCAAGCGCTTCGTCAATTTTATGAACAACCCGGATGAAAAGACAGCCATTGAGCAGTTTGGCGATGGCGATAAGTACTTTGGCGTGGCGACCCTCATGTCCACTTTGCCGGGGCTGCCCATGTTTGGGCACGGGCAGTTTGAAGGCTTCCGCGAAAAATATGGCATGGAATTTCGGCGCGCCAAATGGGATGAGTACCCCAATGAGGGGTTGATTCGGGCTCACGAGTGGCGCATCTTCCCCTTGCTGCACAAGCGCTATCTGTTTGCCGAGGTGGATAACTTCCGGTTGTATGATTTCGTTTCGGGGGCCGGGTTTGTCAACGAAGACGTGTTTGCCTATTCCAACCGTCACAATGACGAACGCGGATTGGTGGTGTATCACAATAAATTTGCCGAGGCAAGCGGTTGGGTGCGCTCGTCGGTAGCGTACATGGACAAAGGTTCTGGCAGCCTGATGCAGCAGACGTTGGGCCAGGGGCTGGGGCTGCCTACCGATCCGCTGGATTTTGCCATCTTCAAAGACTACGTCACCGGGCAGGAATACATCCGCAGTTGCCGTGAAATCCACGCGCAGGGGTTATATGTTCACCTGCACGCTTATCAGTGTCACGCCTTTTTAGACTGGCGGCTTGTGCATGGCGTGCAGTGGCAAGCCGTGCACGATGCGCTCAACGGTGCGGGGACGCCCTCGGTGCAGGCAAAATTCGATGAGATGTTTGCCCCCAAGCCAGAAGAAGCAACCCCAAAAACGCCCGAAAAACCAGCCCGCAAACGCGCTGCCAAAAAATCAACCGCAGAAAAGCCCGCTGCGGCAAAAAAGCCCGCCGCCGAAAAGAAACCCGCTGCGCGTAAGAAAAAGACCCCGCCCAATGCCAGTTAGCAACGCATAAAGCAAAGCCATGCTTGCACATATCGCCGGCAGGGCTTTCTTAAAGTTCGGAATCATGTTACTGCGAGGGCTGAACGCTCTTCGTGAAGCCCGAAGCAGTCTGCGGTTGAACGGGCATTATCGGGACCTGGGGAGATTGCTTCGGCGCGCAAACCGCGCCTCGCAATGACAGTTCACCACTTTAGCATAAAGTAAAGCCATGCTTACACATATCGCCGGGGATGCTCCTTGAAGGGCATCCTCGTTGTGTTTTAACCTGAATGCGGGATAGGCTTTTCAGCGTCCCGACGCAGGCAACA
>FWPV01005564.1_pt1 | contig 24995 bp, 16 predicted proteins | sample 2228371 | NCBI WGS metagenome assembly FWPV01 (sample SAMEA103939776, study PRJEB20133) | metagenome | reverse complement strand
CCGGGAGTTGCAAGACGTGCGTAAAAGGTTTGAGCCAAGGTTTTTCAATTGCAGCCAAAGAAAGCGTGCCACCGTATTCGTCTTCGGGCAGGCCTTTCGTAAACTCACACCCGGGGAGATCGACATCCAAGACTTTGTATCCTGGGCATTCCAACCATTCAAGTGTTAAATCTGCATTATCGTAGTAGTCCAAAATTGGCGGGCCGCTAAACCATACGTCGGCAAAAGGAGTGCCTTCCATGCTGCCTGTTTCGTCGGTAGCGCCTGGCTCTTGGCCTTCGGAACCGTAAGCTTCAACATCCGGACCCGCCCAACCGCCAAGAAGGGGTTCGCTGGACCAAGCGTATACAAGCCCGTCGCCTGCTCCGGCAAATACCCAGCCGTTCTTGCTGCCGTTGAAATCTATCGTGAGGACCGCAGGCGAGGAGAAAAGCATTCCACCTTCAGTCTCCCAAAAAGCCCTGTTTTTAACAAACGCAGGTTCCCATCTGCCGGTTATAGGGTTCTTTTTATCTTGTATCCACCACATCCTGCCATCCATAGTCCCGACAAACAGCCAAGGGGTGAAGTCTCCCACTGAGACATTTGCCGTCGCGGCGACTGTAGATTGGATAGGAGACAAAAGGTTGGCAGCGCCATCTATGACTTTGCCTGTGGGATCTTGTGTTCGCCAGGCCCTTCGGGCTGTTTCAGCGTCGACTAAGTCGAAAGCGTAAAGTTTGCCATCCGACGAACCGATATAAAATCTATTGCCGTCTTGCCTTAGGGCGGGCGAACTGTAGTTGAACTGGCCCACAGGCTTGTTTAGCGGGTCTATTACCTCGGAAATGGAAGGGTTTGGGAAAATTTGCCTTCCCTGACCGCTGTTTGGTTCGAAAGCGTATATTTTGCCTTCGAGAGTAGGAATGATGGCCCAGTCTTTCAGGATGCCTTTGTCGGGAATGGCGGCAGTTGCAGTCGTCGCCTGCGTTGGAATGGTATTGTCGTCAACAGGCGGCCATATTTTGGGGTTAGGGCTAGTGAAATCGGTAGAGACTGAATAGAATCTACCGGAAGTCCCGGCGTTGTTGGTGGTGCCGAACACCACTCGTTTTCCACCCAAAGGGCTTTCATAGACTGCAGGCGAAGCCACTATTGCCCCTACAGGAGCGTCATCGGGATCATCATACTTTTTTGCTACGGCCGGCCAGCAGTCCCATTTTGTGTAGCCCAAGCTCTCCCCAGTGTCAATATCTGTGTAGGGCTGTGTCCGGAGCCGCCAGATTCTTCCGCTTGTATCGCCTACAAAGACGTGACCGTCCACAACTACCGGGGAAGAATAGGTTATTGAGCCAAGCCGCTCTGGCAGGACACGGATGGCATCGACAACGACTGGATAACCTTTTCCAGTGGAATCGAAATCGCCGGGATCGTTCGATTTTGTTGTGACCTTAACCGACTTGGGGTTCCAGAAAGCCCTGTGCCCTTTGATGCTTGGCACTTGAAGGGCCACCCACCCTTCCGTATTTTGATCTATAACGGAAGTGAAGACGTCTGGGTCGGCGCTGGTATCGGGGTTGTCCCATTCAACAGTGTAAACAACCGACCTTGCGCGCCGGATCGGCTTGCCATCGGCGCCTAACGGGCGCGGCGGCAGCCATACTGCGATTTTATAGTAGCCGGGTTGTTTGGAGATTAGACTGTTCAAGTCCCAAGTGAATGATGAAGATCCGGAATTATCTGCAGGCGCTTGAGCGTAATCTATCCCAAAAAATGCATCTCCGCGGGGCATATAAGCCGGACCGACGTTTACGTATGACCAATTGCCGATTGGGGTTGTGCTCCGGTTATCCAAAGTAAAACCGGGTCCGGACCATTTTAGCGATCCAGTAGACGCTCCGAGCGCGTATATTTGACCGTCGGCTCCGCCGATATAAACCCAACTTGGGTCTAGGGAATCTTCGATAGCTGCGTCGCCAATGCAAGGCGACGAATAAACGCCTCCCCAAATTGGGCCCATTAAGGATTTGCGCTGCGCTACTCGATCTGACCATCTATCGGTAGAGCCGTGCAATTCCGACCAAGGGTTAACGCCCCAAGGGTATATCCACCGACGTGCTTGATGCGGCGGAATGTAGTTCACGTCGTCGACTGGGTGCTTCGTATCTAAAAACCAACCTGTAACGCATTCGACGTGTCCGAAGTCGAGTTTTTCTTCGCCAATTTCCGTGACGCTCGTATCGCTGCTTTGGGCGCCTGGTTTGCGAACCGGAAGGATTTTGCCGACATAAATTCCCACATCGAGTTTCGGAAGCGGGACTTGTATGCCGTCGGGAGTGGTCACGCTTGGCGACTTGAAACCCTCATTTCCAACGAGAACGGCTGGCGAAGAAAAAATTTCGCCATTTTCGAAATCAGTGGCTCGGACAAACTTTATGGCGTCGGCAACAACAAGTTTGTTTTGATAGTCCTGAGAAGCGTTATGGAGTAAAACATACGATAAAGGAACTCCGGGACTTGGCTGGGCTTGCAATTGATATGGGCGATTTCCGAGCTGAATCCATGCACCGCCGGAAGTCTGGCTTACTACAACAGTCTCTGCGAGAAATATCGGATTTCCATTGCTGTCAAAACCGTTCACTTCTGCGGTCTGTATAGTATAAACAGCTTGAGTGGTAGGCACTTTGTCCCTCATCTCCGGAGGAAGCATTTCCGACGGCGGTGGCGAAGGTATCCACATATAAATGCGGTATAGGCCATTAGGGGTCGGAGCTATTGTAGTCCCTCCAGAGCTGTTCCTGTAGGTGAATGTTGGAGGAATGGACCATTTGGCCGCCGCAGAAGGATTATTGGGCGGATTACCGGGAACCGGCTGGTCGAAAGGCTCGGCTTCAGCCACTAGGAAGTTCTCGCCTTGCTGGTTCCACGTGACCCTTCCCGGATTGACAACAGCCCAAGCGCCGGTAACTGTTCCAGTAAAAACGCCTTTGGGATCGCCAAAATTTTCGACCACAAAATCCGGAACGATTGGGACCCCTATCCTGCGGCGCGGCCATTGCAGGGTAAAGTTTAGAAAAGTAGTTCCGGAGCCATCTGAAGCGGTCGAGCCGGGATTGATGTCGTCTTCGCACGGGTTAATTCCCCAGCGCTGTGGAGAATATTTGAACATCGGCCACTGTGGCGGATTGAAAGTACAGCTTTGACCGTAAACGGCCGCAACCGTTATGAAAAGCAAGAATATTCCGAATATCGATATCAAGAACTGATTTTTCATTTTTCGTATTCCAGAAATCAATATGCCAAGAATCGGTTTCCCTAACCAGCCTTTTCGTTAAAGATTTCATTCCCGGCACTTGTTTGTGCAATCAAACCTGTTGAAAGCCAGCGCAGTTCACCTTTCTGCGAAACCGGGTTCTGCAAGGATGGAAGTGCCCTCCAAAATATAGTCGATTCCCAACAGGGCAGGCGGCGTGCCAGGAGACAATATAGCCTGCGGCCTTGGAACGCTCATCAGAATGGTTCCTTCTGGCGCTGTGGGCGACATATCCACTTCTACCACCTCGCCGTGCACGTCCCTGACTCCGGGGACTATTGGCGGAGGCGCGTCGGTGCCAAGATATGAATTCGTGATCAAAAGCCTTGTCTTGTCAACAAGCTTGGCGCTTGTAGCTCTTAGTGGTATTCCCAACGGAAGCGGCGTATCCCAACCTTCTATTTTTCTGGGTATCGCCTGATAATCTTGGCTGAGAAGATGCCACCAAGAACCATCGGTCCTTCTGACGTGAACTCCGGCTATGTCGCAGATAACATCCGTGAACTTGTCAGCTTCATAATAACGGGCAAAATAAGTCAGGCCAGATATCGGCCCCAAATTAGTTTCGCTAATTACTTCCGGAAGAAGCAGACCATCGCCGTATTGCCAAACCAAATTGTTGGAATCGGTAAGCTTGCGATATTTCAAAAGGACTATTGAACTACCTATCCTCTCGGGCGAGACAGAGCCAACCACTACGCCGCCGACGGCATAGTTGGAAATTGCAGCCAATACAAAGAACTCGTTAGGATCAGCCGGGTTAGGGGCTATTTGGGCCGTTTGGTAAGCGTATTTTTTGCCAAGGTTATGAGTGCGCGAAGACCATAGCACAACGAATCCGACTGGTTGGAGAGGCTCGCCGGTAGCGGCATTTAACCTAAGTGCAAGGTCAAGGACGCGATGGTTGCCCTTGTCAGCTATTAGGTAGTGTTGGACGACCGCCATCTGGTTGGTCACAGGATCTCTTTCACGGTTTGTCCACGTCACCACGTCGGTCGGACCGCGAAGCGCCGAGGGGTCGCCTGGATCGAGTTTGCCTAATGGATCAAGGAAAGTCGTAATTTCAAGGATGGTTGTTCCGCCACGGTCAAACCGGACCACTCGATTGTTTCCGGTATCGGCGCATATATATTCTCCGGTTCCGATTTTCTTAACGGCGGTAGGCCGGTTGAAGGATTTGCGCCTTGTGGTCAGCATACCTGTTCCGCCCGGTATCGGAGCGCCCCCTGCCGCGCCGCGTTCGATGGTGCCTTCACACATCCAAAGGACGCTCGCGCTGCCATCCACCTCCAGAATGCGGTTGGAGTCCGCTATGATGGTGGTTGGGTTATGATAGACCATAAAAGCGTTTGAGGTAACCACTCCGATATAGCCGCCTGCGCTGGCGATTGCCCATTGAGCGGCTTCGGCTCCGCCGGATGAAGTTGGACCCACGATTTTCAGATCTTCGTCCCATTTGACGTGGCTTTTCGCTGGTGAGTTTGCCGGTTTGATATCGCCAAAAACTTGGCCATTTTTAGGTATATCCGGATCGTTTAAATGGGGTTTCGCCTCAATTGCCATCAGGTGGCCGTCATCACAGATGAAATAAAGATAGTCGCCAATAAGAGTGGGCGAGCCTGAAATCCCGCGGCAAGGGGTGACATTGCCCGTTGCCGGGTCCCTGTGATGCGGGATGAAATACCAAAGCAGGTTATTCCACTTATCGTTCACGGCAGGGCGTGGCTGCAAGGCCGGGATAAACCCTTGCTCGTTCATCCTATAAGGAAACGCGTAGTGGGTTTCTTCGTGCAGGATGCCGTCGGTGCTCCAATAGGATATCACAACATCGGAAGATGGCGTGAGGTTAATGCCATAAAAGTTTTTAATAGTTATTTTGCCTTCGGTAAAGGTATCGAAATTGGCGCCCCGGAGCGATATCGGAAGCGGCGGAAGCGAACCGGTTGGATCCATTAACCAGTCTATTTGCTTAATAGTTATTGGCTTGTTTGTGTCGAGATCATTATCCAAGTAGAAACAGAACTCGGGGTTTGCTTCGAAAGCGAGGATTGCCCCCGCCCCAGAACCACCGGCAGATCCTTCGCCGGCAACTGCGGCATATACGATATTATCGCCTATAACAGGGGTTCCTTTAAACTGCAGTTGCGGAAGCGGCACTCCAGCAGGATTCGTAAGAAAGTCGCGTATGGCGCCCGGGGCAATATAATAGTTCCATTTCACCTGGTCTCTGGTAGGGCCGCCTTCGCGAAAAGCATATAGCTGGCCGCCGCGGTAGTCGCCCAATCCACCCGACTGCCCGCCCCGGACAACCCCATAGTAAACGATGTCGTTTTCCGCAATTGCCGGAGTGGAGTTAATATGAGCTTCTATGGGCTGGTTATTGACAGTGACGGACGGAGCATCGAAAGCGGTTATCTGGCGGTTCGTAGTCGGTTCTATCAAATAGTCCAGATAAATTGCTGCGGCGCGCTGGTTTGGAGTGCTGGCTTGGACGTTATATCTGCCGGCTGAACTGGCCACAGGCGTAATATTCACGGCAATAGGGTTGCCGTTCTGGTCTTGGGCCCTTGCAGTATAGGTTACATTTTGCTGCCAGAGCAGAGGATTTTTCTGCCCGACTGCATCGGGCATGCCAGATCTTCCTTCATATATAACCCAGCCTGTAGGGCTGACGCGCCCCGGCACCGGTTTTAACCTTTCGTTCCTAACTGCAAGAACCAGCCCGAAAACCCGGCCGCTGATTTGCACGGTTCCCAATGAACTCGCGCGGCAACTCAAATAGACCATTAGGTCAAGGGCTTCGCTTGTTTCATCTTTGACCCAACCGATCGATGGAGAACCCACGATATCGCCCAAACTGAGCGCTCCCGCAAGCCCGCCGGATGGAAACTCCCATCGTTCCAGATATTCATCACCCGAGGGCGCGGTATTTGGGTAAAGCGGAAAACGCGCTTCCGGCGGTGATACGGCCTGAGCGACCATCAACCCGCCAGAGGCGCCTTTGCAGGCCGCGTAGACCCAGCCTTGGTAATATGTAGGCGCAGGAGGCGGGCTTGCCATTGGAGGTGTTGCAAACGACATTGTTGGCCGCTCCAAACTCGGCTTCCAATAAGGCACTTCCTTGGTTGTAGGAAGAAGTTTTCCGCTGATTGGATCCCTTGGAAAAGCCTCCAACGCAACGACACCGCCCTGACCAACAGCCACAAAAACCACTTCCGCGATTTGGCCGCCGCCAATCGGGACCGTCGCGACGGTCGGAGACGATATAGCGCTTGCTCCCGGGATTTGGAACTGCCAAATCAAATCGTATGGCGCGTCAGGCGGATCCACATATCCATCGTCCGGACTGCTATCCATATCCAAGTCGGATTTCGGGTCGGCATCGAAAGCGCGGACCGTGCCATTATTATCGGAAACGAAGAACACTCCCTTCAAAAAAGCTGGAGTAGTCATCCCAAACGAAGCTCCTATGAAAGTGAACTTGTTAACCATAGGAGCGGAAACTTGGTCCCTGCTTCGACCGCTATGCCTTGCGTCCCGATGGGAAGTTGAATACACAGCGGACCAAGCTATGACGTTGTAAGCAAATTTAAGGCACACCGGATTCGCATTTGAAACGATCCGATTTCCGATGTCTAACGACAAGGTATCGTCAGCTATGGATCCTGCAATTCCAAAGCCGACGTCGCCGGATGTGACTATGACGTGGCCGCTGCCGTATTCACATACTGCTACAGCGGGCTTTCCATTTGCGGAGTTCAAGATAATGGGCTGATACCAATTTGGGTTGGCATCTATGCTTCTGCCGGATACTCCTTGAGGGCCGAGATAGTTGACGTCAAAATCGGACAGCCAATAAGGGTAACTTACAATGGGATGATGTCGGCTGACAATCTGGGCGTAGCCTCCTGAAGCGGTCGAAAACGAAGGAAACGGGGTAAAGAACGGCGTCCCGGAAGGCCAATTGGTGCTCTGGGGAGAGCCGTCAAGCCACAGTTGCCCGCCAGCATCCACAAACTTTCTAAGTTTTTCCGCGTCTACGGCATCCAGCGGAGGCGAAGCCCAGTTGGACTGCGGAAGAGACAAGTAAAGCAAATCGTACTTCGTCAGGGTAGCCATACTCGTTGAACTCAGCGGGACTTCCCAGTATGCGGACGAGTTTTTGAAAATAGGGGTGTTCGCGCCCAAGCCGGGATGACAGTCGATAACTGTCCTATTTGCCCTGGCGGGTGCCGCCGGATTTACAAACTCCCAACCGGGAGGCTTTAGGTCGGTCCGTTGGTCCAGCACAAAGAAAATATATGGGCGTGCATTTGCGCAAGGAGCGCCGGATAGAGTGATGACGCCGACTTTAATTTCTTTCCGCCGCTGGGTGTAAGTGAAACTGGCGGAGTCTGACGGTTTCACTATAACACCTATGAACATAATTAACGCGATGACAATAAAAAGAAAGCGTTTCATAGGCATAATTCCTACCGATCGATAACTGGCTCGCATCAAGACGGCTCGCCGAAATAAACTAGAGAGGTGCACACCGGCAGTTTAGGTGCTGGTGGCAATGGCCTGCCGTATCTATCCATTCTGATGTATTGGCCTGACGGCAGCCTGGGATTGCTCATATAAGGGTCATATATATAAGTTAGCCCTTCACCGGGATGGTAAGTCGATTTCGAGCTAGCGCCATACTTTTCTGGTATTTTGCCCCATTTGGCCATCCAAGCTTCAACGTCTGATCTTGAAGCCAACCTGTTTTCGGTTATGCAGCCGGCGAACGTGATCTTTATGTCCAAAGGTTCGCCATAAAATGGAAAGTCTTCGGAAGTGCCCGGCCATCTTTTGCCGGTCGCTTCAAAATTGGCGCGCGAATCTCTGGGGTCCGGATTGAACCAAGGACCCGGTATTATGAAGAATGATTTATTTTGAGCCATTATTATCGCTTCTATGCGGATATCCATTGGTTGGATGGTAAATCCTGAAAGCAGATAATTGTGCTGAACGAGATTGACTTGGTCGAGTCCGACCTCGATAAAGTTCATCCTGCCTACATTCAGGTCTAGCCTGCCATTTTGGAAGCCGCCCATGCTGCGGGGAAGCATCCAGGACCTTTGTTCGAAACTTGTGCCAGAGCCCACTCCCGCGGTGCCACCCATTCTAGGATCATTCAATCCGTATACATACGATGGAATGCCGAACGGATTTGGCCAGAATCCGGCCCCCGAGTAAGCTGTTTGCGAAGCGAAGTCGTAAAGGCCGCTGTTTTGGCCCGGATTGATCCACATATTAATATTTGCGGTGCCTTCCTGGGCGGCGTGTCGAACAAAAAGCATTGGCTTGAAGTCGGGATCTAGGAGATATTGCCCAGGACCAAAAGCAAACTCCGTTCGGAAGTTAGTGGTAGGATCGGGCGAAATTATTAGATGGAAAGGAGGCCTGTTGTCGCGCGAATCCGAACCGATAGCCGCGGGACCAGTATCCGTGAGCAAAGAGACGAATTGTGTGGTGTTGAGGCAGACGTAGTCACGAGCTAGAAGGGCGATAACACAACGAGGGTCGCCTTCCAGTTCCCCAGGAGCGCGGTATTTCAGTATGTTTCCCTCGATATAGATGCTGGCGTTGGACACGACCGTGAGTTGAGCATATTTTGCCCAAGCGCCGTTGTTGCCATCTGGGTCAGGAAGCATCCCCTTTATGCGGATGTTTCCTTCCGCGAATATGACTCCATTTTCCGGATACGGGCGTACTATCCGCTGGCCCACGCCATATAGCGGCTCGCCTGTTTCGCTCCGCCAAACGCGTTTCGATCCACCGCGGCTAGTATCGGTGCGAATGAGGGTAATGTCCGGCTTGCCGTCACCGTTAATGTCATTTGGGTGCAGTATTATTTGAACACCGGGTGGAACATAATAGGGACCACGCCAATAAGCGGTCATGCTGTTGTTTGGTTTGACCCAGTCGGAGCGAAGTGAAAAACCGCCCAATAGGCTTTCGCTTTCCCTTTGGACGTCATAATTGTTGTTTATGTAAATACCAGCTCCCCAGCCAAAACGACCCGCGTTGACCCATTCATTGTCAACGTTATGCCACCTGCCGGAGTTCAAAGTAAGTTGCCGATATCTGTTGATTCCTGTCGCGGGATCCTCCAAGTCTATAATTGGCGGTTCAAGTCTGACGATGTGCCGGGAAAATCCGCGATTATCTGGTCGGTCATTACCATCCCTGTAAAATCCCTCTGCTGTGGTAAAATCCTGATCGTCGCTTGGCCGCATAATGAATTGCTTTTCAGCATTTCCTACGATCGTTTTCACTATGACCTGAGTTGAATCGTCTTCGTGGAATATTTTGCCAGCGACTTCCACGCAGTCTATTGGAAGCGGCGGCTGATTTTCATTTGAACCTGCTGGAGGATTGACAATCGTCCCGCGAAGGCGTATTTCATTTTTCGCGTTTTTCCCATACCAAAGAAGGTTGCCATTAACCCTAATCGGACCTTCATAAACGACCGTCTGGCCGTCGGGAGCCCCCAAAGCAAATGTGATCTGGCGTTTTTCGCGGTTGGTGACGAACCTCAAGTAGTCGGTTACGCCAATTGGCTTGTAAGCGACTAGCTCGCGTCTAAGGCTGGACTTGACGAGACTAAACATTGTGGGATCGGCGACCAAGCTTATGTTATGTTTTGGACAATTGCCGGGATTGGGCGATTTGTGATCTCCGCGAGGACAAACATAGAGTTCGTTCAAATTACCTATCCGCCCGATTGACTCTATTTTGATACATTTGGACCATTTATCATCCGGGCGGGGGTTATAGCTTACTCTGATAAGGAATCTTCCGTCGCCATAGTTGTATCGGCTAAAACGCTGTTCAATAGGCCCGGAAATCCAACGGTAGTCCGGGTCTCGGGGGTCGGGATCGCCTTCGGGAGGAGCTGGCCGCCAATCGGCGCCGTCTTCTCCATAAGTGAGCTGCCTATCTGCGTAGCGGATACCCGCTTCCGCCAAATATTGGGCGGCTAAAACATCTCCGGCGCGCTCAGCCCTGCCAAGGTTCTGGCCAACCATCGTGACGAAAATCGCTCCTAAAAACGCGAGCAGAAACATAACCGCGATGCTAAGTATAAGCGCTTGCCCGCTACGACGGTTTTTCTTATTAACATACAATTTAAAGCAATAGTCCATAGTATTGAAAGTCAAACAGTTTATCTGGCAGTGTTATTCACTTTCACTTTATTAGACAATTCTATCGATTGAGATTTGCCGCTTGCTGGGTCGTACAACTTAATCTGCAAAGAGATCGTTATGAGATTTTTGGTTGTATAGTCCGCGCGGACCACGTCGCCACGCAAGTTATTGTGTATTTTATACCTTACAATAACGTTTCTTGTTCCTGGCGGCAGAGGTTCGTCAAATCTTGGACTGAACCAGATTTCTCCTGTTTCGTAGCTGATCTTGTATTGGTTTCTGCCCGGATCAGCTATTGCGAATGGAACACGCTCGTAACGTCGGGGCTGTCCATAGTTGGGACCAGCTGTGGCGTTGGGAGCAATTATCTCCTCGCTGCCCGGCACGATCCTCGCATTTGGAATATTATTCTGCAAGGTTATTTTCCGCTCTCCTACCCTATCTGAATCAAACATCTGAAGAAACCTTGCATTAATCTCGTCGGTATCGAATACCGCTTGCGGACCCGGCACTGCGAATATGACTTCACCGTTTTTCAAGTCCACATTCATTATCAACCTAGGGTTTGGAGGGTCGAACTGTCTTGTTGCGTTATAGTGAGTTATATTGAATACTTCATTCCCATCGCTGTCGTAAAGCACCATACTGCCGCTGCTGTTGTAATCGGTATAAAACTGCTCGGTAAAATTATTGCGATAAATTCTTATGGTGTAGTTTGGAGTCCACAAGCCGTAACTGCTGCGGAAAACAGTTGGAATGGCATTCGGGACTTCAGCATCGACATCCGAAAGGAACGTGGGAGTCATAGCATCGTTTTGGACGACAGTAGGAACAAACGTGATCAGAGGCCTTGCAAAAGGCTCTCCGTTAGGGCCGACCCCGCTCTCGATCAGGTCTATATCAGCGGCTGGGCTAACTATGGTGCTGATTTCCCTCCAAAGCGGACCGCTGTCGCGGTGGTAAAAGAAGTCGGGTTCGTCCTTGCGCAAGTTTGGATCCCAAGGATTGTATTCCGCCCTATAAAGGACATAAGGGTTATCTTCGCCAGTAGCCTCGATGAATCCGGTAGCGAATGGACTGCTGTACTCCTTTGTTGGAAAACGTTTTGCAATGAAATATCGGACGACTTTTGTATCCGGCTGCAAAGGCTGGAGAGGTCTTATATCCACGTTGAAACTGCCGCAAACAGGACAAGCGGGAGATGCATCATCCCCTCTGGGGAAGTCGCGAGGCTCATTTCCGTGGTTGGGGTTATTGCAATGGCAGAGCATTTTCGGCGGGACGAAGTCTATCACGGCGTTGAAAACTTCGACCTCGATTGGATTTCCGTTCTTGTTGTAGATTTGCATTATGATTGGGCGGCTTGTGTTATCGTAAACGAAAACAGCTTCGGATAGTTCTCGCGATATGCGCTCTAAAAGCTGGCGAGCCGTATCCTGCGCCTGTATCTGCTTTTGGGCGCGGCTAGTGAGGTTGAAAGCTTGCACTACCGGACCCAAAACGAGGCCAATCATAATGATCGTGATTACAATCACGACCATCATTTCAAGGAGCGTAAATCCTTTTTGTGAGCGTCGGTTTATCATTGTCATTCGATGAAGTTGGCAGGACGAGCGCCAGTTTTTACACTTCGCCCGGTTTGCGCTGGAGCGAAGTCTCAGCCTCAGCGTATTGCCAAATAGCACCGGGACCTTCGCGCCAGAAAACACGCACCCGCAAAGAGCTTCCCCAAACCCCGCGCAAGTTTAGCGGTTCATTCGGAGCTCGCGCCGCGATTTCCGGATGTTTGCTCTGAAGGTCAACGAAGCACCATTTCTTTGAACCGATGCTTCTGGTTTCTGTTGAGATCTGGTACTCCTCTCCGGCAACAGAGTGCTGAATTTTTTCGCCGTTTACCTCTTCGACCCAGGAGAAATCAACAGTCACAGACATTCCCGCATTGCAAACAGGGAAATACAGATATCTGTTATTTTCGAGGACATAGTGCCTAAAATCTATAGCCGCATCATCTTGCCTATTGTATGCCTCGTAAGGTTTGGTCACTTGAACGACCCACTCGCCATCAGCCCGGTAGTAAATTCGAAATGTTTTGCCCGCTATGGGCTTCTGAACTTGCTTTTGGGCTAGGTCGACAGCCGGAACCGTATCCTGCAAAAATGTAATGGTTCCGGTCCGGTAGTCAATTTTCAGGATATCGGCCGTTTCGTTGCCGCTCGCAAGGACGACTTTATCGCCGACCACAGGGATTTTGCTTCCGTCTACGGGGTCGACGATCAACATATTATGGTTGATTAGTGGCGCTTTGAGCGGCTCGTCGGCCACTACGAAGCTCAGGCTTAGTTTCAGATTGTATGGAGGGTTGAGTGAGACGGATTTGTCTTCTCTAATTATGCTTGGATCCAAGATGTCATAGTCTATATGGGCTGTAAGCGGCCTGATGCCCAATGCCGTTTGTTCGAAGTAACCAAACCCATTGGGATTAAAGATCAAAGTGCCGGTAACCGCATCCAAAATCTTGAATTCATATGGATCGGGGGACCAAGGTTGGTTGATAGGTATTAGCGAAAACCCCCTAGCGACAATGTCGCTATTATCGTCCATTCCAAAAGTCTGGACTCCGAGCGATGTCGCATAGGCTTTTAGGCTGGAATGCCCTCGGCAAGGGATATCGAACCATTGCTCGGCATCCGGTGGCACGATAATTTCTTCTGTAGTGGTCTGCAAAACCGGCGGCGTGGCGCCTTGCTGTTGCCAGAAAGAATAGCTAATTATATACGACCGCTGATAAGGAAGCTTAGGAAACGATATTTTGGGTGAGCCATCATCATCGGAATAATCAATGGCATAACCGACGCTGGGCAGCCACATCCAAGGCTTGCTGTCTCCGTCGGAGTCGCGGACGTAACGTTGCAAAGGGCTGCCATAAGCCTTGATATTGGAACGGTCCGGCTTGATTTCGATGGGACTGAAGCCTAATACGTATAAAGAACCGCGTATTGTGCCCGCAGAAGTTGGTATTTCGCCGGCAACCGGTATCTTAACGGTTTCACCTTTTACTCGCCGCCAGCCGTAAACCCGTTCATTTCCGCTGAAAGGCCCGTTTCTGTCATTAAAGGGCGGACCGGGATTTAGAGTGAGAAGCTCGTTGCCTTGAGGGTCTATGGGTATAATGCCGGCCGGAAGATTGGCGGCATTCAGTTTCCAGCGCTCGAGTTCGGCTTGGGCAAGCCTTGCTGCAAAAGTGCGGTTTTCGGCTCTTCGAAGAACGAAGAATCCGCCAGGGAACATGCGGATGATTGTCATAATGCCTATGAGCAGTACGACCATCATCACGAGGACTTCAATTACGGACATTCCCCGCGAGCCTGGTTTCTCTCGTCGACAAGAAAGCATATAGTGGACTGAATCGCCCGTAAAGCGCATCAGATTGTCAACCCCATTAATATAATCGGCGGCAAGAAGGAGCATCTTTCCGCCCGCGTGAAAAACCCGCTTATTCCCTTGCTTGTACGACTTGATGATATATTTGTTTGTTCCGTTTACGCGGTCTATGGAAGCTCGAGTGTATGTTTGGGAGGGCAATGGTCAACTCTTCTTCTCCGGCTTTCTGCATACTGCTTCTATTCGCCCGGCTATGCCGATCAAGCTAGGTTCAGATCCCAGCATACGCTCTATTTGCACTAGGCGGTGCAAACGCTGAGGATTGGCGACGAAGTCTTCGAGCGTTTCTTCCGGCAGCAAAGAGCCGAGAACCGTTTTACCATAAATGTTGCCAACTTCCCAGCCAACTTTTTCTAGGAGCTCTATCAGTTCGTGGGGCGTAAAACCGTGGATGCCGAATGAACCTTTTGAATAGGTCATTTGCCCAATGCCTTTCTCTAATACCTCGATTGCGTGGTCCCACTCGGCAAGGCTTGCAAGTCGAGTGGCCCACCTAAACCTGCACAGGACTGATGGAATGAAATAGCCTCCGGGTTTGGTGACTCTTAGGCACTCTGAAACGGCTTTAACGGGATCTTCGGAATAACACAGAGCATCGCCTTGGCAAAGAACTAGATCAAAACTGTTGTCGGCAAGCCTAGCCATATTGCATATATCTAAGCGCTGGACGTCGACCAAGTCTGAGAGCCCCAGGTCTTTGAGCTTGTCGCGGGCGATATTGAGCATTCCCTGTGAAATATCGCCCAAAACGACTTGTTTTCCTTCCTTTGCCAGCTGGATGCTCCAAATTCCTGTACAACCGGCTATGTCCAAAATTAGGCTGTTCGGGTCTTCAGGAATGAACTCCTTGATATTCTCCCAAGTCACGGCTTGGTAGAAGCGCATCGCGGGCGTTTCCAGCGATTTGTCATATTCTCCGCATATTAAGTCGTATACTTGTTCGGGGGTTTGCATCCTTACACACCTAAACTTTTATATCTGAAAGAGGATACACTTCTCGCCGTATTTTGGCAAGGCTACGGCTTAAATAATGAAACAAAACTCTCGCGCCATTTAATCTTCTATACCTGACCGAATGCTTCAGGTGGGTGTTCCAATTGTCGGCATACAAAGATGCGAGTTTTTTGTTTTTGATTATAAGCAGGTTTTCGGCGTTGCGTTCTTCGGCTTGTCTCGTGAAATTGAAAGAACCGGTAATCACTGTAGTTCCGTCAATGATCATCACTTTATTATGGGCAATGGCGTGCTCGCCGTCTATCCAAGTTTCGATGCCGGCATTATCCAAAAACTTTGCCGCTGAATATTTATTGCTATCGTTGCTTTTGTCTAGTATGGCCTGGATTTTAACTCCTCTTTTATGCGCTCTAAGCAATTCGGCGGCAATTGGCGCCGAGGTAAACGAATAAGCTTGAACGAGTATGCTTTTTTGGGCTTTGCGAATCTCGTTGTTGATTGCCCTTGTGCATCCTCCATTTGGCGAAAAATAGACGCTGACTGTGAACTCGCCTCTAATGGTTGATCCCCAAATAAGCCCAGCAGATAAGTGGACTACCGCAATTGCGAATATGAATCGCAACAAAAACTTTTTCATGCCATATTTTTATATGCTTATTTTTAACGTCCTTCTATATTAGGAAGCCGTGCCAAGTTATTTGTTTAAAAAAGACGGCAGATTAACGCATGAAGTGTCACTGAATCTGAAGTTTGGGAAGAGCCTGAATTGGAGAATACCCGCCAATGGAAACAGTAAAATTGAAATAAGAAGGAAAATATTATAAATTGGATTAAATCAGGATAAAGCATATGGTCTGGCTGTCAAAATTACCTAAGATTCAGGAAAGGAGCCAAATGAACATGAAACTTGGCAGTATTGTGCTAGTGACCGCTTTATCGGCGGCTTGCGCTGTTTGCGCGTTTGCGGGTGATATCGTAACAGTGCCGACCGCGAATCAGTTAAAAGCTGGGGAGTATGACATCGCGGGGTATTATATCGGGTTGGATACGCCCCCGGGCGGGCCGGACTATGTTTTGGCGGGCACTTTATACTACGGTATCACCGACGACCTCGAAATAGACCTTCACGGCTATCAGGTCGACAAGCCAATAGACAAGAGTTCCATCGTAGCAATAGCGTCTTACAGGCTTCTGCCAGAAACCGCTAACCAGCCGATTATTGTCGCCGGCGTCCGAAATATTTTTGGCACCTCAACCGGCTATGATGGCAATGGTAACAAAACAAAGAAGCGGTCTTATTACCTTTCCGCTGCAAAGACCGTGAACGCAAAACCGGGAGGCCCGCCAAAATGGCCCATAGTGAGGCTGCACCTGAGCGTGGGCACTGCGGACAACACCATTTTAGGAGCAAATAGGCACGAGGGAGTATTCGGAGGTGTGCAGTTGCGGCTTTCTCCTCAGGTTGGGCTTGCCGCGATGCATGACAGCCGAGACCTTATAACGGCAATAACGTTCGATCCAATAAAAGAACTCACTGTTAAAGGGGGCACCTTTGGCACTCATTGGTGGGTAGGAATCAGCTACGCAAAATCCCTTAAATAAACAACACGCGAACTGAACGAAAAGGCAGATAATCCGGCTTTTGCGCCCATAAATTATCTGCCTTTTTCAGCTTGTTAACGCTTTTTCCGATTTATAGTCAGTATGCCCACGACCAAGCCGGAAGCGGGCAAGAACAGGCTGGATGGCTCCGGCACAGGCTCGTTGAAATCCCCATAGTTGGGCGGAGTAAATGTAACATAACCCGTATTTCCGCCTCCAAAGGGTGACTCCAAATCGCAGGGAACGTCCAAAGTTACGTGTAGCCCCAATTTTGGTGTTTCACCGCTGAAGCTGAAAGATTTGAATGTGAACGTCTTCGAAACGGAGCCCATAAGAGGGGTTTTCATAGCCTCACTTTTGCTGGAGTTTGCCCAGCCGGCTACGGTCCTAGAACTGCTCGAGCCTTTTACGCTCCACTTCCATTTGCCGAGGTTCGAGCCGGTTGCTGCGAAATTGTTTGCCGAAATGCCGGAATTGTTCAGCGCATAGAATCCCCATATTTCGGTTATGGCATAATTTTGGTTATTGTAAACCAAATATGCTCCTGCGTTTAATATAAGGTCGTAAGCCAAAGAGCCGCTTGCAAATCCGCCAGGCTGCATCGTAACACCGAACACTTGGTAGTCATTGAAAGCGCTGGCAGAAGGCGCCGCGGCAGCCGATATCGCTAATATAATTGTTAAAACACATGAAAAAACAGCCGCCATAAAATGCCTGTCGATACTCACCTGATTTGCCCTCTTTAAAATTCACTCATATATTCATTTTCGGCACTTAATGGTGAACCGGTAAGGTTTGCAGAGAAAAACCGGCATTTTCGCCGGGATCAGGCTGAAATCAACAAGCCGAGGGCAGATTTGAATGCTTGTTGAAACCGATAGGGGCGGGCATCCGTCTTGATATTGCTCTCTGAATGGAGGTGGCTTTATGGAACTCGCTACATTCGCGGCTGGATGCTTTTGGGGAGTTCAAGCAGCATTCAGCAGTTTACCAGGGGTAGCTGAAACGACAGTAGGCTATACAGGTGGAACCAAAGCCAACCCGACGTATAAAGAAGTATGTGCTGGCAAAACGGGCCACGCTGAAGCTGTGCTCGTGAAGTTCGACCCCAAAAAGATAAAATATGAAGACTTGCTTAAGGTTTTCTGGGAGATTCACGATCCGACACAAGTAAACCGCCAGGGCCCTGATATTGGATACCAATATAGATCGGTTATTTTTTACCATACTCCCGAGCAAAAGGCTGCTGCCGAAAAGTCAATAAAGGAACTAAACGAATCCAAACGTTTCAAAAAACCAATAGCGACCAAGGTTGAGCCGGCAAAAAAGTTTTGGGTAGCTGAGGAGTATCATCAAAAATATCTGGAAAAGCGAGGGCTGGCGGCTTGCCATTAGGGCTGCGAAAACGGACGCCTGACTTATTTGCAGGCGCCCGTTTTATTTTATTTATTCACCGCTAATAAAAAACAGCGGAACAAGGCAGACATTTGGACGCCCGATGGGAATAATCTCAAGGATGCCTCTGTTTGCAGCTCCTTCGATATATTCCGCTTGGAGTTCGGCCGTAACTGTGACTTTAGGGTCGTGATGCCAAAGGTGAACGTGGGGAAGATACACTTGGGAAGGGTTCTGCGTAAGCATTTCCCAGCCTTCCGGTAGATGCCAAAAAAGCTCATTGAACCTTGGTTCCGGCGCCTGGTTAATGAGCGTTACCTTTAATTCGAATGGCTCTCCCAATCGAATTACCGGCTCGCGGCAGTAGTCGAGAATAACCTTCGTATGTATAAAGTCGTATTCCACTGCAAACGGTGATTTGCTCCAGAGCGATTGAGCTATATTTTGGTTGGTGAGCTGAGAATCATCGAGTCCGGAAAAGTCATTTTTATCATCACTAATGACGACTTGCGCCTTCCAAGCGGCCAGAACGCTAGGTATATGGCTTAAAACCATATCAGTGAGGGTCAACAAGTCCCGAGGAGGCGCTAAAGTGCCAACATCAACGGCGCAAAAGGTTAATTTATCGCCTATTGGGTCGATCCATTCCTTGGGAATATTCTTTCTGCCCATAATTATGCCAAGCAACGCTCCCAAAGTAGCGCCGGTGCAATCGGTATCGTCGCCGCAGTTAACGGCAATACAAATGGATTTGCCGAAATCGCCTTCGCCGTACATCCAGCCGATTACCACGAAAGCTATGTTTGCCGGAGCCTGAAACCAGCCCAAGTCCGCGCTATCTTTCACTACAGCTTCGCGGGCTTCTTTCCAAGTCTTTCCGCTTTTGTAGCAATCGAGCGCAATATTGACGCTGCGCGCAACCCTGCAGTTGCCGGGGATTTTAGAAAGCCCAATTTGTATTAATTTGTCGCGGTCGGAACACACAAACGCGGCGCTTTGGATGGCCGCTGTAAAAAGAGCTGCATAGGTGCCTTCGCCAGCGCCGTGATCAACTGAAGCGTCTTCATATGCGTATCGGATGGCAATATCTGGGCAGCCCGGCGCAAGGCAAGCCCAAATTTCGGACCTTATCCACCCGCCATTGGAATTTCGCCATGCAGCGTTGTTCATTTCTCCGGAAATCGGTGGCACAAATCCCATTTTTTGGTTCGCTTTGCTGATGCCGTATTCGTTTGGATGAGGCGGAATGTAACTGAGCCAATATTCTCCCAAAACTCTGTTGTTAATGCCGAGAGGACCTCTTTCTTGGAGGCATCGCAGCCAAACCAGCTGAAGGTCGAGATCGTCATTCGGAAGGGGTTCATTGGAAGAATGCGTGTAGAAGGTGACATCGTTCATTTGAGTATTGCACTCAAAAGGGGCTCCCAAAGTGCCGCCGATGCTTTTGCCTGTCCAACAGCCGAGGATTTTATCGCGCAGTTCCTCACGGTTTAGTACTATAGCCATACTAGTCTCCCATATGTCCTAAAAAAGAATGCCTATATAAAATGTGAGCTGCAGTTTTAATCTCTTCTCGTTAAAAGAAAGGGTTGTGGGCTTTTTCAAAGCCGACTGTGCTCACAGGTCCGTGTCCAGATAATATTAAAACTGAGTCCTTTAATGCAAGAACTTTATTTCGAATTGAAGCCAGCATATGCCGGTAGTATTCCGGGTTCATTGGCCTGCCTATAGAACCGGCAAAAAGAGTGTCGCCTACGAAGCAGACATCACCGGCGTAGTAGCAAGTGGAACCGGCTGTATGTCCAGGAGTGAAAAGAGCTGTGATCTTTAACTTGCCAAGGAATATTTCCATTCCATCTTCAGCGGGGACTTTCCTTGCGGCGAGACCTTTCGGCATATTCTGGCATTCCGCGGGATTTGCTGCGAGGCGGATGGTCGGTTTTTCTTGCAATAACTCGGAAAGCGCGCCGGTGTGGTCGATGTGCCCGTGAGTGACCAAAACCAGATCGAGTTTCCAGTTATTTTTTCTTATGCGCGAGAATATTTCAGGAGCCTTTCCGCCAGGATCCACAACTGCGCACAAACCACTTTGCGGACAGCCGATTACATAGCAGTTTTCGTAGTAGCCGCCGTGGGGGGTCAATATCATTTCGACGGAATAATTCGCCAAATCGAAAGACTCGGGAAGCCAGCTGTTATTCAAAATGCCCAAAAGTTTTTCTGGGTGTAGTTTTAGGGCTTCCGCTATTTTTTGGCATTGGATTTCGTCCACCAGACACTCGTAAGACTCACATTTTTGGAGTATGCTTGCGGGAACTCCTGAAGCCGATGCCAATTCCTCTATGGACATTCCGAGCCCTATACGGGCTTTTGCGATAATATCTCCGAACTCGTCCTCGAGCCCTGAATAATGGTTTATCATTGTTTTTCAGCTCCGAGTATTTCCAAGAGGTGTACTCCTATTGCCGGGTCGAACTTTCTTGAAGCATCCAATCCGATTATCTCGATTATGACCAATTCAAGCACAAGATAAACCGTCATCCCGGCTCTAGGGCAACCCACGAGTGCCTCGCGTCCCCTGCCTATGCCTGCATGAAAGTGCAAAGAAGGTTTTCCATCTTGTTCAAACAATGTTCCAAACCCTACTATTTCGCGGGCGTCATTAAACTCTTCTATGTTGGGGACGATTTTACCATCGGGGTTTACAGGCCCTGTGACTACCCTACCTGAGCGCATTCCTCCTACTGCGAAGACCACCGCGGACCGAATGCTTTCTTTTTGGGCTATTTCTTCGGCTGCTTCATAAATTGATTCGCCATCTTGAAGTCGGGCAACAAAAACCCTGCCTAACGAGCCTTTGGAATATCTCATTTTTGAATGTCCTTAAAGTAGAGCGCAACGGACTTGCCTAATCCGCGGCACCTTTTGTAAGTTTATTTATCCACGAATAATCAAAAAACATTCGCCTGCTTTGGAACGGTTCTTCGGTTTGTTATGTTATAATAAGCCTCGTTTTGTTTTTGGAACCGAAATGGCCTTGCGGCAGTAAAAGATTCGGAGGTCTGTTTTTACTATGCTTGAAAAAATCGCTGGAATGCAGTGGCCAACGGCGCTGCTTTTGACCATAATATTCCTGACTATCAGGCTTCTGCTTGGAAAGCCGAAAAACCCAGTATTGAAATTCATATCCGAGACTGCCGAAACTCTGGGAGTAGCGATAGGCGTGGTTTTCTTGATAGTGCGCCCATTTATCGTGCAGTCGTTTTATATCCCCTCGCCTTCAATGAGACCGACTCTGTTGGAAAGAGACCACCTGATGATAAACAAGTTCTTGTATCGCTTCCGGGAGCCTCGGCACGGAGACATCATTGTTTTCAAATCGCCGCCTGAAGCGAACCCTGATGGAATCGAGAAGGATTATATCAAGCGCATTGTTGGTTTGCCGGGGGATGTTTTAAGGATTGAGCCCGGATATGTGAGCATTGATGGAGTGGAATATAACCATAAGGCGCTTCAGCAATTGTTGGCTGATATGGCGCCTAGAAACAAAGACATATACATAAAACTACAGGACGATGGGATTTATGTAAGCGGCAAAAAGGTTAGCACGAAACAAGTTGCCATTGCCGCAAGGCGCCCTAATGCCAAAGTAACAGTCCACCCTGGATATCTCGAACGGAACGGCAAGCGGGTTGACGAACCTTACACAGCGGAAGACCCGGATGAAGCCGCATCTCCTATAAATCCACCCAAATGGCCTTTGATTGATCCTACAGAGGTGCCAAAAGGCACGGTTTTCGTTATGGGTGACAATAGAAACGAAAGCAATGACAGCCGTTACTGGGGACCGCTTGACCGGAAGCGCATATACGGCAAGACAATGTTCATTTATTGGCCTTTGCACCGGATAAGGTGGATAAGATAAACAGCATTACCCTATCAAACTTCTCAAGAGCGATCCGGAAAGGTGATTATTCATATTTCGCAACAACTTTCGAACTGCGGATTCCTGTTCTTAAAATCCAAGCAGGCATTCGCCGTACATAGATCTATGTCGGAAGTAGCAACTAAATTTTTGATTGGTCTTTAACCGTTTACCTGAACTATAATTTGATGAATAAAATGGCCGTTTTTAAAGCCCCGATGTAGTTTGCGCTTGCGACGTTTCTTGAGATTCAACAGTTTCTATTGTATCTCTCTTTGGAACCAGTACTGCTATGAAGTTTTTTGCCTCTACCTCATCTCCTTGTTCAACCATTCGGCGGATTTGGCTGACGTAGGATAAAATATCTTCTGAAGAAGAGGCTTTCAATCTTTCTATTTTAATAAGCCCGTTGCATCCGGCGTGGCACAGGACTTCGTTATCCATAGTAAGGGACTCTTGCAATTTTTCGCCCGGGCGCTTGCCAATGAACTCTATTTCGATGTCCACGCCAGGCTCGTAGCCGTAAAGGCGAATCATGTCTTCCGCTAAATCGACGATTTTAACTGGCTGTCTTCCGTCTAAAAGGAATAGATCTCCGGTTTGGCCAACAGCCCCCGCCTCCAATACCAACTGAACCGCTTCAGGAATAGACATAAAATAGCGAGTCATTCTTGGATCAGTAACTGTAACAGGCCCACCATTTTGTATCTGTTCTAGAAAAACATTGACCACACTGCCTCTGCTACCGAGCACATTGCCAAATCTAACGGCGACATATTTCACAGAGGGGTAAATAGAACCCATAGCCAAGATAATCTCTTCGCAAAGCCATTTCGTCGCGCCCATTACGTTGGATGGATAAACAGCTTTGTCGGACGAAATCAATACAAGACTTTCCACATTGTGCCTACCACAAGCATCGGCAACATTGAATGTGCCAATGACGTTGTTTTGAAGAGCCTCTAAAACGTTGGTTTCCATCATTGGAACATGTTTGTGGGCGGCTGCGTGGAAGACGACTTGAGGGTGATATTTTTCAAATACCTGGTTTATTCGGGCTAAATCGCAAACAGAGGCTATGACCGTGTGTATCTTGCAACCGGCTGCTGGAAAATGGTTTCGGAGTTCTCTTTCGATTTTATATATGGAGTTTTCGCCATGCCCCAGCAAAACCAACTCACTTGGATCCAAACTGGCCAACTGCCGGCAAATTTCGGAACCGATTGAGCCGCCGGCTCCAGTTACGAGGATTCTTTTCCCGACTATAGAGGCCGATATGCGTTCATAATCAATACACACAGGCGGCCGACGCAGAAGGTCTTCGACGCTAATGTCTTGAAGCGGCTTAGGGGATGTGGAGAAATCTTTGCCGCGAAACCGGGGCAGTATTTTTACGGGTATACCTTTTTTACGGCAAGCCATAACATACTGCTTGATTTCGCTTCCCCTGGTATTTGGCAATGCAACCAGCACCTCGTCAACCGCTTTCTGGTCCAAAAGTTCATAAAGCTTATTGAGAGGGCCTAGTATTCGGATATCAGTTACGGAACTGCCCTGTATGTCATCGTTTTCCGCAAGACACCCCAAGACATCCCGCGGGGATTCTGAGTTTTTGTGTATTGCCTCGAGGATTTCAGCCGAGTTCGCTTTTGCGCCCAAGACTATGACTTTTCTCGGGCGAAGTTCCCTGCTCAATATTTGAGCTGCCTTCATTCCATAAGTTCGTATCAAGATTAAAAGCCGAAGGAAGACCCTGAACCCTCCGACCATGGCAATGCTTAGCATCCAAAAAATGACTAACGTGGAAAAAGGCAAAGACTTACCGCAGAGTAGTTTTGGAATAGCATAAAGTAAGACAATCCCAAGGCTGTTAGCGCAGATAACTGACAATAAGGTTTCGAAGCTGGTGAAACGCCATGCGTGCCTATACAACTTGAATGTGGAGAAAATGCCTATATATACAGCCAAAACTGCAATATAACTCGGCAAACAACCGCTTACAAATTGGTGATAAGTGCTGTTATAGGATAGGTTATCCGTGCGAAGGCACATCGAAAGAAAAAAAGCGGTGGCCAGCGCTAACACATCACTGAAAACACGGACCGCTATGGTGACTCGGTTGTTTAATCTTTGTGCGAAAGAAGGCGCTGATAGGGCCATCGTGCACCTAATTTTTTCTAAAAATCTGCTTGAAAGCAGAGCCTACTACAAAAATAACCCGCTTAAAGCGCCAATCAAAGCAAGAAATCTTTCCTACCCTGTTAAACGACCGCTAATACAAACAATCTGCGGCGTATTCTAGCACTCGAACATATGGCTGTCAACGTCGAAAATAAATTTAGCGGCGAGTTCGAATGAAAAATCTGCTCGTCACAATAATGTTCAGTTTTGTTTTAATAAAGTTAGTTATATTAAACAAGAAATCATTTCACAAAATATGGAATAATTTAGAAAACTTCAAGGAGGATTTTTAGAACGTGACGGGATTAAGGGTATTTTCACTGGCAGTATTGTTAGCAATGGCCGGTGCTTCTGCTAGCTTCGCTGCATTAAGCCTCGAAGGCCAGTCTGGAGTATTCCTAAATGCTTCAGCTTATGTTATGGAAGGAAACAAGTTTGAAGTTGCCGGGCATTGGGTCGATATAGATGGCGATTCGGTCTATAGCTTCAGCATATCAAAAACTTTTTTGGATAGTCTAGAAGTGGGTTACACCCACTATACGACTACAAATTCCGGAACTCCTCAAATGCATAATGTGTTGGCCAAATGGCAGTTTCTTCGCGAAAGCAAAGAAATACCCGCCGCGTCATTATGGGCAATAAACAGAAACCTTACCAAAGGTGGCGGAAGCACTGTTGACATTGGACTAAGCATATCTAAAAAATGGCAGGCAGGCTCAGTGCCAATAGTGACGACTCTCGGCGTTTGCAATACGAAAGCGTGGTATTTGGGGCTTGAAGGGAAAGGCGGCGATCGCGAATACTTGTTTGAAGGCAGCATTTGCTTGGGGGTAACAAAGCAGCTTTGGCTTGGCGCTGAGTTTAAGGAAATGAAGAATGCCCGAACCTGGACTGACTTTGCGGCGCGTTACTATATTACGGAAGACCTAAATTTAGACGTTGGAATCGCAAATTTAACAGATACACTGGATAACCAATGGGCCTTGGGAGCTACCTATAAGTTTTAGTTTTTTCATTATAAATAATT
>FWPV01005561.1_pt1 | contig 25008 bp, 18 predicted proteins | sample 2228371 | NCBI WGS metagenome assembly FWPV01 (sample SAMEA103939776, study PRJEB20133) | metagenome | reverse complement strand
CTGAGGGCGGCTATTTCTCCCTGAACCAAAGCAGCTATCGGGAAAACGATAATTCTGCCGGTAACCGGTCACCATTGGAGAAAACAGCACAGATTTTTCCGGGAGTTTGCCCGTCATAAAGGTATCGAAATCGTCCTCAAAGAGGATGACAAGCCTGATTTCAGTGGTTTTTCAACAGCCTGCTAGGAGGGAGCAGATGCGACACGGAGTTGGACAAGGGAAAGGCGGAGCGCCGCGGCTGGCCGGCAAAATTCTCCTGCCGGCCATGGCATTGGCGGTTCTGACGCTGCTGATTGGGGGGCCGTCACTGGTTATGGCGGCCGGCAAAATTACCGAAATTGTCTTGGGCGAGAACGCCGGCAGCGGCAAAAGTCAAACTCAATTCGCCACCACCGCTCCGGAGATCAAGGGTGTTGCCAAGGTAACCGGGGCGCAGGCCGGCCAACAGATTTCCGCCGATCTCATTTATGTCACTCAAGATCTGAAAGCCCTGAGCATAACCAAGGAAATTTCCGGCACCGGAGATCTCACCTTTAATTTCTCTTTCAGCAAACCCACCAACAACTGGCCACCGGGCGATTACAAGATTGTCATCTCCACTTCAGACGGAGCCCTGAAGGAAGCGGCTTTTCAGGTCAAATAATCTTGGGGCTGCTTGCCTCACTTCCCGGTGGGCAGGCTTCATTGGTCTGTTGGGTATTACTGGTCCGGGCCAGGGGGGCGTCTCCCGGGTCCGGACCTTCACAGGCCATCACGCGGACAGCCTCATCGCCTGCAACCTACGGATCACTTCCTGCCCTTGGCCTGCCGACATCAACCGGCATTTCCTGAGGTGCGAATGTAAGGCACACGACAGGAATCTGGTCATGGGTGATGCCCATCCCTTTCCCAGGGTCTTGCCTGATTCTCCCCCCATCGCCCCTCGCGTCCGGACCCGAAGCGCGCCTATCGGGCATGTCTCCACCGGCGCCAGGTCCGGGACCGGGGGGCTCATACAGAGCCTGTTTTCCAGGAAGGAACTCTGTGAGGATGACTGCCATGGAACCGAATCCCCCTCCTTCAACGCCCACGGCCTCCCCCAAGAAGAGAAAATGGCCCCGCATTTTGGCAGGTCTGGGTGCGTTCATCGTTGCGGCCGTAGGATTGGCTTTTTATTTCACCGCGGGCATGACCCGCGTGGTGGAAACTCACTTAGCCTTTCTCCGACAGGGAAATCACGCCGCGGCCTATGCTTTGACTTCCAAGGATTTCCAAAAAGCCACCTCTCTGGAGCACTTCACCGCCTTTGTGAAGCGCTATCCATCCTTGGCAAAGAATCGCAGCCATACCTTCTCCACCCGGAGCCGCGAAAATGGCCTGGGCACGGTAAAGGGCTCGCTCACCGCCCAAGACGGGGCGGTGACTCCGGTGGAATTCAAGTTGGTCAAGGAAGAAGGGGAATGGCGGATTCTTGCCATTGAGATCAAGCCTCCCGGGGCCAGCGCCGCAGGCCAGGAGACCCCTGAAAAGGGGCTTTCTCAGCCGCAGGCGGTCTCCAAGGCGGCCCGGGTCATCTCCATTTTGACCTGTGAGCGGGTCGAGGAGCCGGACCTCAAACCTTTGGGAGTACGGCAGGAGTTTTCTTCCTCCGCTCCGGAGATTCATGCCCTGGTGAAATTGGCGGAGGTCAAGGCGGGAAGCAAACTGAAAGGGGAGTGGGTCGCGGTGGACGCCATTGAGACCCCGAATTATGTCATCAATTCAACTCCCCTCAGCCTGGAGAGCGCCGGCGACCTTACCGCCCATTTTAAAATTTCCAAACCGGCCAGGGGATGGCCCCCGGGGAAGTACAAATTGGACCTCTATCTGGATGACCTCCTGATGGCCTCGGCCCCCTTCGCCGTGGTGGCCGCGCCCGGGCCGGAATCGGGGGCGGGAGGGCCGCAGATGGTGACCCTTTTGACCTGCGGCGGTGTCACCGGGAAGGACTACCAGCCGGTAAATCCCACGGATCTTTTCCCCACAGAGGCCCCGGAGATCCATGCGGTGGCCAAAATCAAGAACGCCAGGGCCGGCACCAAAGTGAGCGGCGCCTGGATCGCAGTGGATGCCGTGGAGACCCCCAACTATGAGATTAAGCGCAGCGAGGCTTCCATCGCCGGAGAAGGGGACGCCTCGGTGCACTTCGCCATCACCAAGCCCACCCAGGGCTGGCCTCCCGGAAACTACCGATTGGACCTGTTTCTTGATGGCAGGCCAGCCGGTTCGACTGCCTTTGCCATCCGCACCGCCGCCTCCCCGGGAGCCGTCAGCGCGGCCCCGGCCGCTCCGCCGCCGGCTGCTCCCATAACCTTCGATTTCGGCCCCGTCCAACCGGATCCGAAGCGCCTCTGGACCGTGGCCGTGTATATGGGGGCTGATAATGACCTGGATCCCTTTGCCTTCAAGGACCTCCAGGAAATGGCCCGGGGTCTGCCGGAGGAAGGAGTGGAATGCCTGGCCTTGGTGGATCGGGGCCAGGGCCCCAAGGCGGCAGGGGACGATGGGGCCGACAAAGTGGTGAGAATTCGCAGAGCCGGCGGAAAAGGCCCCCCCCTTCAGGTACTGGCCTCCCCCGGTGAATTGAACTCCGCTGATCCCGCCGTCCTTAGGGGGTTTCTGACGGCCGTCATCAAGACCTTTCCCGCCCGGCACTATGCCCTCATCATGTGGAACCACGGGGGCGGTTGGGCCTCCCACCTCCATGATAGCCAGGCCCCCGGGACTCCCCAGGGACACGATCAGATGAGCCTTCCCAGACTGCGGCAGGCCATAAGCGGGGCGCTGAGAGACGCCGGCCTGAAGAAACTGGCCCTGGTGGGTTTTGACATGTGCCTCATGGCTCAACTGGAAACCGCAGCGGAGATCTCCGATGTGGCTGAAATCATGGTGGCCTCCCAGGCCATCGAACCGGGTGACGGGTGGCCCTATGAAGAGGTCCTCCCCTTGTTCGGTGATGAGAGCTTGGGGCTGCGTCGGCTGGGGGCTCGGGTGGTTGAGGTCTACGGCAAACACTGGGCCGGGCGCAAGGAGCCCATCGCCACCCTGTCGGCCATTGATCTGGCCGAGGTGCAACGTTTGACGGAGACCATGAAGGGCATGTCCGGGAAGCTTGCCCAGAGCGTGCCGGAGAAGTGGCCCGCCATCTCCCGGGCCTTTTTCTACTCCGAGTCCTATGCCGACCGCACGGATATCCGCAAAGGTCCAAGCGGCTTGGCAAGCGTTGACCTCCTGGATCTGAGCAAGCGCTTGAGGCATTCCCTAGTTCCTTTTCCGGCCGAGAGGGAATATCAGGACCTCGTGGCGATCATGGACCGGGCGGTGATTGCTGCCTATGCCTCGCCCAAGCACCGGCTCAGCCGCGGCCTGGCAATCTATGCCCCCACCGTGGGGCGCCAGTACAACCCGCAATACGAGCAGACCCAATGGGCCAAGACCTCCGATTGGCCCAAATTCCTCACCACGCTGCATCAGACCCAAAAGCAGCAGGTGGCCGCCCCGAAGATCACCGACCTGAAGGTGGTGGAGGTGCAATCCGGGCGACCGGTGACCAGCGGAAAACCTGGTGGGGGCTTTCGCCTGGAGGCCACGGTGGAAGGGGAAAACGTTCTTTGGGTGCAGTATTTGCAAGCCAAACGGGATGAGTCCCACAACGGCTTGGTAATTCTGGAAAAAAGTTATGTCCTTGATCCGGACTACCACCGGAAAAAGCTGGCCGCGGTGGCGGATATCGTGGATCTCATCATGCCGGAGTTCAAAGGCAATCGGAACCGCGTCAGCCGGGAATTTGTCGGCAGCCACCTGATGGTGACCAACGGGGTGCGGGCGGGGCGGGCCACCATTGATGGTTCGAACCTGTCCGATCTGACCCGCGTCGCCGTGCCGGTGTTGGTAAGGCGCAAAAATCTGGAGCCGCACTTCGCCACGGTGTTCTTCAACACCGTCACCTGGCAGGCCACCAATGTGGTGGGGGAGATACCACAGCCGGGCGGGGCGCCGGCCTACCGACAGATCAAGCCGCAGCCGGAGGACCAGGTTACCCTTCTGCTGGAATTTATTTCGGATGCCGGAAAGCCCGGCTACCTTGAAGGCGAGACCTTGCAGTGGAGGGAAGGGCTGGAGTTTCTGGTGAACACTGATTCTCCCGGGGAAATCATGGTGGCGCTCAGGGCTGAATCCATCGGGGGCAGGTCAGACTTCGCCAAAACCACCTTTATGGTGGAGGGCTATACAGCGGAGGAACAGCGCTTCGCCGAACAAGCCAAGAAGCTGACCCTGAAGGATCTGGTGGGCAAATGGCGCTGGCATGGCCTCAAGGATGGCCAATGGCAACCCTTGCCGGCTTACGTCGAGATCGCGCCCCTGCCTTCCGACCCCAAGATGTTGGGGGCAGTGATTCGCAATCCAGCCGACCCCCAATGGAAAGCCACCAAACAGTTGGTGCTCCTGGACACCCGGCTGAAGCCCACCCTGAGGCTCCTGTCCTTTGATGAACAGGGTCTGCCCCAGGAAGCCATGAATTTCACTGTGCTGGTCTCCCGCTGGGAGGGGGACTCACCCCGTCTGGTGATGAAGTACTTGGTCCCCAAAGGGTGGCTTTTGCTGTGGGCCAAGGAAGCGTCCGCCCCTCCCTCGGGCTCGGCCACCCCCGAAAGCCCCCCAGCCTGGGGAGCGCCCCCGGCGGCCTCCGATCCCCCAAAACCGCCTTCCCTCGTGGGCGTCTGGCGCAGTCGGGAGGGGGAAGTCCTGAAAATCGGCGCCTCCACCTTCGAGGTCTACACCCAGAACCAACTGCTGGACAAAGGAAGCTATGAGGTGCGCGGCAATCAGATTTTCACCCGGAGCCTGATAACCGGGGAGAAGATGAGGTTGTCCTTCCACCTGCGGGGGGCAATGCTCACCCTCAAGGATTCCTCGGGGGAGGTGTCCCATTATCAGCGAGTTCAGTGACCGGCTGAGGGGGGCAGGGGAGTCTGGGCCGGCCTGTGCCCAACTGGGCCCCCCGAGGGATGGGACGCGGGCAGGTCGGAAATCTGGCGGGGGAAGCCGAGGGCGGGGGTGCACCCGGTACAGGAAGCCCTGGTCCGCCGGTGAGGTCTGATTTCAGACGGATTCAGTCTTCCCGGAGAGGTGAATGAGGGCCTGGAGGAAGCGGGCCGACCACTGAAAGATGTTGTGCTCCTGCACCCAGGACTGCATGGCGGCCAGCCGGGCTGCCTTGGCCTCCTCCGGGTCCTCCAGGGCCTGGAAGATGGCGTCGGCGATCTCTTCCGGGTTATAAGGATTGATGGTGTAGGCGCCGCTGAGCTCCCGGGCGGCCCCGGTGAAGGGGCTGAGCAGGAGGGCCCCCACACCGTCCACCCGGCTGGCCACATATTCCTTGGCCACCAGATTCATGCCGTCGTGCAGGGCATTAATCACCATGACGTCCGCCAGCCGGTAGAAGGCCACCACCTCCTCCTGGGAGAAGTGCCCCTTCAGGAGAATGACCGGCTTCCAACGGCCGTAAGCGTAAGTGGAATTGATCATTTCGTGCCAATAATCCACCTTGGCGTTGAGCTCCTGGTAGGTGGGGATGTGCAAGCGGGATTGGGGTCCCAGTTGAATGAAGGAGAAGCGGTGCTGGTATTGGGGATATTTGCGGAAAAAGATGTCGATGGCCTCCAGCCGCTCTGGGATGCCTTTGGTGTAGTCCAGGCGGTCCACCCCCAGGCCCACCCTCAAGTCGCCCAAGTTGAGGACCCTCCGCAGCTCCCGGACCCGGGCTTCGGTGTGCGGCGCCCGGGCCCAGGCGGCGAAGCGTTCATAGTCAATGCTGATGGGAAACGGTTTGACCTGGGTTTCCCGCCCCTGGCGGAAGATGGAGAAGCGCTCCAGGTCCACCCGGGCTTCCAGCGTGCGGTCCACCGTGTCGAAAAAATTGTTGCAGTGATATTGGAGGTGAAAGCCCAAAAGGTCGTTTCCCAGGAGACCCTCAAGAATTTCTGAGCCCCAGGGGCAGATGCGGAAAATTTCGTAGTTAGGCCAGGGAATGTGCCAGAACTGGGAGACGATCAGCTCCGGGGCCGCCTCTTTGAGCATGCGGGGCAGCAGGGCGAAGTGATAATCCTGGATGAACACGATGGTCTTTCGGGGGTTGGTCACCTCCGATAAGATGGCCTCTGCAAAGCGCCGGTTGACGGCTTTATAGGTTTCGAACTGCCCAAAGTCGAAGCGGGGCCGGGTGTAGGAGACATGGCACAGGGGCCACAGGGCTTCGTTGGAAAACCCGTAGTAATAGTCCAACTCCTCCTGGCGGGTGAGCCACAGGCGGCGCAGTTTGTATTTGGGGGCCTGGGGGGGCACCATGAGGCTGTCGCCGTCGGTGCAAGCCTCCCGGTCGGCTTCACCGGAGCCGGCCGCCACCCAGGTGCCGCCGCAGGTCTGCATCAGGGCATCCAGGGCCAGGGCCATGCCGCTGGCGGGCATGATGACCTCCACCTCGCCGCCCTTATAAATGTGCATGTACGGCTCCCGGTTGGACACCAGGATCATTTCATAGTCCTGCAATCGCTCCTCGATGAGCCGCTTTAACGAGTCTTGATCCCATAACATGACTCCCTCCTTGAGGCCTTACACCTCGACGAACAGCTGCTCGGGATGTTCCTGGAGAATCATCAGGGTGAGGTAATCCCGGATGTGGCGGGTGATGAGAAAGTGGCTGCGGACGAACTCCCGGGCCGCGTGGCCCATGCGGCGGGCCATTTCCGGCCGATGCAGCAGGTAGCGGATGCGAAAGGCGCAGCCTTCGGGGGATTGGACCAGAAATCCGGTGTGATAATCACGGAGCTGCAGGACAATGCCCCCCACGGCGCCGCCGATGACCGGCTTGCCCTTCCACATGGCCTCGGTGACCGTCAGACCGAAGCCCTCCCGGGTGGACTTTTGCACGATGATGTCCGCCGCCCGCTGTAAAGCGTTGATCTCGTGGTGGGCGTCCGGAGGCAAGAGCAGCACCTGAATGTCCGGATCGCCCTGGGCCGCCTCCTGCACTTGGGCCAAAATGGCGGGCCCTTCCGGGTCGTCGGTGGCCTCCCCCCCGGCCAGCACCAGGCGGCAGGGGGTGTGGCGCCGCACCAGACGGAAGGCCTGGATCACCCCCACTGGATCCTTAAAGGAATCGAACCGGGAGACCTGCAGGATGAGAGGCTTGTCTTGCTCGACATTTAGGCGTTCCAGCACCGCCTGGATCTCCTCCGGTGTCAGGTCCCGGTTTTTGGCGCTCAGGGGGTCAATGGATGGCCGGATAAGGTATTGGGGGTGGGGCAGATTCTGAGCGAACTGGGACATGGAAAAGACCGAGGCGTCGTATTGCTTGACGATCTCTCTGAGGAACCGCCACACCGCCAGATGGGGCCGGGAGACGTCCACGTGGCAGCGCCACACCCAGCGCCGGGCCTGGGGTCGCATGACCTCAATGAGACTGGCGGGTTGGGGGTCATGGACCAGCACCACATCCGCCTCCCAGGCAAAGCGGCGGGCGTTTTCCCGGTTGACTTCCCGATAGTGCTCCAGCATGGCTGGCGTCAGGTTGACCCGAAAGCCCTGCAGACCATTGTGGAAGGCCTTGGTGACCTCGAAGAAGGCGGGGTCGCCCATGATGACCTCCCAGGTGGTCTGGAGGCCCAACTGGTTCAGCAGGGGCACGGCCCGGTGCAGGATCTCCGCCACCCCGCCGCCCACCGCGGTGGAGTTGATGTGCACGAAGCGGCGGCCTTGCAGGTGTTCGGCCAGGCGGTAGAGCTGGCCCACCACTTCCTGTCCCACGATGGGGGCATAATCATCCAGGGTGATCACAGAGCTCCCCCAAATGCTGATGAATCAGCCCCAAGAGGGTTTCCCGCACCTCTTTCAGACTGAAGAAATACACGTCCAGATCTCGGATGGCCCTCACCAGTTCCGGCAACCCGAAGTTGGTCTCGATCCAGTAGGAAAAATCATCGGTTTTGAGTTCTCCCAAGCGCCAGCGGGCCTCGAAGAAATGGTAGTAGATGGAATCGAGCCCCACTAGGGTGAGCCCGCCGCAGAATTCCTTCAAGGTGCGGGCGCTGATGAGGGAGTGCATGACCACGGCCGAGGCCCGACAGAAATGAAACTCAAAGCCGGGGCGAGCCCAGGGGACGGTGGGCAGGTCCCAGAGATACTCCTCCAGGATGTCCACCACCGCCTGGCGCACCATCTCCAGGTTCTGATACTCAAAGGGGTCAAAGGAGCTGAGTTTTTCCGCCAGCTTGGTGTCCTGCAAGGCATTGGCGGCCCACAGGGCGAACTCGTTGGGATATTCCACCGCGGGCTGGCCCAGGAGGAGGCGGGATTGGATGAGATGGTAAAACAGCACTGAATCGTCGATCTCCCGAAGCCCCTGAAGCAATTCCCTGAGGTTCACGACCCGGCGGCCCAAGGGCATGGGCATAAGAAAGCATTCATAGAAGGAAAAGGGATTCTCGGCCTCTCGGCTCAAGAGCTCGGTCATCAGAACTCCTCCGGAAGCTGGGCCAGATGGCCCAGGAAGGATCTGACTGCCTGGGGATGGGGCAAACGGTGGGGAGCCGCGGTTTCGGTGCCGGAGCCTCCCACCTTGATGATCAGTCCCCGGTCGCGCAAAACCTCAAAGGCGCTTTCATCGGTGAAATCGTCCCCTAAATATATCGGGAACCTGCCCCGAAATCCAGGCAAGGACAAAATCTTCTGGATTGCTGCGCCCTTGCTCACACCCAGGGGCAGAACCTCCCGCACCTTCCGTCCGGCCAGGAGTTGGACCCGACCCGCAGCCCGCACGTTTTTTTCCCAAGCCGCCAAACGGGCCAGGAAGGCCGGCAGTTCACCTTGGGGCACCTCACGGTAGTGCACGGCGAAGCCTCCGGGTTTAGGCTCCAGCCACCAGCCGGAGAAAGGCGCCAGGCTGGCCGTCAGCTCTTCCTGTCGGCGTTGTGTCTCCCCCGAGTCTGTCGCCGGGCTGGTCAAACGGACCAGCCTGCCATTGAGGAGGGCTTCCCCCCCGTGGGAGCCCAACACATCCAGCCCCGGCACCGGGAGAAGCTCTTTGAGTTCGGCCAGGGGACGGCCGGACACCACCAGCACCCGCAGGTCCCGACGGTTGGTGAGCCGGCCCAACAGCTCCAGCAGATCCGGGGTGGGCCGGGCCAGCTCCGGTCGGGGGGCGATGTCCACCAGGGTGCCGTCATAATCCAGGAACAAAAGGAGGAGGCGGCCCCGCTGCCTGACCTGCTGGACCTGTTGGACCAGGCGCTTCACCTGGGCCAAAAACTCCTGCCCCTCAGCAGGCGCCCTGACCGTCTCAGCCACCTGCCCGGGCCCTCAAACGCCGGAGCCACTTGTCCACTTCCACGGCGATGACCACCGTCAGGGAAACCAGCCCGATGCGCAGCCATTCCATCACCTGGATGGGTTCCATCCGGAATATCCACTGCATGACCGGAAGGTAGATGGCCGCCAAATGGGCCGCCACCGAGGCGATGATGCCGAAAAAGAGGAAAGGGTTGCCCAAAGGGTTCATCAAAAAGACCGATTGCATTTCCGAGCGGCTGTTCCAGGCTTGAAAGAACTGAAAGAACACCATGGTGGACACCGCCACCGTGCGGGCCTTTTCCAGGGGCACGCCCTGGTTCAGGGCGTGGATGAATTCATAGACCACCCCGGCCGAGATGAGCAGGGCCACATAGATGGTGCGCTCCACCAGCATGCGGGACATGATGCCACTCTGGGGAGGCAAGGGGGGACGCTCCAGGACTCCCTTCTCCCCTGGCTCAAAGGCCAAGGCCAAAACTTGCAGACCATTGGTGACCAGGTTGATCCATAAGAGCTGGGCCGGCAGGTAGGGGAGGGGAAGCCCCAGGATCACCACGGCCAAAATGGAAATGATGGCGGAGATGCCGGTGGGGAGGAGGAAAAAAGTAACCTTGCGGAGATTGTCGAAGACCACCCGGCCCAGCTCCACCGCCCGATAGATGCTGACGAAATTGTCGTCGGTGATGATCATATCAGCGGCCTCTTTGGCCACGTCGGTGCCGGTTTTGCCCATGGCCACCCCGATGTGGGCCGCCTTCAGGGCCGGGGCGTCGTTCACCCCGTCGCCGGTCATGGCCACGATCTCGCCCTGGCGGATCAACTGCTGGGTGATGCGCAGTTTATGGTGGGGAGCGACCCGGGCATAGACCGAGACTTGCTTTACCAAGTGGTAGAGGGCTGCGTCGCTCATGGTTTCGATCTCCCGGCCGGTGAGCACCCGGCGCACGGCGCCTTCCGGACCGGCCCGGCGCACCATGGCGGCCAGGACGTCCTTCACATAGGAAAAGAACTCCATGTCGTTCAAGGCCGCCAAGTGTTGGCCGGTGAGGCTGTCGGGGGCCGGGCTGTGGAGACCGGTGCGCTGGGCCAGGACATGGGTCACCTCTTGAACGAGGGAGAAGAGCTCCTCATCGGTCATCTCGTCAATGGGTTTGGCCAGGAGGTCCTCCACCGGCTCTTCAGCGGCCACGATGCCCAGTTCCCGGGCGATGGCTTCGGCGGTGACCGCGTGATCGCCGGTGATCATCACCACCCGGATGCCGGCCCGTTTGCAGCCGGCCACCGCGTCCACCGCTTCGGGGCGGGGCGGGTCCATCATCCCCTGCAGACCGGCGAAGATAAGGCCGCTTTCCAGGTCCGCCATGGTGATTTCCGTCTGCTGGGCGGGGACCTCCTTGTACGCCATGCCCAGCACCCTCAGGCCTTCCCGGGCGAAATGCTCCGCCACCTTGGGGACCTGGGCCCAGGCGTCCAGACGGCAGGCGGAGCAGATGTCCAGAAGTTTTTCCGGCGCGCCCTTGACGAACACCAGGTTGCGGTGGCCATCCCGGTGCAGGGTGGCCATGTAGCCCCGGTCCGATTCGAAGGGGATGATAAACAGTTGGGGATAGCGCTCCCGCTCCGCCTGCGGGTCCAGGCCGGCCTTCATGGCCGCCACGATCAAGGCCCCTTCGGTGGGGTCGCCGTCCACCTTATATTCTCCCTCCTCCAGGAACAGATCGGATTCATTACACAACAAGCCGATGCGGAAGAGCATCAGGAGATCGTGGTCCCCGGTGGGGCGGATGGGGCGCCCCTCTTCCAGGATGTCGCCCTGGGGGACATAGCCGCTGCCCCCCACCTCGTAAATATGGGCCCCGTCGTAAACCCGCTTCACCGTCATTTCGTTTTTGGTGAGGGTGCCCGTCTTGTCGGAGCAGATCACCGTGGTGCTGCCCAGGGTTTCCACCGCCGGAAGTTTGCGGATAATGGCGTTTTTCTGGGCCAGGCGGGCCACGCCGATGGCCAGGGTGATGGTTACCACAATGGGCAGGCCCTCCGGAATGGTGGCCACGGTGGCCGCCACCGCGGTCATGAACATGTCCTTGACGCTCTCCCCCACCAGGATGCCCACCAAAAAGAGCAGGGAAGAGGCCACCAGCACGGTGATGCCGATGGCTTGGGCAAAGCGGTCGAACTTTTCCTGTAGGGGGGATTTGGTGACCGTGATTTCCTCGACGTCCTTGGCGATCTGGCCCAGAATGGTGCGAGAGCCGGTGGCCACCACCACTCCCTTGGCCCGGCCGTTCACCACCACCGTGCCCATGAAGGCCATATTCCGCTGGTCGCCGGGGGTGAGGTTGTCTTCGGAAATCACCCCATGGGTTTTGGCGACGGGGATGGATTCCCCGGTAAGCATGGACTCGTCGATTTTGAGCTCGATGCACTTCAGTAAGCGCAGATCCGCCGGCACCCGGAAACCGGAGGCCAGCAACACCACGTCCCCCGGCACCAGTTCCTCGCTGTTGACCTCCTGCTCCCGGCCGTCCCGCAGCACCCGGGCGCGGGGCACCATCATCCGGGCCAGCGCCCGTACACTTTTTTCGGCCTTGAATTCCTGCAGGAAGCCAATGATGGCGTTCAGCAGGAGCACCGCCGCGATCACGCCGGTGTCCTTGTATTCCTGAAGGACTGCGGTCACCAGTGCGGCGATGAGCAGGATATAGATCAACGGACTTTTGAACTGGTGCAGGAGGATCTTCAACTTGCTGATCCTCTCGGCCTCCGCCAGCTTGTTGGGGCCGAATTCCTGCAAGCGCTCCCTGACGTCGGTCTCAGAGAGGCCGTGTTCCGAGGTGTTCAGGTCGGAAAACAGGCGCTCAGGCGGCAGTTGATACCAGTGCATCGGTTCTCCTTGGCAATCCCTGTTAATGTTTGATGACGTGGACATTATACCAGATTTTGCACTTCCGCTCTGAGATTCGCCACGTGGTCGGGGGGAAGGGGCACGCCTGGGTCAGGCGCCATGGGGGAAAGCTGCCGCTCGGTGGGTCTGCCGGCTGGACGGCTCGAGGGGAGCCAGCCGCTGGCCCTTTGTTCGTTACACCATCGGGAAACTTCTTCATGCCCGCGAAGGAAATGGTGCGGGCGGCCACCGGACGGGGGACTTGAAAAGAACGGGAAGGAAGCTTATTTTCCAAAATAGAGCGCCCCAAGACCAAATAATTTGCCTGGTGTTTTAAGAAGAAAACATGCTTTTCATGAAAAATTCTGTATTAAAATCTCAATTTAGTTAAAAATCAGTAACATATCCATATGGCATAGAGATTGCATTTTTTAGAGATAAATGCCTAGAGATATGACCATATTTCAAACCATCATCTCAAAGAATTCTCTCTAGTATTCCGGCCCACGGAACACCGGAAAGGAGGAAAGCCCACAGGGGAGGCGGGTTTTCTCCTTCAGGGGGATAGGGTTCAGCGACAGCCGGAACGGCGGCCGGAGCATGCAGAGAGGAAACACCAACGCCAAACCGTTCAATATTCTGAACATCGAAGGCTGGCCAGTACAACCGGGTGACGAACATCCGTTGCCGTCTTGAAGGCCCTGTAAATGTTTATTTGTTGAGACGGAGTCGTCCAGACTCTTTCCCATTTGAAGCCGGCAGGGAAGGTTCACAGGGCCGGTAGCCAGGTGGTGAAAAAGCCTGGGGGGGTATAAGGGCATTGAGCCGGGGCAGTTCGCAAAACTTTCCTGGTGCGGGGGGGGAAGCAGGGCTTCCGGGTGAACGTTCAACCTGGGGGCCGGAGCTGGATAATGAAAGTGCCGTTTTGCCTTTGTCCGGCTTTGCTTGGTGTGGGGTGGCCCTATTTCCCTCCTCAGGGGGCCCGGCCCTATCCATCGTCCAATTTCGGGCAACCCGTCAATTCCGGGGGAGCAAATCCCTTCCTCAGGTGGGGAGGAAATCTCTCTTACCCGCCCGCCAGACTCACCGTTCCCGTTCTTAGCCCGCTGACCTGGCTCCAGGTACCTCCTTTCCTGCAGGGCTTGGCCAGTAGTGCGCCTTTGTATATCAACGTTGCGGGACAAGGGTGGCGGCCAGCCCCTTATTTGCCCTGTGGAACGATGCCGGCGCCGGCCGGGGAGGAGCGATCGTCCAGGGAACGGGAAATTGGCTGCCAGGGTGGCCCCGCTTCCCCCGGAAAGGGGGGAGGAGCGGGAAGCGAAAGCCCCGGGATTGGGAGGGACTTCACGAGCTGCACGTCCATGACCTCCCCGCCAGCCAATGACCCAGGGGGGTTTTCGATTCCCCTGGGCGTCACCCGGGACCTTCTGGTCAGGAGGCAGAGCATCAGAGCTTTGCCTGCTGATGAAAGTTGGTTTCGTACCCTGTTCGAGGAATCCCGGGACGCCGTTTTCCTCAGCCGTCCTGATGGACGCCTGGTGGAGGTGAACCGGGCCGGGGTGAGCCTCACCGGTTGGGGCAAGGCCGAGCTGCTGGGTCGTTCCCTGGAAATGCTGGTGCCGTCATCGGAAGTTCCGCGTTTGCTGGACCTCTTGGCACAGGTGGCCGCGGGGGCAGTCGTGGAGCAGGAAATCCCGTTGCTGCGGCGCGATGGCACCTCGGTGGTGGCGGAATGGCACCTCAAACTTCTGACCATTGGCCGCCAGCCTTTCCTCTACCTCACCATCCGGGATATCAGCGCGGTGAAACAGGCGCACGAAGCCTTACGGATTTCGGAGCGCAAGCTGCGCCTTCTGGCCCGCCGGATCATCAGCGCCCAGGAGGAGGAACGACACCGACTCTCCCGGGAGCTGCATGACGAAGTGGGCCAGGGCCTCACCGTCATCAAGTATTTTTTGAGCTCCCTCCTGCAAAGACTCCCGGAACAAGAGGCGGAGCTCCGGCAGGAGTGCGCATCCATGGTGCACTATTTGCGCACGTTCATCGACAACATCCGACGTCTGTGTCGGGATCTGAGTCCCTATCTCTTGGAGGAACTGGGGCTGACGGGTTCTTTGCAGCACCTGCTGGGTGAGACGGCCCGCCAGTTTCATTTCCAGGGGGTGGCCAAGATCGATCCAGTGGACGGTTTGTTCCCCCGAGAGGTGGAGGTCAATCTCTACCGCATTTTCCAAGAGGCCCTGAGCAATATCGGCAAGCATGCCCAGGCGAGCCGGGTGACCTTGCGCATCCAACGGAAGCCCCATGAGGTGGTCTGCTGCCTGAAGGATAATGGCCGGGGCTTCGAGGTGCACCGGGCCACGGCTCAGCGGCCGGTGTCCCGGGGCAGCATGGGACTTACGGCCATGGCGGAGCGGGCCCGCATGATGGGCTCGGAACTCAAGCTTCAGAGTCAGCCGGACCGGGGGACCACTGTCAGTTTCGTCATCCCGTTAACCACCTCAAGGAGGGAACCGAAATGTCTGCCTACTCCATAATCCTGGCCGATGACCACATCCTGGTGCGCCAGGGGTTACGGCGCATTATGGAGGAGCATTCCGATTTGGCGGTGATCGGGGAGGCTGGGGATGGCATGTCCCTGTTGGACCTTTTGCGGCAGCAGCCGGCGGACTTGGTGATCATGGACATCACCATGCCGGGCTTGAGCGGCACCGAGGCCTGCAAGCGCATCAAGGCGGGCTTTCCTGACACCAAGGTGCTCATCCTGACCATGCACAAGAACAAGGAATTGCTGCAACACGCCATCGCGGCGGGGGCGGATGGCTATCTGCTGAAGGAAGACGCCACCCAGGAGCTCAAAAAGGCCATAGATTGCATCCGCCAAGGAGCCACTTACATCTCGCCCCTCTTAGCCAGGGTGCTGGAGGAATTTTTCATTAAAAGCCATCGGGGGGCCGGCCCCCAGGAAGGAGCGGCGGAACTCAGCGCCCGGGAAATCGAGATCGTCAAGCTCATCGCCGAGGGGAAATCCAGCAAGGAGATCGCGCAGCTCCTTTGCCTGAGTTACCGCACGGTGCAGAATCATCGCACCAGCATCATGCGCAAGCTGAACACCTGCAAGTGCACCGACCTGGTGCGCTATGCGCTTCTTAAGGGCTATGCCAGTATCTGAAATCGGTCCTTAGAGTATTTCTCTCCAATAGTCCAAAGGAATTTCACTCCACGAAAAAGGTATTCTTTACCCTCTTGTCTTGCCCCTTTACCGGTGCTATCCATCACAAGTAACCGAATGGACCCACTTCCGGGCAGGAGGTGCGGCCGGGTTTCGGCCGGTCCTTCCAAACCTGAAAATGGGCCAAGGAGCACCGGAGGACGGGCGCCATGGCGCATTACCACATCATACTGGCTGAAGACCATGTGATGGTGCGCCAGGGAATCCGCAAAATTATCGAGGCTCATCCGGAATTCATGGTGGTGGCGGAGGCCGGCAACGGCTCGGAGTTGCTCGATCTGTTGGACAAGGTGCCCGTCGATCTGGTCATCACCGACATCTCCATGCCATCTTTGTCGGGAATTGAAGCTGCACGGCAGATCAAGGCCCGCCATCCCCGAGTGAAGGTTCTCATCCTTTCCATGCACAAGCGGCGGGAGTTGCTCAATCTTGCCATGCGGGCCGGGGCCGATGGCTACCTGCTCAAAGAGGATGCGGAATCGGAACTTTATTCAGCCCTTGAAAACATGCGCCGGGGGGGAATTTACGTCTCGCCCCTGTTGGTCAACTCCCTGGAGGACCTTTTGCATGATGCCGGAGGCCTCTCTTTAGGGAGACAGCGACGAGGGTTCAATTCCCTGACGGATCGGGAGGCGCAAGTCCTCAGACTCATCTGCGAGGGAAAATCCACCAAAGAGATCGGCTCCCTCCTCTATCTGAGTTTTCGCACCATCCAACACCACCGGGCCAATATCAAACGCAAGCTGAACCTCAAGACCACCTCTGACCTCATGAAATACGCCTTGCGACAGGGCCTTGCCTCCCCCTGAAACGGTGCCGGTGAACATTCATCATCAAGGGGAGTCTTTGGGCCATGGTGCCATGCGGACCTGGCCGCCAACTGCCGGATGACCCAGCCCTGGCAGGGAAAAGGCCGGCGAGGCGTTGGGGCCCTGGAACTCGACCTCCAACCTGTTGATATCGTGATGGAATATGGTAGGGGGGGAAGAACCCCGGGCGGCGAAAGGGGAAAGGGCGTCACCAGAGGACGTTTTCCTCACCTGAATGAACCGGCTGACCTGAGCATTTTCCTCTCCCCCTTCTGAGTAATTTTCTCCACCGGAAATTGAGTAATTCACCCTGCCTATGAGAAGAGCAATCATGAAGATTGACCTAACTGAAAAAGGTATTTCGCCTCATTGATGAATGATTCTTGCGCGGTTATTGTTAAATTATTAAAGTTGGGACATATGTAATCGCCGTTGCATATGTAACCAAGGGGGCGGTAGCGTGTCTTCAGCCAGCCAATGGTACGTGATACATACCCATGGAAAGCACGAAACCAAAGTTGAAGTTTATCTGGGGAAAAAAGGATTGAACATATTTTTGCCGCGCATGACCATGGTAAGCCGCCGCCGGGATCGGAAAAAATATCTGCAAGTGCCGTTGTTTCCGGGATATGTGTTTGTTCATACCGATTTGTCGCAGGAAAGCTACCATCATATTGTTAAATCGCCAGGGGTGGTGCGGATTTTGGGGAATCAGCGGGAATATTTTCCGGTGGCTCCGGAGGTCATTGAATCAATCCGCCTGATGGTGGCCAGCCAGCGGGCCTATTATCCCTGGGAGCATTTGGAGAAGGGGCGCCGAGTCCGAATCGTAGAGGGCCCGTTGACGGGGGCGGTTGGCGTGGTGGAACGTGTCAAGGATAACAAGCGCCGCTTGATTGTGGCGGTGGAGATCCTGGGCCGCTCAGTGGCGGTGGACTTGGAAAACGAAGCGGTGGAACCGGTGGGTTCATGATTTGTGAAGTCTTGTGGCGAAATGAGGGAACCATGATGAGGATTTTGCCGGCAATCCTGGTGGGAATTTTCGTGATGTGCGGCTTTAGCGGCTGCGGCGGGGTGTCCTCCCCTGGCACTTACAAGCTGCCGGCTGAAGCACAAGTTCAACCCGGCAAAGGCAAGAAGGCGACGTTGCAGCAAACGATCCTGAACCAGGGGCTGGCATGTCCGGCCAACCCCAGCAATTACCGGATCGGGCACGAAGACCTCTTGGAGATCAATATTTATGGACAGGATAAGTTAAACCGCGTGGTGCGGGTGGACCGTGACGGCCTGATTAAGTTACCCCTTATCGGCGAAGTCAAGGTCAATAACCTGAGCACCACCGAAGTAGAACGTAAGTTAGAGAAATTGTATGAAGAAAATTATCTGCAAAATCCGCAGATCACGGTGTTCGTAAAGGAGTATCGCAATCAACGGGTCTCGGTGGTGGGGGCGGTGAATAAGCCCGGAGTCTTCCCCATGATCGGTCCCCGCACGATTTTTGAGATGCTGTCGGAGGCCGGCGGCCTGAAAGACGAGGCCGGTGACATGGTGCATATTATCAGGAAGGGCGGCAGCGGCGGCGTGGCCGGGAAAGCCGAGCCGGCCGGGGCTCAGGCGCAAACCTTGATCATCAATCTGAGAAGCGCGCTGAGCCAAGGCGTGGCTGATCTCTGTTCCCTCACCATTCAAGATGGTGATGTGATTAATGTGCCCTATGCCGGCTATGCGTACGTCACCGGCGAAGTGCAAAAGCCCGGGAAAGTGGCGGTAAAACAGGGGTTGACGGTTACCCAGGCCGTGGCCATGGCAGGGGCGTTTACCCCCATTGCTTCCGAGCAGCTGCAAATCCTGAGGTTCGACGAGAAGGGCGATCGCCAGATTATTGCGGTGGACTACCGGGAATTGGCCCAAGGCAAGGGGAACGATATCCTGTTGCAGGAAGACGATGTGGTGGTGGTGCCCCCCAGCGCGGGCAAGAGGATTTGGCAAGGAATCGCCAGCATATTCCGGGGGGCAATTTCTGTAGGCTATTATGCCGCCCCATAGAGGAGCTCCGACATGTCAGAGGACCTTAGACCTTCCTATTTTTTAGTGCCGCGGGAACCCAATCTGCCGGCTGAACGGGTGATATGGCCGGAGCGCATCCTGCCCCATGCCGGAGGCGGCGGCAAATTCACCCTCAGGAAATACTGGGAACTTTGCCTGCGGCGCAAGTGGTTGATTCTCGGCTGCATTCTGGTGGTGGTGCCGCTGTGGATGGTGGTGACCCTTCTCAGGACCCCGGTTTACAAGGCCTCCGCCCTGGTGCAGATTACCAGCGACAATCCCGGTTCCATTGTGAGTTCCAAGGATTCCATGGGGAATCTATTCAACTGGGAAGGACGCCAGGAGTTCGCCCAGACACAGTTTCAGATCCTCCAAAGCCGGACCTTGGCGCAGCGCATTATAGAAAAACTCGGTTTGCAGTCCCATCGGGAGTTTCAGCAAGACAAGGATCTGAGCGCCGACATGGCAATGATGCTCATGGTGGATAAGTTCCTCAAGAACCTGGATGTACGTCCGGAAAGAAATTCCTTTTTGGTGCGCGTTTCCTATGAGTCCTCCGACCCGAATCTAAGCCAAGCCGTGGCCAACGCTTTGGTGGAGGAGTACCGGCAATTCGGCATGGAATCGCGCTCCCAGGCTTTCAGCGCAGTGCAGAAATGGTTAGACAATCAGCTCCAGAACTTAAGGGCCAAAGTTGAATCATCTGAACGGCAGCTTTATAACTTTACCGAGAAGGAGAGCGTTGTTGAACCGGAAAGCAAAGAAAATGTAATCCTGCAAAAATACGCTGATCTCAACAACCTGCTAACCAAAGCGGAAGCGGATCGGGTCGCCAAGGAGGCACAGTACAAGCAGATACAATCCGGCGGATTGGATGCTCCCATCATTCTCAACCATCCCCTCATCGTGAAACTGCGTGAAGAGGTGGCGGTGCAGGAATCCAAGGTGGCCAGTTTGGGGAGAATTTACAAGTCGGGCCATCCCGAATTGCAGACCGAGCAGGCCAAACTTGGACAGTTGCGGGCCCGCCTCAAAGGGGAGGTGTCCCGCCTCGCCAACGCCATTAAATCGGACTATGAATCGGCCAAGCGGACCGAGGAGATGCTGGTGCAGAATCTCGCCAAGCAAAAGCAATTGGTGGCCAACCTGCAGCGGCAGACGGCGAAGTACAAAATTTACAAGCGGGACGTGGAAGTCAATGATGCCCTGTACAAGGGGCTGCTGACCCGGATGAAGGAGGCCAGCATCGCCAGCACCATGGTACCCACTAATGTGCAGATTATTGACGAAGCCCAGCGGCCTCTCAAGCCGTCCCGCCCCAACAAGGCTCTCCATTTGGCGCTGGCTTCCCTCCTGGGGGTTTTCGGCGGCCTCGGTTTGGCATTTATCGTGGACCATCTAGATGACTCCATTAAAAGTATTGAAGAATTGGAAGAGTCCTCCCGGCTGCCGGTGTTGGGGCTGGTGCCAGCCCTGGAGACCGCCCACCAGGTGCGGAGCCTCCCGTCGGGGGCGAAAAATCCCAGCTTGAATTATCTCCAGGACTACAGTTCGGAGATGTCAGAGGCCATCCGGCAGCTGAAAACTCTCATACTCCTGAAGGATATTGCGCATCCTCCACGGACGTTGACGATTACCAGCCCCAATCCCGGCGAGGGCAAAACCACCATCGCGGTGAATCTGGCCTGCTCGCTGGCCATGCAAGGAAGGAAGGTTCTCCTCATTGATGCGGACCTCAAGCGGCCTCAATTGCACAAGGTGTTTAACCTCATCAATTCCCCCGGACTGAGCGATTATCTGCGGGCCTCCTGTTCCCTCAGCCAGATCATCCAGGCTACTGACATGCCTAACCTGCATGTCATCGGCAGCGGTAACGGCGCCGAGGTACCGGCCGAAATCATCGGCACCGAGGCCTTGACCGCCTCTCTGCAGGAATTGGCGGGAGGATGGCACCATGTGATTGTAGATTCGCCTCCCATTCTGTGCTCCGCTGACGGCTTGGTTCTGTCGGCGTTGACCGATGGCGTGATTCTGGTGGTGCGGCATTTAAGCACCTCTTTGGAAGCTGGCCGTCTGGCCCAAAAATATCTGCAAAAGGTCAATGCCACTGTGATCGGGACAGTTATCAATTACGCCGACTTCAAAAAATATGGCTATCGTTATTCGTATTCCAGTTGATAACACCAATCGGAGGAACATATTACCGGAAGGAAACAAGGAATATAATATAAATTTATCAATAAATGTCAGCAAATTTAGGGAATTTAATGCCATGTTGCAGCGGATCGTTGACATTTGTCTTTCATTAATAGGTTTGGGAATCTTCTTGATTCTCTATCCGTTTGTTGCCTTGTTGATCAAGATGGATTCACGAGGCCCAGTTTTATACAAATGTCCGAGAGTCGGCCAAGGGGGGAAGATTTTCTCCATGTACAAATTCCGCACGATGTATGAGGATGACACAATAGGGCAATCCGTTAGTCCTAAAGGGGATCCTCGCGTCACCCCGGTGGGAAACATCCTGCGGCGCCTCAAGATTAATGAGATCCCCCAATTCCTGAATATTCTGAAGGGAGAAATGACGTTGGTAGGGCCCCGGCCGGAAGCCCCGGATTTGGCGGCTGCCTATCCTCCTGAAGCGCAGAAAATCTTTTCCGTTAAACCGGGGTTGGTGGGGCCGAATCAGATAATGGGAAGGAATGAAGAGGATTTGTACCCGCCCGGGGTGGATGCGAAAGAATATTATCTGACCAACATCCTTCCAAGGAAAATTTCTGTTGATCTCAGATACCTCGCAGAAAAATCACTTGGGTTGGACCTCAAATATCTCTTACTGGGCATGTGGGTGACAATGACCGGGATCAGAACAAGATAATTCAAGATATGAGGACAGCATCAATTCAAAAAAGAAAGGGTAAACCCATGAAAGTGATAATAATGGCAGGGGGAAGAGGAGTTCGACTGGCGCCTCTTACGGAGGTCATTCCCAAGCCCTTGGTCCCCATAGGGGGAATGCCGATCTTAGAATTTATTTTGCGCCAGCTAAAGAACCAGGGATTTACCAAAATAACTTTGGCGGTGGGATATTTGGCCGAACTGATTCAGGCCTACTTTGGCAATGGCTCCCGGTTTGGAGTCGAGATAACCTATTCCTATGAGCCCGAGCCGTTGGGAACGGCAGGTCCCCTGTCGCTGATAGATGAACTCCATGAACCTTTCATCGTGATGAACGCCGATGTCATGAGCAATATTAATTTTAATGACTTGCTGCTTTTTCACCGGTCACATGGAGGGGTTGCCACCATAAGCTCCTATGAGTTAAGCATAAAGATTGATTTGGGAGTGATTATTAAAAATGGTAATACGCGAATTGTTGGGTATGTTGAAAAACCTACTTCCCAATATCTGGTAAGCATGGGAATTTATGTGTTTGAACCCGAGGTCTTAAGATTTATCAAAAAAGGGAGTTATTTGGACTTTCCGGATTTAATACAGCTATTGCTGGATCATGATCTACCCGTCCACCATTTCCATTTTCAAGGGTTTTGGTTGGATATTGGCCGGCACGACGACTATGCCAAGGCAAACAATGAATTTACCCATCTTCTTCAGGAATACAATTTTCAGTTAGATGCTCCACCCAATATGTGAGGCGAGCATTTGCGATCTGGCCACTACCATCACCTTCAGGGAAACTAGCCTTTCCTTTTCCTGTGTCTAAACCGAACAACACCATTATGGCAAAAGGCGACGTTGGCAGCCGCGCGGTTTTCTTTAATTTCGCCACTAACTTGGGAATCAGTGCCCTCAACCTTTTTACCGGCGTCGTTACTGCCAGGCTTCTACAACCGACGGGTAGGGGGGAATTGGCGGCGGTCTTATTATGGCCTACTATTCTTGCAGATTTAGGGATCTTGGGAACGAACTGGGCACTGACCCGAGAAATCTCCGCACGGCCAAATGAGGAAGCCCAGTTGGCCATTACGGCCCTTAAAGTTAGTTTGGTTCTCGGGGTCATTTCCATGGGGGTGGGGTATTTGGCCATTCCTTGGCTGCTCCCGGCGGACAAAAGGTATTTGGCCTGGATAGCCCAATTTTTTCTGTTATGGCTCCCGGTGAAATTCATCTGTTTAAATTTAATGGCTTTAGACCATGGAAGTTTGCGCTGGCGGAGATTCAATTTCATCAGGGTGTCCATGGTACTTCCTTATGCGTTATTTCTTTTATTGTTCATTATTTGGCAGATAGTCAGTCTGCTGTGGTTTGTCATTGCACTGTTAACCAGTAATGTCATTACAGCAATCTTACTACTTATTTTTCATCGCCATAATTTTGTTCAGTGCTCGGGAAATAGTATCGGCGGCATCGAGATCCTGCGAAAAGGGATGCCTTTTTTCGGTGCCGCTCTTTCGGCGGTAATTGCAATGCAAATTGACAAAGCGCTGGTGGTGACACTGTTGCCAGCCGAAGCGGTGGGATGTTATGCGGCGGCCCTGTCATTCGCCTCTGCACACACTGCCTTGGGTTTAGCATTGGGGCTGACTTCTTTTGCGGCCCTAGCCAATGAGCCTGACCGCTGGCATCAAGGTCGTTATTTAGCAAAGATATTCCGCCAGTCGACGCTGCTTTATTTGGGTGCGGGCAGCTTGGTGGCCTTGGTAGCACCTGTGGCTATTGTGCCATTGTTCGGGCAGAAATTTTCGCCGGCCATGGTTCCGGCAGCCATTATGGCTCTTACCACCTCATTACAATCATTGGGAAATATCCTTAATGAAGGGCTTCGGGGATTGGGGAACCCTCTTCCAGGAATCGTTTCACAGCTTTTGGGAAGCGCTGTAGTTGCGATACTGGCTTGGATGGTGGTGCCTACGTATGGGATTGTGGGACTTGCCTGGATCACAGCCTTGGGAGGTGGACTTCAACTTATTCTGTTGGCAGGGGTGGTGTTGTGGTTGTTTGGTCTGAAGCCCTCCCATCTGTGGGGGGTGCGGGTAAATGAAGTTAAAGCGCTCTACGGGCGCATCGCTGCGCTTTTGCCCAATTGAGATTTACCCCTTCTCTTAGCAAACAGATAAAATGTAAAAATAACAGGAAATACAATTCAGAGCCAATAAGAAAGGTATGGCATAACATGGTTCAAAATGTGCCATCATATCAAAATCCAATCATATACCGTTTTTTTTGCGCCGGGTTGTTTATATGGTTTTCATCGCTCACTTTAATACAAATTTTTTTATCGCAATATAATCTTATGTCTATATATGTATATGTTCTTCTCTTTACCCCAACAATATTAATGTTATTGTTCTCTTTTGTTATTTATTGGAAATTAGAAAAAATCATGCCCGAAAGAAACCATAAAAAAATAAACATTGCTCTTTGCATATTTTTTGCGTATTTGTTTTGGGGTGGGATATCTGTATTATTTGCAATGGTTGAAGAAAAATATTACTTTATTGGCTTTGGTTATTTATTAGGTTATATTGTGACATTAAGTATTTTGGGATTAGCAAAAAAAATAAATATAACAGCTTATTGGAACCATCACAAGATACAGGGTCAACACGATATTGTATCCTATACTGCGTTCATTTCATCAAGTTTTCTAATAATCTTTATTTTGTTTTTATCATTATATGATGGTTCGTTATTTTCTGATACAAGGAATATCGTGAACTTGAAACCTGCTACCATAGGCTTGATTTCATTGCCGGTTTTCATATACCCCCTGGTTTATAGAATTAATATTATAAGATTAATTTTGATGGGTGTAGCTTCCCTGCTTATTATTTTAACTGGAAGCAGGACAGCTATTTTATCAATTATTACAATAATAATATTTATTTTTTCTATAAAAAGACCTATATATTTAATATTATCAATTGTAATGGGAATGTGCATTGCCTTCTTCCATCTGGAAACAATCCAATATATTAACGATAGAATTCTTTATCTTGATGATTATTACAGAGGGTTGAGTTCATTGAGTGGCCGCTGGGACTTATGGGCTGAATTTTGGAAAATTTTTGAAAAAAGCCCGATTGTTGGATATGGCTTTCGAATGACTGACATATTTTTGGAGTCAAAGGAAGTAGCATCAGCTCATAATGCATACTTAAGTTCATTAGTGGAGACGGGTATAGTTGGAACCACTTTTTTGCTGAGTGCAGTGTTTTTAACAATGATTAATCTGGCCAAAAAAACAATAAAATACCAAAATGATGCAGCCTTTTTCTATTTATCAATCTTATTGGCAGCCTTAATTTTCGGCATGGGAGAGCGGTTTATCATTAATATCGGGAATGTAACATCTATATTATGCATGTTTGCAATATTGATTAACAACGATACATTACCATTAGAATACAATTGCTTTCCGTTTATAGAGTATTATGCGATCAAAGTAAGCAAAAACGAAAACAATTGGGGAAAGGGATTAGGGTTGACAGCGCATCCTTTGGATCTAAAAGAAGGTTCCCGGCGCAGAGAGTGGTTGATATCGTGAACGTTTAGCAGGCTGTTGAAAAACTCTTTTTCTTGATGACCGTAATTAATGCTGTGCATAATGACAAAAAGGTGCTAAAGTCAACGATAACAATAGGTTATCCGGAGGCAGCCTTTATGCGCGGCAACGATGTGCAGCAGCAAGCCATGTTCAGCTACCTTTCCCC
>FWPV01005560.1_pt1 | contig 25013 bp, 28 predicted proteins | sample 2228371 | NCBI WGS metagenome assembly FWPV01 (sample SAMEA103939776, study PRJEB20133) | metagenome | reverse complement strand
CTTCATCACGCTGCATGTCACAGGTGCGCCGGACGTGGACGCGGCGCGCCAGGTTGCCATGGCCATCGCCACCTCCCCGCTGGTCAAGACTGCTTTCTACGGCGGGGATGCCAACTGGGGGCGTATCCTGGCGGCAGCGGGGCGGGCCGGCGTGCCACTGAAAGCCGACCGGCTGGCTCTGTGGATCGCGCCCGGCGAAAGCGACTGTGTCGACGGCCTGCAACTGGTGGCGGGCGGCAGTTCCACCGCCTACAGCGAGGAGGACGCCGCCACGATCATGGCTGCTCCGGAGGTCAGTGCGCGGCTGGATCTGGGGCTGGGCGCGGCAGCCTGTACCGTCTGGACGTGTGATCTGAGCCACGACTACGTTTCGATCAACGGCCATTACCGCACATGAGGCCAGCCAGAGGACACATCACGAACGGCAGGCGGGTATGGTGAGCGCCCGCCTGCTGGATTCGGTACAATGGGGGCGCGACTGTCCGCCCCCACATTGTTGGTGCTGCTATGGCTGAGCCGGTTATTCTCCTTCAGGATGTGACCTTCGCCTATCCGCCGGTATTGCTGGATGGCGAGCCGTTGCGTGTCCTGCGCGGGGTGACGCTGGAAGTACCGGCGGGTCAGTTCGTCGGCGTGATTGGCCCTAACGGAGTCGGCAAGACCACCCTGCTGCTCATTCTGGCCGGGCTGGCCCCTCGCCTGACCGGCGGCTGGCTCTCCGGCGTGGTGCAGGTGCGTGGTCGCGTCGGGATGGTGTTTCAGGAGCCGGAAGGGCAGCTCTTCAATCCGACTGTCGAGGCTGAAGTCGCCTGGGGGATGGAGAACCTGGGTCTGCCCGTTGAGGAGATCGAACGCCGCCTGGAATGGGCGCTGCGGGCGATGGACATCGCCGATCTGCGCGCCGCTGCGCCGGGCACACTCTCCGGCGGGCAGCAGAAGCGCGTAGCACTGGCGGCGGCGCTGGCCATGCAGCCGGACATCCTCCTTCTGGATGAACCGACGTCCGGCCTGGATCCGGTCGGCCAGCAGGAGGTCCTGGCCGCGCTGGAAGATCTGCGCCGTGCCTACCCGGTGACGGTTATTCTGGTGGAGAATGACGCGGAGACGGTCGTCCATTTTGCGGAGCGGGTGCTGGTACTCCACGAGGGACGTATCGTCCGTGACGGGCTGCCGTCGGCCATCTTCCGTGAGATCGCCTTCCTGGACGAGATTGGCGCGCCGCTCCCCCCGGCGGCGCGGCTGGCGGCCATGCTGCGCGAGGCCGGGCTGGATGTTGACTTCCTGACGCTGGCGGAGGCTATCACTGCGCTCCGGCGCACGTGAGACGTCGTCTGTGGTTGCACATTCTGAGCAACCATTTGGTGTGCCGGGCAAAATACGATATAAACTCCCCGGGATATCCAACTGCACACTGGAGGTTTGGCTTGAACATCCTGTTCCCGGCGCGGCTGGTCGCTGCGCTCAGCATCCTGATCCTGGTCGGCCTCCTCTTGGCAGGTTGCGCCACCGCCCCCGAGGGTATTGTGGTGGGTGCGGAAGCCCCTGCCTTCACCTTGCCCGCCGCCGACGGGCGCCAGATCACACTGGCGGATTACCGCGGGCAACCCGTCCTGCTCTTTTTCCACATGGCTGTTGGCTGACCGCCCTGCCTGCAGCAGGTCGTGGACCTGCAAAACGATGCGGCGTTCCAATCGCTGGGGGTGGCTGTCCTGAGCATTGCCTTCGATAGCGCCGAAGAGCAGTCCGCTGCGGCGGCAGAGCTGGGCATCACGGATGTACCGCTGCTGGTTGACGCCGATCATCGCGTCTCGGAAGCTTACCAGGTGCTGCAATGGGCCGTCCGCACCGGCGAACCGGGGCATACCTTCATCCTGGTGGATGAGGAAGGCAAGCTGGCCTGGATTCGTGACTATGGCGCGGCGGAGAATGGCGGGCAGATGTATGTGCCGGTGGCAGAACTGAGCGAGCAGATCAGCGCGGCGTTGCGCGGCTGAAGCCAGGAGACCGCTGGCGGGCCTCCCGGTCACGCTTACCGATGATGGTCATTTGCGGGGCGCAGCATGCTGCGCCCCGCCTGTTTTGGCCGGTTACCTGGCTCTGGCCTCCCGGTCTTTTATCGCTGCCCGTTGTCGCTACTTCCCTGCCCGGTTATCGACCTCGGTCACAAAAGCCCGCGCCAGGCGCAGCGTAATCGCCAGCGGGCGTGGATCATCGGTCAGGGTTGCATTCCACAGGCTGAACAGGATGCCGACCGGTTGCCCGTCGCGGGCCACGCGGCGCAACGCCGCTTCCACAACCTCAATGGAGGGGCCAGCCGGCGCGGGGTAACCCATACCGGGCATCTCCGCCGGGTCGATCACATCGGTGTCCAGATGGATGTACAGCGGGCGGTCTGGCAGGGGGGCTGTCAGCAGATCGCTGACCTTCAGCAGGTGCCTGACCTGGCTGCCACGCAGGGCAATGCTCTCCAGAGGGTCCAGGTCGCGGGCGTCGGTCAGGATGATGTTTTCTTCCGCGGTGGGCTGCAGATCAAGCGCCTGCAGCAGGCGCAGGTCGCCGCGCCCGACCAGCATCGCCAGCGGCATGCCGCCCAGGAATCCGCTGGGCGTGGTCTGCGGCGTGTTGAAGTCGCCATGCGCGTCAAACCAGATCACCGCCGGGCTGTGGTGTTCCAGACCCTTCATCACGCCCAGGCAACTGACACAATCGGCGGCGAAGATCAGGGGGATGCGCCCGGCATGGGCGCTGATCGTCGCTGCCAGGGCGCTGTTGACGGCGGCTACCGGGTCGCTGCCCGCGCTGAAATCCGGGGTCACGTCCACCCAGGGCGCGCCGATCTGCGCCGCAAACCCGCTGGCTTTGATCTGGTCGACTTCGGTGCGGCCCGCAACCAGTTTACCGATGAAGTGCGGCACCCCGATGCAGACATAGTCGGTCATGATGGTTCCTCCTCGTGTTGCAGCGATGGACAGATGCCTGATCTCAGGATAGTGTGCCGGTTGCCCGGCGCAGCGTGTTCACGTCCAGCGGCTGACCCTTGCTTGTGTCCGGTACAAGGGCGATCGCGCCCTCCGGGCATTGCCCTTCGCACACCCCGCAGCCCATGCATGCGGCCCGGTTGACCTCCGCGTGGGTGTTCACGGTGATGGCCTCAAAGGGGCAGCGCGTCTCGCATGTCCCGCAGGCCAGGCAGGCCTCCTCATTGACGCGGGCGACATAGCCGGAGGGGATGACCATCGGCACGCCGCGCTCACGCATGGCCTGGAGGCCGCCACAGCAGCACGGGCAGCAGTTGCAGATGGCGTAGAAACGCTCCAGCATGACATCCTTGAAGTAGGCGGCATGGATGTGGCCGCGGGCGTGCTCGGCTTCCAGAAGGGCCAGCGCCTCCGCTGTGGTGATCCGGCGACTGCTGGCCGGGTTGTGTTCCAGGATGAAGTCCACGAAGGGCTGGCCGACGACCATACAGACCTGCGTTGGCTGGCAGGGATTCTCCACACCGGCCCGGCACGGGCATTCATAGACGGCCACTTCCGGTGGGCCGTTGAGCACGATATCCCGCGCGGTGGTGTAAGGGATGATCTGTTCCAGCGGTTGCAGGGGGATCGGCTGCTCGACGCTGATCAGGGCCTTGGCGGCTTCCACCGGCATGACTTTGCCGTGGTAGACCGTTGCCCACAGGGGGTTATGCGGCCCGGCGTCTTTGACACGGGGGAAGAGCCAGCGCCGCGACCAGGTGATGTACTGCTCCGACCAGCGCATATAGGCGTAGCCTTCCCAGAAGCGGCGGCTGAAGATCTGTCGCCAGCCGCCCAGGGCCTGCAGGTAGGCCCGCGTGGAAGGGCGCAGCGGGCGGCCACGCTCCCCGAACAGCCATAGCGCGGCCAGCCCGGCGGCGATGGCGAGGACGATGATCAGGACAGGGTGCGCCAGCTGGAGCATGATCCGCTCTCCTGCGTGGTGGTCGGCGGAAAAATGTTGTCTGTATTGTACCGCCGGATGGCTCCGGCGCGACTCGCTGGCGCAAAAAGGCGCGAAGATCAATGCAGTCCGGGGATGGCGGCGTCCGGTGAGTCACACCCCCTGACTTGTTGTCCGATACGCTTCACCGCTACAATGCCGGTAGCGTGATCGCTGTCGGGGTTTGAGGAGAGAGATGCGATGCAGCGGAAAGACAGAAACTGGCCGGGAGCAGTGCTCGGCGCAGGGGCGCTGCTGCTGCTCGTCCTGGTAGGCTGCCAGCAGGCGCCGACGTTCATCGCTGCCGGGACGCGCAACACGGACTGGGTGCCGCAATACGCCGATTTCGCCGGGCTGCCAATGGTCAGGGTACCGGCGGGGTGCTTCGTCATTGGCCGCAACGACGGCCCAACGGAGGAATCCCCGGCGCGGCGAGTCTGCCTTTCCGGATTCTGGATCGGCCAGACGGAGGTCACCAACGCCCAGTACGCGGCCTGTGTGGAGGCCGGGGCCTGCACCCTGCCGATTGACCCGACCGCGATCGATAACCCGGCTCTGGGCGATCACCCGGTGGTCAATGTCACCTGGGAGCAGGCGGCAGCCTACGCGGCCTGGCGTGGCGGGGCGCTGCCCACCGAGGTCCAGTGGGAGTATGCCGCCCGCGGGCCACAGGGTTACCCCTACCCCTGGGGCTTTGCCGAGCCGGATTGTGGGCGGGCCAACTTTGCCGATTGCGCCGGTCAGACGCAACCCGTCGGCCCGGATCAGCGCCCGGCAGGGGCTTCCTGGGTGGGGGCGCTGGATATGGCGGGCAACGTGTGGGAATGGACGAACAACTGGTACGGCGCGCGTTCTTACGTGGACTACAACGATGGTCAGGTCGATCCAGGGGGGCCGGGGGAGGGTCAGCTTCGTGTCCTGCGCGGCGGGGCGTGGGGAGAACCGGCGGAGCGGCTACGCGCTACCTACCGCGCCCGGCATACACCCGGCGCCTGGGGGCCAGGGCGCGGCTTCCGGATCGTGATCGTCGGGGAACCGCCCCAGCAGAAGTAACTGGCTCCCGTCACTGCCGGGAGTCAGGGGCTGCACAGGCGGTTGTCCAGCCGGGCGATGACCTCAGGGGTGAGCGTCCAGCGCCAGTAACGATCGGCCAGGCCGGGAGCCAGCCGTTCCAGCCAGGTCGCTGCTGCGAGCCGCAAACCTGCCGTGCCTCCACCGGCCACGACCGTCCGCCGCCCATAGCGCACAGCATCCACGGCGGCGCGGGCTATTGCCTCCGATCTGGCCTCTGCCAGCCTGGCAGGCGCGCCTTCCACCCCGGCTAGCACCAGCGATACGCGCAGACCGTGATTGTCTACCTCTCGGCGCAGGGCGTCACTGAAGGCGGTCATGGCCGCGCCCAGGGCGCTGGCGACAGCCAGCCCCGGCGTGGGGAAGCTGCCCGCCGCGCTACCGATGTTGACGATATGCCCGCGTCCCTGGCTCAGCAGGATGGGCAGGGCCGCCTGGGTCATCCGGGCGGCGCGGTGCAGGGCAGCGTCCGCCGCTGCCCGCAGCGCCTCAGGATCAGCGTCAACGGCCAGCCCGCCGGGGCCACGCCCGGCTACATTGACCAGCACGTCGATTCGCCTGTAGCGGGCCAGCACATCCGCCATGATCTGCCCGGGCGACGCCCCCGGCTCAGCAATGATCACCCGCGCTCCTCTGGCCGCGAAGGCATTACTGACGGCGTCGCTGAGGCCAGAGTCTCCGCCGCTGACGATCACCACACGGCCACGCAGGGTGATAACCGGCCGCCGGGTGGCACGGCGGAACGTCCGCCAGCCCAGCAGCGCGCCGATCAACAACCCCGGGATTCTCATGCGCTTTTTGTGGATCATCATCTCGTTGGTGGGGCAGACCGGCTGGGGATCAAGCCGCCATACCGCCCCGCAGCAGAGTCACGTATTCCCTGATAAACCCGCCTTCCTGCGTGGCAACCAGCGCGCCAGACAGCTTGCGGACGATCATCTTGCCGGTGTGGGCGATCAGGCGTGTGACCTGCTCGCGCATCACACCCATGAACTCATCCCATGTGATGCCGGGAGGCAGCAGCGGTTCCTGCAGGTCGCGCATGCTTTCCAGGTAAGCCAGCACGGGTTCCGCTTCCGGGAAGACCAGTGTGGAAGGCAGATCGTAGCGGGCCGCAGCGAAGAAGTGCCGACTCAGGATCTGCAAACCGTTCTCCAGGCAAAAGTTGCTGGCGTCGATCGTCAGCGCTTCTACATCGCCGGTGAAATTGGTCAGCAGGAGCAGGGCGCGGCGGGAGAGCGTGCCCAGTTCCGGCATATTCTGGGCGCTGTTGGTCGCCGCCAGGAGCAGCCCGGCGGGCCGCAGTACGCGACGGATCTCGCTCAGGGCGACATCGACATCGGGCACGTGGTAGAGCATGTGGTTGGCCAGGACGACGTCGAAGCTGGCTGCCGGGAAAGGCAGTGCCTGCGCATCCAGGTTGACCAGGTGCACCCCGCGTGCCACTGCACTGCCCAGCTGGCTGCGAATCATGCCCGGCGACAGATCGCCGGCGATCAGCTGCCCCGCCGGGATGCGCGCCAGCACAGGGGCGAAGTAGCTGCCTGATCCGGCACCGAGATCCAGCACGCGTTCATCCCCCCGCCAGGGAATGCAATCCAGCACCCACTGGACAAAGTCAAGCTGGGGTACGGAATACAGTGCATGGGTACGGCGGCGCACCTCGAGTTTGTCCTCGGTGGCGTAAGCGCGGCGGACATGTTCGCGGTGCGTCTCCGGGTGTTCGGCAGTCATGGGCTTCCTTTGCAGCCTCTGAGATCAAACTGGCAGGCCGGGTGACCCGCCCGGTTCCGATTATACTCGCAGCCTGCCTGCCGGGGCGAACGGCCTCAGTCAGTTGGGCGGGCTGCTGCGTGGAACTGATGGTCCTCTGTGTTCCGGTTAACCCGCCAGCAGCCGCCGGACGCTGGCGATTAGCGTCCGTTCCTGGGCGGGGAGGACGGTGCGTGGGTCCAGCAGAACACGTTGATCCTGAATGCGGGCGATGATCGGCAGCGGTTCGGCCCGCAACGCCGCAGCGAAGGCATCCGGCGAAGGGACATCCAGGGCCAGGGCGAAGGTAGGCAGTGTCTCGCCGGGCAGGCTGCCACCGCCGACCGCGCTTTCCGCGGCTATCACGCGCCCGGCTCCGATCTGCCGTCGCCAGCGCACCGCCCGGCGGCGAATGGTTTCCGCCGGCGTGCTGATCATGCGCCACACCGGGATATCGGCCAGCGCGGTGCCGCGCCGGTAGCTTTCCAGCGTGGCTACCAGCCCGGCCAGGCCCAGCTTGTCCATCCGCACCGCGCGGGCAAAGGGGTGCTTCTTGAGGGCGGCGACGAGATCAGCCCGGCCAACGATGATCCCGGCCTGCGGGCCGCCCAGCAGTTTGTCGCCACTGAAGCAGACCAGGTCACAGCCCGCCGCCAGCGCTTCCTGAACAGTTGGCTCGTGGGCCAGCCCGAAGGCCGCCGTATCCAGGAGCGCCCCGCTGCCCAGATCGTTGACCAGCAGCAGGGCGTGCTGGTGAGCCAGATCGGCCAGTTCAGCCAGCGGCGGCTGTTCCGTGAAGCCGATCTGCTTGAAGTTGGAGGCATGGACGGCCATGATCACGGCACAACCGGCAGTGATGGCGGCTTCGTAGTCGGCCAGCGTGGTACGGTTCGTTGTGCCCACCTCAACCAGCATCGCTCCGGACTGGGCCATAACCTCCGGGACACGGAAGCCCCCGCCGATCTGGACGAGCTGTCCCCGGCTGATCAATGCCCCACGCCCACGGGCCAGAGCCAGCAGGACAAGCAACACCGCCGCTGCATTGTTGTTGACAACAAGCGCTGCTTCTGCCCCGGTTACATCGCAGACAATCCGTTCGGCGTGCCGGTCGCGGTGGCCGCGCTGGCCCGGCTCCAGATCGTATTCGAGCGTGGAATAGCCGGCGGCGACCGCCTGCATGGCAGCCAGGGCTTCCGCGCTCAGGGGGGCGCGACCCAGGTTGGTGTGCAGAATCACCCCGGTGGCGTTAATCACCGGGCGCAGGGTGGGCGTGGCCCGGCGGGCCAGCAGGACGGCGGCCTGGTTGAGCAGGGCGGCGCTATCGGGCGGGGCTTCACCGGCCCGGATGGCGTCCCGCGCCAGGCTCAGTGCCTCCCGCAGGGCGTTGACCACCTGCTCACGCCCGTAGCGATTGACCTGGGCGGCGGCAGCAGGGGTGTTCAGCAGGGCATCTACGGCGGGCAGGGCACGCAGGCGCCGGTTGAGTGTGTCGGTCATGGCCTGACCTCGTCAGGGGAAGGTATCGGCTGGTTCAATCGATCCCGACTTCCTCCGCCCGCTCGCGCAGGCGCAGGTAAATTTCGATCACGATGAAGCTGAGCGCCAGGAAGAAAGCCACCGGCCCGTTGAGCACGCGCGGAATCTGCAGCCAGGCGCACACCACCGCGAACAGCCCGCACCAGACCCCCTGGCGCAGGATCACCCCACCGGGCGGGATGGCATACGGCGGCGGCGTCAGGCGGATGTTCAGCGTGCGGGCAATGGGGATGGCCGTCCCGGTCACGGCGGTGAAGAGCAGGATGAAGAACAGCCAGCGCGGGAAGGCCAGCGGTAGCGTGCTGGTGATCAGCACGTACAGGCCGATCCAGCCGATGAGCATCATCATCACGGCGGCAGCCAGCACACCCTGATGATCGGGGGGAATCTCCCGGCGTGGCGCTGGTGAAGGAATCATACGTGTGGGTCGATCCTCAGTTCGAACCATCAACCACGGTGATTATAGCTATGGCAGGCGGGCGGCTGCAATCTGACGGCGGTGGTTTACGGCATGTATCCTTTTCGGTTGAAACTGAGCGCGGAGCCGTCCGCCTGGCCTCACCCCTGCCCCCTCTCCATCAATGGAGAGGGGGAATCTGCGCGTAGCGCAGTGGGGGTGAGGCGCAGCGTACAGCCCAATTGGCATTTCAACCGAATTCGATACTGCCACCCATGCTTCCGGTTTTGGGTGGCCCGCCGGGTCGATTGGCGGGTAAGATAGAGAGCAGGGACAAAGACATGAGGCAGTCTGATGAGCATTGCTGAACCTGCTTACGTGGCGCTGCTGGAAAGCGGCGAGCTGGCCCGCCGGGCGGAGGAAGCCTGCCGGTTGATGACGGCCTGTGTCCTGTGCGCATGGAAGTGCCGGGTCAACCGTCTCGCCGGAAAGATCGGCTTCTGCCGTACCGGGGTGCTGCCCCGCGTCAGTTCCTGCTTCCCCCATCTGGGTGAGGAAGACTGCCTGCGCGGCTGGCGCGGATCCGGCACGATCTTCTTTGCCAGCTGCAACATGCGCTGCCAGTATTGCCAGAACTACGAGATCAGCGCGCTGGGTCAGGGGGAGGAAACCACGCCGGAGGCGCTGGCGTCGATGATGCTGGCGTTGCAGGAGGCCGGCTGCCACAACATCAACTTTGTCTCGCCCAGCCATGTGGTCGCGCCGATCCTGGTGGCCGTGCTGATCGCGGCCCAGGCCGGGCTGCGCCTGCCGCTGGTCTATAACACCGGTGGCTACGATTCGCCGGAGGCGCTGGCCCTGCTGGATGGCGTGGTGGACATCTACATGCCGGACATGAAGTACGGCAATGCCGAGATCGCCCGGAAGTACAGCAAAGTCCCGGATTACCCCCGTCACAACTGCCGCGCTGTGCGGGAGATGCACCGTCAGGTCGGCGATCTGGTTATTGATCCGGCCACCGGCCTGGCGCAGCGCGGGCTGCTTGTCCGCCATCTGGTACTGCCCGGCGGCCTGGCCGGGACGAAAGCGGTCATGCGCTTCCTGGCCAGGGAAATCTCGCCGGATACCTACGTCAACATCATGGCCCAGTACCGCCCTGCTTACCGCGCCGCGACCGAAGACCTCGGCGATCTCAGCCGGCCGGTCACGGCGGAGGAAGTGGAAGAAGCCTACGCCATCGCCCGCAAGGCCGGGCTGCATCGCTTTGACGAACGGCGACCCTTTGCCCTGTGGAGAACCTGAGGGCAGGAATCCGGCGGGGCGCCGTTTCTTGCGGCTGGAGAAACGGGCAGGTGGCTGCCCTTCCCTGACAGGGGGATATAGTGACAGGACGTGAGCGCCAGCGATGACCCATACCCGCCATGTTGACGCCCTGATCGCCATCCTGCGTGACCCGCGCCGTGGTCTGGCCGTCCAGGATGAGGCCGTGCGCCAGCTCGCCCGTTACGCCGAGGAGGCCATCCCGCCGCTGATCGCGCTCCTGAGCGATGCCGATGCGGGTGTGCGCGGGCGGGCAGCGGCAGCGCTGGGCCGCTGCGGGGCAAAGGCTATCGCTCCGCTGCGATCGGCGCTCACCGACGCCAGTCCACTGACCCGCCAGGGCTGTGCGCTGGCCCTGGGCCTGACGCGTAGCGCGCGGGCCGTGCGCCCCCTTATCGGTCTGCTGACTGATCCTGACGCCGAGACACGTCGTCGGGCGGCGGTGGCGCTGGGCTGGCTGGGCAACGATTATGCCCTTGACGCTCTCACCGCCGCCCTGAACGATAAAGAAGGGGCAGTGCGTACCGCCGCGGAGGACGCCCTGGCGAAGATCCGCGCCCGGCAGTTGCCCTGAGGTTGTGCCTGAACCCGGCGTTTGAGGCTGCCGGTTGTAGCGAGGATCGATACGATATGGAGTACACGCTGGGGTTTGTCTTTGATCGGGCGCAGGAGCGCGTCCTGCTCATCCACAAACGAACTCCGGCCTGGCAGGCGGGCAGAATCAACGGCCTTGGTGGGGTGCTGGAAGCAGGGGAAACGCCTGTTGCCGGTATCCGCCGCGAGGTATGGGAGGAGAGCGGTCTGGATATCGCCGAACGTGACTGGTTGCCGGTGGCCACCATGCAGGCCGGTGACTGGACGGTACATGTCTTTGCTGCTCTGTACGCAGGCGATCCGGCTGCCGCGTACAGCCGCACTGCGGAGCCGGTGGGCTGGTACTCCGTGAACATGCTGCCGGACGCGATCCTCAGCAATCTGGCCTGGCTGATCCCGCTGGGGCTGGATCGCCTGCGGCACGGTACGCCGCGGCGTTGTGTGGCCTGGTATTGATTATAGGGGCGGCTGCTCAGGCGGGCGGTGGTATCTCCCGGTCAGGCGACCGGTGGCCAGCACGTGCCCCTGCATGGCGGCGATCACGGCGGCGCGGGGGGCGCCCGGCGGCAGGGGCAGCCGGCCATCCAGCGCGTAGAGCGTAAAGGTATAGCGGCAGGTCACGCCGGGCGGCGGGCAGGGGCCGCTGTACCCCGGCACACCGAAGTCATTGACGCCCTGCCGGGCGTCCCCCGGCAGGCTGCCCGGCGGCAGGCCGCGCGGCAGGTTGCGGACACTGGCAGGCAGGTTGTAGAGCAGCCAGTGCGTCAGGAGGCCTTCCGGTGCGTCGGCGGTGTCGCAGATCAGGGCCAGTGCTCCCGTCCCGGCGGGCGGATCCTCCCAGGCCAGCGGCGGCGATTCGTTCGCGCCATCACACGTGCAGGCGAGCGGCAGCGCCCCTTCCGGCAGAAAATCCGGGCTGGAGAGCCGGATCGTGGCCGGTGGCAGGGGGAGATAGCTGGCCGTGCTCCCCGGCAGGGCTGCCCGTGACCCTGGGCCGGGCAGGGTAGCGGGCGTGGAGCGGGCCGGGGGAGTGGCGGTGGCCTGTCTGGTAAGCCCGGCCAGCGCCCCGCGAATGGCCCCCCGCAGCAGGAAGTACGCGCCCAGCGTCAGCAGCACCAGCGGGAGGGTCAGAAACTCCAGATCGGTGGCGTCCAGTAGCCCGTAGACCGCGATCAGGCCGGTCAGGATGATCGGCCCGATCATCCAGCTGAAGGCTGGCCGGGCGTAGTTGGGTGCCCAGATCAGGAACAGGGTGATGGCCACGCCGCCCATGAAGGTCAGGATGGTCAGGCCGCGAACCATGTGCGGCGGCCAGCCCAGCCGCAATTGCACCAGCGCCGCCGCGCCGGTGAAGAGCACCCCCGCTGGCAGCCCGGCCCACCAGTACCCTGCCCGACGCTCCAGCCACACCCGGCGGATGTACAGCGTCAGGAAGGGCAGCCCGAGCAGGGCGGTACCAACCGCCAGCGTATACAGCGGCTGGAAGTCCAGAAAGAAGGCGGCGGCGAAGAAGACCGCCACGCTGAACAGGACATAGGCCGCCCAGCCCGCCCAGCCCAGCTCAGGATGGGCCAGGCTGTAGAGCAACACCAGGCCGCCCAGCGCCGCGATTCCCGCCGCGATCGCCAGCAGTTCAAAGTAGGCGAACCAGCCCAGCACCAGGAACAGGGTGAAGATGCCGAAGATGAGCAGCCCGCCCCCGATCAGCCAGGGACGGGTGAAAGAGGAATCCAGCTTCAGGCGGGGAGCCTGCCACTTGCGCATCGGGAGCCGTCCTGTTTGCCGTTCTCGTATTGCGGATGAGTCGTAGCCAGTATACCACCCAAGCCGGGCTGCTCACTGACATGAAAAGCACCCGCGGCTGGCCGGCACGCGGGTGCAGCAAAGCAGACAGCGGCCCGGTGATCAGTCCTGGCCCCGCGATGCAGCGGCAATCTCAACCGCCGCCTGGCCAGTCAGATGACCGACCACGATTGTGTTCACCCCGATGGCGGCGAGCGAGATCAGCCAGCCGATGCAGGGCAGGTTGCCCAGGACATTGATCACGATCCCGACGATGAAGACGAAAACCGCCAGCACAATCAGGGTCGAGAGATGCTCCTGCGCCAGAGCGATGTTGCGGCTGAACTGCAGGAAGTGGTTGAAGTCGCGCGTGCGGGCGTAGCGCATCATGCCGATCGAGAGCGGTAGCCACATCAGGGCGACATAGGCGGTGGCTACCAGCGAGATCAAGACGCGCAGCAGCCCCGATCCCAGCGCGGCGACGAGGATGCCCAGGCAGATCGCCACCACGATCAACGGGACGATATAGATGACAGCGGCGATCGCTACCATCAGGCCGCGCGACCAGCGATCGACAAATTGATTGCCCAGATCGTCCCAGTCGGGCATCGGTTGTTTCTTGCCGTCCAGCATGTTGCTGATCAGGTCGAGCATCCAGCCGATCGCGGCCAGGTTGATCAGCGGAATCACACTGACCAGCAACGTGATGATCGTCTTGTTTTGCCAGTTTTCATCTTCTGTCACGTACGTAAAGGCATGCGCAATGTCCACAACAACCTCCTTAAAAAGGATACTCTCCAGGGGTTTCCCTGCGTGACGTTCCCGGGTGCTGGTAGCGGTGGTGACTCCCCACTGGTAAACACGGGTTTCGTCTAGGATACGTTCGATTACCCTCCCGGCGCAAGCACGCCCTGCTGCCACCCATCAACAAGGGGACCGCAGGAGCAAGCCCGGTATCGCGGTGGGCGCGGAAGCCTATAATGAGAAGGCGGGGGACATCCCCACCAGCTGACGCCAGATAAGGGAGACCCGGCATGCCCAGGTACCGCGATCTTGATCCGATCAACAAGCCCGAAGACCGGCGCATCGCCGAGCGGCTGCTGGCCCTGCGCCGCCAGCTTGACCGCGACGTGCCGGTGACGCGCACCCTGCTCCATAACCTGCTGCTGGCCACGTGGAATATCCGTGAGTTCGATTCGCCCGCCTATGGCGAGCGCCTGCCGGAAGCGTTTTACTACATCGCCGAGATCATCGCCCGCTTTGATCTGGTGGCCATTCAGGAGGTGCGCAAAGACCTCAAGGCCCTGCACCGCCTGCAGGAGATTCTGGGTGATCACTGGCAGTACCTGGTCACCGACGTGACCGAGGGCGAACCGGGCAACGAGGAACGGATGGCCTTCCTCTACGATTCGCGCAAGGTGCGCTTTGGCGGGTTGGCCAGCGAGCTGGTGCTGCCGCCGCTCAAGACCAGGGACGCCCAGGGCAAGACAGTCTACCAGCCGGTGACGCAGATCGCCCGCACGCCGTTCCTCTGCGGCTTTGAGGCGGGCTGGACACGCTTTATGCTGTGTACTGTCCATATCCTGTACGGTAAGGGTATCGCCAACGATCCGGAGCGGGTGGCCGAGATCGAGCACATCGCCCAGTTTCTGCGCCGCCGCACGCTGGACGAGACGGCCTGGTCGCCAAACCTGATCCTGCTGGGCGACTTCAACATCTTCAGCCACGATGACCTGACCATGCGCGCCCTGCTGGACGCCGGCTTCACCATCCCGATCGGGATCGATGGCCCGACCCGCCTGCCAACCAACGCTGCCCAGGACAAGTTCTACGACCAGATTATGTTCCGCGTGCGGGATCGGCGCTTTGGCGAGATTGGCAAGTCGGGCGTCTTTAACTACTATGAGACGGTCTTCCGCACCGATGACGAGGCGATCTACGCGCCGTATATGGGCGAGGCATACCACACCACCGCCGCCGGTAAGCCGCGCAAGGACAAAGCGGCCTACTACCGCACCTACTGGCGTACCTACCAGATGTCCGATCACTTTCCGTTGTGGGTGGAACTGCGCATCGACTACTCTGATGACTACCTGCAGCGCAAACTGAGCGGCAAGGCGTAGCCCAAACCGCAAACCATGAATGAGGCCGGGTGGGGCCGGGTACAAAACGGCTACCATCCGGCCATCTTTTTCGTTTTCACAATAGAACATCCGTGCTAAATTGAGGTTGGTTCACGGACGCGCTGCCCGGCGCCCGCTGCGCGGGACGCAACCCCTCACAGTATGTATGCTGGCGCGCCCGCCACCAGCCGGATGGCAAGCGACGGGCGCCGGGCAGTCTGCCGGGCAACGCAGGAGGTGCGTAATAACGACGATTATGGTGGAGACGACTCGACGCTCACGAAAGAAAGCGGCCCCTTCCGACCAGGAGCTGGCGCAGGCGCTGCGCCGGGGTGCGCTGGCCCTGGTCGATGCCGTGCCGGACAAGATCGCCGACGCGCCGCTGCATCAGGTCGCGGCGGCGCTCAAGACTGCGATCGAACTGATCAGGATGCTGGAAGCACCGGATGACGCCACGCAGGAACAGGTTATCCGCTGGGAATTCGCCTATGACGGTGCGGTCCATACGGCTCCACCCTGGGCAGGCGCGGGTGATGGCCCATCCGGCCCGCTTCCGCGTGGTGGCCTGTGGCCGACGCTGGGGCAAGACGGAGCTGGGCAAGGTGGCCCTGCTTGATGCCGCCCGGCAGGGTGGGCTGGGCTGGTGGATCGCTCCCACCTACGGCCTGGCTGACGCGGTCTGGCGGAGCCTCAAGGCGACTCTGGAGGGGGTGTGGGTGGAGAAAAACGAGCAAATGCGGCTGGTGATCCTGCCCGGCGGCGGGGCGATCCAGGTGCGCAGCGGCCATGAGCCGGATGCCCTGCGCGGGGCAGGGCTGGACCTGGCCGTGCTGGACGAAGCAGCCTTCATGCTGGAGGAGGTCTGGACGGGAGCCATTCGCCCGGCGCTCTCCGATCGCCGCGGGCGCGCCCTGTTCCTCTCCACGCCCAACGGCCTCAACTGGTTCTACCGGCTGTACCTGCTGGGCCTTGACCCGCTCCAGCCGGACTGGGCGAGCTTCCGCCATCCCACGCGGGACAACCCCCTGATCGCCCCGGAGGAGATCGACGCCGCCCGGCTGGAACTGCCCGATCGCTGGTTCCGTCAGGAGTACGAGGCCGAGTTTGTGGAGGATGCCGGGCAGGTCTTCCGCAACATTGACGCCATCTGCACCGCCCGGCCAGGGGAACCGGAACCGGGCCGCCGGTACGTCTGCGGCATCGACTGGGGGCGTGTTGACGACTATACCGCCTTCGCCGTGTTCGATGTCGCGGCGCGGCGACTGGTGGCCCTGGAGCGCTTCCACCAGATCGGCTGGGCTATGCAGCGCGACCGGTTGCGTACCCTGTGTGACCGCTGGCAGCCGGACGTGATCTGGGCGGAAGCCAACAGCATCGGGAGTGTCAACATCGAGGCGTTGCAGGCGCACGGCCTGCCCGTCCGCCCGTTCCAGACGACGGCCCGTAGCAAGGGGCCGCTGGTCGAAGCGCTGGCCCTGGCCATGGAACGCGGCGAGGTTACGCTGCTGGATGATCCCGTGTTGCGCGGGGAACTGAACGCCTACGCGATGGAACGGCTGCCTTCCGGCACGTACCGTTACGGCGCGCCGCCGGGCATGCACGACGACACGGTGATCGCAGTTGCCCTGGGCTGGATGGGCGTTCGCCACGCAGGGGGGGCGCTCTCCTTCGCGTAAGAGGAATAAGGAAGGCGCGGCTGTGATTCTAGAAGACCGGGCTGAGGCCCATGTAAAGGGCGACCAGCGTGAGGACGGCCAGCAGACCGGTGATCACCAGGGCGGTGATCGCTTCCCTGCTCAGGCCGCGCAGCAGCCAGGCGCGCTCCGGATGGCGCGGATCGTAGTACACCGGCACAACCGCGCCAGGCCGGAAGCGCTGCACAACGGCCTCTGCCCGGCGGCGATCGAAGGTGGCGATGCTGTTGCTCAGGCGGTTGTCATAGAGGCGTGTGCTGACATAGCCCCGGTTATCCACCACATAGCGGAACTTGACCGCTGGCTGGTAAAGCTGGCTGAAGGCGGCCTCTGCGTCGGGGCGGGTTGGGCGCACAGTCGAGAGCACAATGGTGCCGGTCGTGCGGGCCGGCTGCAACACATCGACTGCTGCGTTGCGCAACAATACAGGCAGGCGAACCGTCAATTCCAGCAAAGATAACATCGTAGCTCCTGAGTCAGCGATAAGCTTCACATCCTTGTCATTGGATGCTGCTTACCGGCCTACAGTAGCACAGATCTGGCGGGGAAACCCGGAAAAATTCATGAATCTTGGCGCAACTTGAGGAGGGACGATCATGCCCGGATGGTTGGACTGGTTGCCGGGTCGCCGGCGGCGGCTGGACAGGCGCCCGCCACACCTGGCTGCTGTTGCCCGGCATAACGCTTACGGCTGGCCTGCCCTGACGACCTACGAGCGCCAGGCGGCTGTCTACGAGGACAACGCCTGGGTCTACGTGGCCGTTAACCGTATCGCGGAGGCGGCGGCGCTCGTGCCGCTGCGGGTCTACCGGCGGGCGGGGGAACGGCGCGTACCACTGGAAGCCCACCCGGCGGAGGCGCTGCTGGCCGCCCCCAACCCGTTCCTGAGCGGCTTTGAGTTGATCGAGCAGACGGTCGGCGCCCTGGAGCTGACCGGCAACGCCTACTGGTTCCTGGCCGGGGATGCGCGGGGCCGTCCGGCTGAAATCTGGTTGCTGCGTCCCGATCGCGTGGCCGTCGTGCCCGATGAGCGCGATCACGTGCGCGGCTATATCTACACCCTCGATGGGGAGCACATCCCCCTGGAGGCCGTGGAGGTCATCCACTTCCGGCGCTGGCATCCGCGCAGCGATTATTACGGCCTGAGCGCGCTACAGGCGGCCCGGCTGACCGTTCAGACTGATGACGCCATGACCCGCTGGAACCGCGATACCTTCGGCGCCGACCGCGCCGTGCCCGCCGGGATCGTCAACATCACGGAGTATGTCAGCGACGCCGATTTCGAACGGCTCAAGCGTGAGTGGCGCGAATCCTACGGCGGCGCGGAGCGGCGCACGGCTTTCCTGCGCGGCGGGGCGGTGCAGTGGCAGGCCATCGGCCTCAGCCAGCAGGACATGGACTTTCTCAACGGGCGGCGCTTTAACCGGGAGACGATCTTTCACATCTACGGCATCCCGCCGGGCATGTGGAGTGAGAACGCCACCGAGGCCAACGCGACCATCGCTGAGCGCGTGTTCGTGGAGCACACGCTGTGGCCCAAACTGGTACGGCTGGCAGGCAAGATCACTGCCGAACTGCTGCCCTTCTGGGGCGCGGACCTGGAAGCGGCCTTCGACGACATCCGCCCGACCGACATCGGCACGCGCCTGGCTGAAATCCGCACCGCCTACCCGGTGCTGAGCATCAACGAGATCCGCGCCCGCTACTACGATCTGCCACCCGTCCCCTGGGGGGAAGCGCCGGTGAGCGGCGCGGGATCGCGCGGGGTGACGGTTGGCGGCCCGCTGGCCGTCTCCGTGACGGACAACGAGGCGAGCGATCCGGGCAGCCCGGCAGTCGCCCCACCGATCAAAAATACCACCGTGCTGCCCGCCGGAGTGGAGAACACCACGCTGCTGCGGGAATTAAAGCAGTGGGAACGCTGGGCTATCCGGCGGCTGGGCAGGACCGTCGAGCATCCGTTTGTTGTAGAGACCGTGCCGGAAGCGCTGGCCGCAGAGATCAGCGCCCGTCTGCTACTGGCCGAGACGCCGGAAGAAGTACGGGCGGTCTTCCGCGCGGCAGCGGGGCAGGGAACGACCTGACCCAGAGGGGCAACCCAGTGTCTGCCGGGGCAGTAAAGCATCGAGAGCAACCCTGTGAGGTTGCTCTCGGCCCCGGTTATCTCTCCTGGGGGGTCCAGGTCAGCCAGAAACCTTTTCTGTGTGTCCGGCGATTATCTTCCCCTCAGACTTCCACGCCCAGCACATTGCGCACAATCATCCCGATGAAGAAGGAGAGCAGGGCTACGCCCAGGCTCAGCCCGGCCATCTCCAGGAAGCGCCGCCGGAACGACTCATCCCGCGCCACCGAGAGGTAGAAGTTGAACACGGCGATGATCCCGATAGCGATGATCAGGGTGACGATCAGGCTGACGAAGATGTTGGCGAAAATCAGGTAAGGCAGAATCAGGGCGATCACGGTGAAGATGTAGGCGATGCCCGTGTACAGCGCGGCGCGGCCCGGCTCCTGCTGCGCCGAAGGCTCCGAGCGGGTGGAGAGATACTCCGAAGCGGCCATCGAGAGCGCGGCGGAGATGCCCGTGATCAGCCCGGAGAGCGCGACCAGCCCGGTATTCTGCAGGGCAAAGGTCAGCCCGGCCAGCGCACCGGTCAGTTCCACCAGGGCGTCGTTCAACCCCAGCACCACCGATCCGGCGTACTTGAGCCAGTCTTCGTCCAGCATGGCCAGCAGGGCGCGCTCATGCTCCTCCTCTTCGCGCAGGACCTCCGCTACACCGGGGATAGTTTCCAGCAGGCGGCCATAGGCAGTCTGGGCCGCTTCCTCGCTGCGCTCCATCAGCTTGACACCGAAGGTCAGGCCAAACAGGCGGGCCAGCCAGTAGTACAGGCGCACCTTCCAGGTGTTGGGCTGCGCCTCGTGGCCGGTATGTGTCTTCCAGAAGTTGTGGTGCCGGCGCTCTTCCCCGGCGATGCGACGCAGCACGGCGGCGTTGTCCGCGTTTTTGATCGTTTCCGCCAGCTTTAGGTAGATGTGGTGGCCGGTGATTTCCTCTTCCTGCAAGCGGCGCATGGCCTGCTGAAGATCGCTGCTCACTGTCTGGGTCATCGGGCTTCCCTCCCTGTCATCAACCGGCAGCCGGCAAAATCTAAGAAGGGGATTATACCGCCGCCGGGGGAAGAGGAGAGGCGAATCAAAACGCCCGCGTCGGGCGGACGCGGGCGCGGGTAGTCAGTGTGGCGACGCAGGTTTAGCGCAGCTTGACGACCTGGCGAGCCTGAAGGCCCTTGGGACCCTGCTCGATGGAGAACTCGACGCGGTCGCCTTCCTCGAGGTTACGGAAACCGGTGCCCTCGATAGCCGAATAGTGGACGAAGACGTCCGGCCCGTTCGGCTGCTGGAGGAACCCATAACCCTTGGTTCCGTTGAACCACTTGACAGTACCCTGGATACGTTCAGCCATTGGAGAAGCTCCTTGAAATGAAATGGCTTTATACGAAATGTCGTAGTTGGGCATGCACGACCGCGTGGCTGAGACAAAAAACGCCCCGGAAATGGGGCGTTGCACTGCTCACCTGCACACTGCACCTGCCTGCTTTCCTACTGCGGGGAAAGTATACCCTCTGCAACCGATTTGTCAATGGCCGTTTTTGAAGGGGAGTGTCAAAAGTCAAGGGTATACAAAGTCCATGAGAGGGGGCTGATAAGCCGGGAAGGCACGTTTGTGAAGCTGGCGGCGGTTCCAGGCAAAGACAAACAGCTTGATGGCCTGCCGAAGTGCGTCAATACAGCGCGAGAAACACCGCGAGCGGCGCGCCAGACGGGCAAGGTAATGGCGTAGCTCAGCATTGTCTGCTTCAACGGCATAGGTCTGGCTTTTGTCGGCCAGGGCTTGATGGTCGCCAGGGTAGTAGACAAGCGATTGATAGAGCGTATAGGCATCGGAGTAGTAGTGGCTTGCCTGCGGGCCGTGGTCAAGGAGCGCTTGCAGTGTCTCGCCGTCACGTTCCCAGACCACCGCCCACCTGACAATGCAGCGCGTCGCCCGGTCAACAAAGGTTATGACGTAGGCGGCGTTTTTTTCGCCTTGACAAAGGTGAATAACTCGTCCATCTCGACGACCTCAACCTTACCGCCCGCTTGGAGTGGGGTATCGGGTAGCCTCGCCGCGTGAGCCTTGACCCAGTTGGCGACCGTTTGATGGCTAACCCCCACCTGCCGGGCAATCCGCCGCAGGTTGTTACCATCCACATACAGTTTCAGAACCCGGATGCGGGTGGCCTGGTCGTAGCCCTGGGCTTTCGGCTCGGGGGTGTACTTGCGATTGCAGGCTTTACACTGGTAGCGTTGGCTACCCGCTTTGGTCAAGCCTGCCTTGACTTGTCCTTCAGTTCGGTGGCAGTGTGGACATTGGCTCATGACGCTATTCTACCCCCCTCACTCGTTTTGACACTCCCCGGCGCCTCCAACCCCAACAAGGAGGGTGGAGCGCGGGCGGTTCACCGAGTGATATCCAGCGCCCCGGTGAACGCCGCGCCCCACCTTACCCTGAGATGCGCTTCAGCCAGCAGCTAGGCAGTCCCGCCAAGTACCGCTGCGTCCTCCGCCTGGGCCACGCGCCGCCCTTCTGCCACGTTCACACGCATCAGCAGAAAACCGCCAATGATGAATAGCGCGATCAGGCTCAGGATAGCTGGACGGCTGCTATCAAAGATGGCCACCGCTGCCGCGAACAACAGCGGGCCAATGATGGCCGAGAACTTCTCCATCACCCCATACAGTCCGAAGAACTCGCCGCTCTTGGCCGCCGGGGACATGCTGGCATACAGACTGCGGCTGAGGGCCTGGCTACCCCCCTGGACGATGGCCACCATCCAGGCCAGGAACCAGTATTCGACCGTAGAATCGAGCACAAAGCCCCAGATGGCAATCACGCTGTAGATCAGCAGGGCCAGCAACACACTGCGCTTGGTATCCAGCGCCTCCGCCAGCCGGGTGAAGAGCGGCCGGCCCAGCAGCGCCGCAAAGATAATCCCCAGCACCTGTACACCCAGCAGCAGCCCGATGATTAGCCCCAGGTTGCTGCGCCGCGCCGGGGGCAACACCTCGGCTTCGACCAGGCTCAGGCGGGTGCCGCTGCTGGCGGGGTTGGCTTCCGCCCGGTTGACCAGGGTAAGGGTGTGTTCGCCCGGCTCCGGCGCACTGAACTTCTTGCTGACGTTGTAACGCACCGTGGCCTGGTATGTATCCAGGATCACCGGCTGGCCGGTCTTATCCAGCAGCGGCGCGCCATCCAGCAAGACATCCGCCGTGCCACCATCCGGACCAGTGTTATAGGTCAGCACCACGTCCTGGCCGTTGAACGTCAGCGTATAGCTGGCGCCGGCTTCCGTGGTCGTGGCATAGGGCACATCAGCGCTGGCGTCGATGTCGGCGGCGGGAATAGTGGCCGTTTCCCAGGCGCCTTCACGAAGAATGGCCGGATCATCCCAGGCGTAGCGCCCCTGCCCGACCGCTGTCTCCGTGGCAGCGTAGGGCGCAGGCGGCGCGCCGATCAGATCGACCGGCAGAGCCGGGCGGGCAATGATACCCAGCAGCGGCAGAACAACCAGGTTGAACAGAATGAAGGCCAGGAATTGTGGCCGGCGTTTCTCCCCGGCCCGTGGGAGCCGCCCGAAGATCAGGCTGAAAGGGATACCCACGAATTGCACCAGCAGCAGGGCCAGCAACAATTCCGTTGTGCCAAAGCCCAGCTCCGCGCCGTAGATCACGGCAACACCAATGATCGTACCGATGCCATCATTATAGATGAAGAAAGCCACCAGCAGCTTGAACAGCTCGCTGTACTGCTGCACCTGGCGGAAAGTGGTCGCCAGGCGGCGGAAGCTGACACCGATGACGGTCTCACCGGGCTTGAGCCGGGCAGTGGCCGCCGGCGGCTCCGGCACCGCACGGAGCAACGGGATGGTGAACACGCCCCACCAGATCGCGACACTGAGGAAGGACAGGCGAATGCCGGCATAGTCGAACCAGGTATCAGGGATGAGCTGGATCATGGCGATGTTGATCGCCAGCAGCAGCCCGCCGCCCAGGTAGCCCATCGCGTAGCCACGGGTGGAGACTTCGTCCTGGTCCTCGTCCCTGGCCACATGCGGCAGCAGGGAATCGTAGAATACGTTGGCGGCGGTGAATCCGACACGCCCCAGCACGAACAACACCGAGGCCAGCAGCCAGTCACCGGTGCTCACCAGCACCAGCAGGCCGGTGGCGATGATGCCCAGCCCGGCAAAGATCGAGAGCAGTGGTTTTTTGTTGCGCCGGATATCGGAGATCGTGCCGAGAATGGGGGAGAGCAATGCACCGATCAGGAGCGAGATGCTCAGGCCGAGGCTCCAGTAGGCAGTAGCGGTGGCCTCGCTGGGCAGGGTGGCCCCGGCCACATTGCTGTAGTAGGCGGGCAAAACCGCGGCCAGGATCGTGGTGGCAAAGGCGGAATTGCCCCAATCGTACATTGTCCAGGCCCAGATACGGCGCCTGTACGTGCGCTCATCAAGGGGCGCTGAGGCAGCGCTCAGGGCAGCTGTGGTCATGGGCGGGCTTCTTTCTTTCACCGGCAGGGGCCGGGCAGAGGGAGAAGGCGCAGATCTTTGCGCTGATTGTAGTGCCGCCGCCAGGGAACGCAACCGGCCAGTTGTCTGCCCGCCGCCTTACCCGCATAATAGGCGTTGTGGACGGGCCGCGGGCGCAGAAAGCAAAGATGCCGCTATGCTGGATCGGCTGTTTTCCGGTTCGGCTGATTTCAAGAAGATCGTCGCCAACACTGGCTGGCTGGTCAGCGGCCAGTTGATGCGGACAGCGATTGGGTTCGTCGTGGGCATATTTGTCGCCCGCTACCTGGGGCCGGAGCAATACGGGGCGCTGGGTCTGGCGGCATCCTTCGCCGCGCTATTTTCCCCCCTGGCCAGGCTGGGCCTGGATCAACTTGTTGTGCGCGATCTCGTGCGTGATCCCGCCGGCTGCGATACCCTCCTGGGTACAGCATTCGCCCTCAAGGCGGTCGCCGGCGCGGCCCTGGTCCCCGTGATCACCATGGCCGCCGTACTGGCCCGCCCGGAAGATCCGCGCATGGGCTGGCTGACGCTGCTGGCAGCGCTGGGCACCCTGCTACTGGCCTTTGACGTGATTGACTTCTGGTTCCAGTCGGAAGTGCGCTCCAAGTACGTCGTGCAGGCGCGCAATGTCTCGTACTTTCTGGCTGCTGCGGCGCGGCTGGCTGGGGTAATCGCCGGAGCATCACTGGCTTTTTTCGCTATAGTAGGGCTGCTGGATCGCCGGGCAATCGCTCCGCGCCTGGCGCTTTGAGGGGGCCATTGCCGGACGGCTGTTGCGCGAGAGCTGGCCGCTGATCATCTCCGGCCTGGCGGTGATGATCTACATGCGCATCGATCAGGCCATGATGGGTAGCATGTTGCCCGGCGAAACCGGGACACGAGCTGTCGGCGTCTACAGCGTGGCAGTGCGACTTTCCGAAATGTGGTATATCGTTCCCACAGCAATCGCCAGTTCGGCCTTTCCGGCGGTAGTACAGGCACGGGGCAACGACTCCACGTTGTACAGGGCCCGGATGCAGCGCCTGTTCAACCTGATGGCCCTGATCTCGTATGCGGTGGCCGTGCCGGTGACTTTTCTGGCCAAGCCGGTGATCAGCCTGTACGGGGCGGGATATGAAGACGCCGCGCCGATGCTGGCGATCCTGATGTGGACCGGGCTGTGGGTGAGTCTGGGGGTAGTGCGCAGCCTGGCGATCCAGGCTGAGGGACTGCTGGTGCAGTCCATGCTGGCAACACTCCTGGGGGCGGCGGTGAACGTTGGGCTGAACCTGCTGCTCATCCCCCGGTTCGCCGGCCTGGGTGCGGCAGTGGCGACACTGGTGTCTTATGGTGTTTCGGCATACGGTTCATCGTTTCTACTCGCTGCCTTAAGACCATTGGGACTCCTGCAAACTCGCGCACTCTTGTTGCCTGATCCCAGAGTGAAAGGGTCTACAGAGGTGCAATAAATAAATGGTGGACTACAGACACAGGTTCAAAAGACGGCTGGGGCATATTCGGCGCAAAGTTGCCGAGTTCTTCGGCAGCGATCGCTACTCTCGCCCGGCACTGAATGACCTTGATCGCAAGCTGGAACGCTACCTGGACTTTGATCGGGGGTACTTCGTGGAGTTAGGCGCTAATGACGGCCTGACACAGAGCAACACCTACTATTTTGAGGCATTGCGTGGTTGGTCAGGGGTACTGATCGAACCAATCCCGGAGTTGTACCGAGCAGCGGTGAAACTGCGACAACGATCGAAAGTGTTCAACTGCGCTTGCGTATCGTTTGACTACCCTGACTCGGAGATCGAGATCACGTACCTCAATTTAATGTCGATGGTCGAAGGAGCGTTAAAAGATGCAACGCTAGCACGGATCCATTATGAGCAGGGCTTAGCTCACATGGAGCGAACACAAAATCTGGCGCCGTACACAATCCGAGTGCCAGCCCGCACACTGACGTCTGTCCTGGAAGAAGCGGGGACAACGAAGATCGACCTACTATCACTGGATGTCGAGGGATACGAACTGGACGTTCTCAAGGGATTGGATTTTGAGCGGTATGCGCCAGCCTATATGCTGATCGAAGCCCGCTTCCGAGATGAAATCGAAGCGTTTATTTGCGATCGGTATCATTTTGTGGAGCAGATGAGCCAGATGGATGTGCTCTACAAGCATAAATGAGCGGAGT
>FWPV01005559.1_pt1 | contig 25016 bp, 22 predicted proteins | sample 2228371 | NCBI WGS metagenome assembly FWPV01 (sample SAMEA103939776, study PRJEB20133) | metagenome | reverse complement strand
TTACACTTGCCTTTCTGGCCTATTCCAGGCCATGTTTGATACACAACCGTCGCTATCAGTCACCCTAGCTTGAGTATTTTCGGGGGAGTCACAATCCGCAATCGCTAATCAAAGCGGATGCGCGGGTCCAGCCAGGCGTAGGTGATGTCCACCACCAGGTTCGCCAGGATGATCAGGATCGCATAGAGCAGGGTGGTGCCCATGATCACCGGATAGTCCCGGTTGGTGATCGAGGTGACAAAGTACTTGCCCAACCCTGGCAGCGCAAAGATCTGCTCCACGATCAGGGACCCGGTGATCACCGCCGCAAACATAGGCCCCAGCACCGTCGCCACCGGGATAAAGGCGTTTTTCATCGCGTGCTTGACCATCACCGCCCGCTCGGCCAGCCCCTTGGCCCGCGCCGTGCGGATATAGTCCTCCCGGATCACCTGCAACATGCTGGCCCGTGTCAGCCGGGCGATGATCGCTGACGAGCCAGACCCCAACGTGAAGGCCGGCAGGATCATGTGCATAAACCACTTGCCCGGATCATCGGTCAGGTGCACCCAGCGGGCAGAGGGAAACCAGTGCAACTGCACCGACAGGATGTAGATGAGCAATGGCCCCATCACCATGTTGGGCACGCTCACCCCCAGCACCGCAAAGAACATGCTGGTATAGTCAATCCACGAGTTCTGCTTCAGCGCGCTGACCAGCCCCAGCGGAACGCCGATGGCCAGGGCGATGATCAACGCCACCGCCCCCACCTGCGCCGAGATGGGAAACTGCTCGCGGATGATGTCGTTCACGGTGCGGGCACGCGAGGCATAGGTGGGGCCCATGTCGCAGAGGCCAAAGGCGAACTGGGTCTCCTTGGGGTTGGGGGGGATGCGCAGCTCGAGAACGTAATTGCCCTGCAGCTTGGCGGGTTTCCCTTCGCTGGGCAGGGCAACCTCAAAACGGATCAGGCCGCCCATGTAGTCAGTGTACTGGCGCCAGAGCGGCTCGTTGAGACCGTAGTACTTTTCCAGGTTCTCTCGAATCTCTTTGGGCAGGGGCTTCTCCCGGTCGAACGGGCCGCCAGGGACGGCGTGCATCAGCCCGAACGTGACCACCGAGATGACGAGCACCACCGGGATCGTCCACAGGAGCCGCCGAACGATGTATCGGCCCATATCATCTCTCCTTCGCAGGATCGAAAGCCTGCGCGACGCGATTTTCACTCCGCGAAGCGGGGCAACGCCTCACGCGTCTCGTAAATAACCCCTCCCCCGGCCCACCTGCCCCCGTCAGGGTGTCCCCGACGCGGGGAGGGGAGTCTTTGGCCTCAGGCCCCCCTTCCCTTGTAGGGAAGGGGGCCGGGGGGTCAGGTCGCTCCCGGGCGTATTTTCGTGCCACGGGGTGCGCCGGGGGCGCGTGGAGGTCTCTCTAGAAACCCGTTTTCTTTAAGAAAACGGGTTTCTGGCTCTGTCCTCAAGTAACAGGAAAAAAGAGGTTACGTGGCCCCTGGGTCAGGGGCCACGTAACCTTTGCTCAGGGCCTTATGGCCGGTTGATCTTCCAGAAGTTGATGTGCTCGCCACCCAACGGGGCGTAGGTGCGGGTCACATAACTCTTGGTCAGCACCACCCGGGTGTAGTAGTAGATGGGGATGATCGCCGCCTCATCCACACACAGGATCTGCTCGGCCTTGAAGTACAGATCCTTGCGCTTGGCCGGGTCGCTCTCGAAGGCCGCCTGCTCCGTCAACTGGTCAAACTCGGCGTTCGACCAACGGATGTTGTTGGTGCCCTTGGTGCTGTGAAAGACCTCCAGGACCCAGTTGTTCTCGTCTGGATAGTCCGCACACCACCCCAGACGCCAGATCTGCGGCGGGTCCTCGTTCAGCGTCTTCAGGTAGACCTTCCACTCCTGGTTGGCCAGCTCGATGTCCAACCCCAGGTACTCCTTCCAGTTGGCCTGGATGAACTGGGCGATCTTCTGATGGCCCTCCGAGGTGTTGAACATCAGGGTGATCTTGGGCAGGCCTGCGCCACCCGGATACCCGGCCAGCTCCAGCTCCTTCTTGGCCTGCTCGGGATCGAACTCGATGCCCTTGAAGTTGGGATCCTCGGCCGGGGAGCCAAAGATGCCGGGGCAGGCGAAGGTCTTGGCTGGCTTCTGGCCGCCCTTGAGCACGGTCTCCACCAGGGTCTTGCGGTCCACGGCGTAGCTCAGGGCGCGGCGCAGGTGCTTGTTGTTCACCGGCTCCTTGGTGGTGTTGAACCCGTAGTAGTAGGTGCACAGCACCGGCGCGATGTACAGCTCTTTGCTCAGCACCGGGTCCTGGCGCACGCGGTCCAGGTCGTCCGAAGGCGGGCCGGTCACGTCCAGTTCCCCGTTCTCGTACATGGCCATGGCCGTGCTGGCCTCGACGATCATGTACCAGTTGATCCGGTCAATCTGGACATTGGCGGCATCGGGATGCTCGGGGTTCTTGACCATGACCATCTTGTTGTCATGCTCCCAGCTCTCCAGCAGGTACGGGCCATTCGTCCAGATATTCCCCGGCTCGGTCCACTTGTCCTTGTGCTCCTCGATGACCTCCTTGGGCACCGGGCGGGCTACCCACATGCCGGCGATGCCGGGGAAGTAGCCCGCGGCCGCCACCAGCTCGAACTCGACGGTATAGTCATCCAGGGCCTTGACGCCGACCGTATCCGCGCTCACCGGCTCGGTCACGGTCTGGGTGTTGAACTCCTGACCGCCCTTGATGATGTACAGCACGTAGGCATAGTCGGACGCCGTGGCCGGGTCCAGGCAACGCTTCACGCCGTACTCTACGTCGTGGGCATTCACCGGGCGCTTCTTCTCCACCTTCTTGGTGGTCGGGTCATAGTGCACCCAGTGGATGTCCTTGCGCATGGTGAACTTCCACTTCAGGCCATCGGCCGAGACTTCCCACTTCTCGGCCAGTTCGGGGATGACTTCCAGGGTCTTGTCGTCAAAGTCGGTCAGGCCCAGGAACAGCAGCTCATCCACCTGTACCGAGGTGGTGTCCGTCGCCAACTGCGGGTCCGCCGTGGGCGGCTCCGTGCCCAGGTTCAGGTTGATGTAGGTAGGCTCCGGGACCTTGGTGGGTTCGGGCACTTTGGTCGGCTCCGGGGCCTTGGTGGCCTCGGGGGGCTTGGTCGGGACCGCTGTGGGGGCCGGCGGCGGCGGGCACTGCGCACCGATGACGCCCAGGACCACCATCAGGGCTACTAAACCAAAGACTAGCTTCTTCATGTTCGTCCTTTCCTCCTCTTGAGTGATATGGGGTTAGATCTGGAGAGCCACCTGGCTTCTCCGTGACGTGCACTTTGTAACTGGCTATCGGCGTCGCACCACCTCCTTTCCATTTTGCTCCACCCCAGGGGCAATGGAACTGCCTCGGGATGGGATCGGCGCCTGTTGTTCTCGTGCGGCCGGCTCTTCATCCGGCCGCGGGGAGAAGCTCGACGCTATTATAGGGTATAACCGGGGTCATTGTCAAGGGCTGATCCACCTCAATCGCCTGCTGCTCCCTGATGGATGTACGCATCTTTGAGGATGAGAAACCCCTGCGCGGTAGGTTGCAGACCGTGCACGTGGAGCTTGACCAGGATGTAGTTGACCCCATGAAACAAGGGAATCCAGGGCGCCTCGTGGACGATGATCTCCTCAGCCTGTTGATAGAGCGCCATCCGCTGGCCCGGATCGGCCTCCACGCGGGCTTTTTCCAGCAGATCATCCACCGTTGGGTTGGCGTATCGGCTGTTGTTGCCCTCCGTGCCGCTGTGGAACAGGATGTCCAGGAAGTTCTGGGGGTCCGGGTAGTCGGCGATCCAGCCGAGCATGAACATCTGGTACTTGTGCTCGTGCAGGCCGTCGAAGAAGCCGCTCTCCACCTGCTGGAGCTGCACCTCCACGCCCAGGTATTCCTTGTACATGTCCACCAGGGCCTCGGCCAGGGGGTTGGTGCCGCCGGCGCCGCTGATGGTGAAAACGATGGGCGGCAGGTCATCCGGGCCGCCGTAGCTGGATTCGGCCAACGCAGTCCGGGCCTGGTCAGGGTCAAAAGGCAGGCCCGCCAGCCTGTCGTTGTAGCCGGGCATGCCCGGGGGCAGGATCCCTGTGGCCTCCCGCTGCATCTTGCCCAGCAGCACCTCCACGATGCCCCGACGGTTGGTGGCCATCGCAAAGGCCTGGCGAACCTTGACGTCGTCGAAGGGCTTCTGTTGGGTGTCAAAGCCCACGTACCACACGTCCAGGGCCGGAACGACGGTCAATTCGCGGTTCAGGGGCGAGGCCGGGTCCAACACGCGCTCCAGATCGCTGGTTCCCACCTCCACGACATCCAGCTTGCCCTGTTCATACATCGTCACGGGTGAGCCACCCGGCCGGAGCAGATATGTGACCTCTTCTAATGTCACCGGACCGCCATAGTAGTTGGGGTTCCTGCCCAGGACGATGCGATCGGCCGTCTTTTCCTTCAACTGGAACGGTCCGGTGCCGTTGGGGCTGTTCGTCCACTTTTTTCCAGATTCGACGTTGGCCCGGTCCACCACAAAGGCGGTGTGATAGGTCAGCTTGCTCAGGAAATACGCCTTGGGCGCGTCAATGGTGATGCGGATGGTGCGGTCATCCACCACTTCGACCCCGCGCACCTCGGTGGCCCGGCCCTCCAACCTGTCCTTCGCGCCGACGATGTCGTCCAGGTAGAGGGAGGCGGTCCGCGAGCCGGTGGCCGGGTCGCAACTGCGCTCGATGGAATACTTGACGTCGCGCGCCGTGACCGGCTTGCCGTCGTGGAAGGCGATGCCGGGCCGCAGGTAGAAGGTGTACATCGTGCCGTCCGCGCTGACCTCCCACCGTTCGGCGAGGTCGGGCACCACCTCCAGCCTGGCGTTCAGGCCGACCAGCCCGCTAAAGATCTGCAAGATGTAGACGGAGGAGTCCACATCGCCGGCCAGGGCCGGGTCTAGCGTCTCCGGATCATCACCTACCAGTCGCAGGACCTGGTCGCCCACGAGGGCGGCCGGGCGAGTGGGGGTGGGGCCGCCCGGGGTGCGGGTGGGGGCCGGCGTTCCCGGCGGGGGCAGGGCCACCGTGGGCCGGGGCGTGCTGGTTCGGGGTATCACATTGCCGCACGGGCAGGGTACGCACAGGCACCCCATTCCCAGCAGGGTGATGAGCGCGACGATCCACGTCCAGCGGTTCACTATTTCCCTCTCCTCCGATACTTGCTAATACAGGATCAAGCCGAAAAAGGTTCACTGAAAGACCTGACGGGTTTCCGAAACCTAACTCGGACGAGCCGAAACAAGTTGTTTATCCACGAAGGACACGAAGGACACCAAGATTTTGGGGGATTCCTTTGTGACCTTCGTGTTCTTGGCGGAGAAGTTGTTGCCGAAACAAGTTGTTTATCCACTTCCACCGAAGAACATCTTGTGAAACCCGTCAGGTCTGGTTCGTCAACGGTGACAGGCCACCCGATGGTCTGGCGCCACCTCCACGAGTGGAGGCTCGGCCTCGGCGCAGTCCTCTCTGGCCTGGGGACACCGGGGGTGGAAGCGACAGCCCGGCGGGGGATTGATGGGATTGGGGATCTCGCCCTTGGGCATGGGGTGGGTGCGACGGGCCTTGGGGTCCGGCACCGGCACGGCGGCCAATAGCGCCTGCGTGTAGGGGTGTTGGGGTGCGCTGTACACGTCCCACAGCGGCCCGATCTCCACGATCCGACCCAGGTACATGATGGCGATGCGATTGCAGATATACTTGGCCGTAGCCAGGTCATGGGTGATGAACAGGTACGTCAGCTCCAGCTTTTCCTTAAGCTCCAACATCAGCTCCAGCAGCATGGCCCGCACCGACACGTCGGCCATGGCGATGGGTTCGTCGGCGATCACCAGGTCGGGGAAGGTAGCCAAAGCCCGGGCGATGACCACGCGCTGGCGCTGCCCGCCGCTGAGCTGGTGAGGGAACTTTTCGTAGAGCACCGGGGCCGGCGTCAGCCCCACCTGCTCCATGAGCTGACAGACGCGGTCGCGTTTCTGCTGCCCTTTGGCGATGTTGTGGATCACCAAGCCATGGCCGATGGCGTCCCCCACTTTCATGCGCGGGTTCAGGGAGGCAAAGGGGTCCTGGAAGATGATCTGCATCCGCTGGCGGAGCCGGCGCAGCTCGCCGCCGGGCAGGTTGAGCACATCAATCCCATCAAAAAGCACGTTGCCGGCCGTCGGCTCGATGAGCCGCAGGATCAGGCGGCCGGTGGTGGTCTTGCCGCTGCCGCTCTCGCCTACCAGACCCAGCACCTCGCCGCGCCGGATCTCCAGGTCCACGCCATCCACGGCGCGGACGTAGCTCTTTTGCCGCGTCAGCAGCTTTTCCACAAAGCCGGTCTCCACCGGAAACCACTTTTTCAAGCCCTGCACTTCCAGCAGGTTCTCGTTCATGGCATCCTCTTATGCATACAACAGGCACGCCACCTGGCGACCCTGGCCCACAGGGACCAACGGCGGGTTGACCTCGCGGCAGGCCGGCATGACCTGGGGACAACGCGGCGCGAACCGGCACCAGGGCCGCCGGTCAATGAGGTGGGGTGGTGACCCGGGCATGGTCTCTAGCTTCTGGTCCTTCAGGTGGATGTTGGGGATGGAACGCAGCAGGCCCCGGGTGTAGGGATGCTTGGGGTCGGCGAACAGGGCCTGGGCCGGGGCCACTTCCGCGATCCGGCCGGCGTACATCACCGCGATCCGGTCGGCCATCTCGGCCACGATGCCCATATTGTGCGTGATGAGCATCATAGTCACGCCATAGATCCGCTGTAGCTCCCGCATCAGGTCCAGGATCTGGGCCTCCACGATGACGTCCAGCGAGGTGGTTGGCTCATCCGCGATGATCAGGTCGCTGTTCAGGATCAGGGCCAGGCCGATCATGACGCGCTGACGCATCCCGCCGCTGAGCTGATGGGGATAGTCGTGCAGGCGGTCCGGGGCAATGCCCAGGTGCCCGAACATCTCCGCTGCCCGCTGTCGCGCCTCCTCCTTGCTGACCGTTGGCTCGTGGGTGCGGATGGTCTCGATAAAGTGGTCATCAATGCGTTGCAAGGGGTTCAGGGAAGTCATAGGGTCCTGGAAGATCATGGCGATGCGCTTGCCTCGCAGGCGGTTCATCTCGGCCTCGCTCTGCTCCAGGAGGTTCAGGTCATCAAAGGAGATCGTGCCGCCCACGATCTGGCCGGGCGGGCGGATCAGGCGCAGGATGGAGAACCCCAGGGTGGATTTGCCGCAACCGCTCTCGCCCACCAGCCCCAAGACCTCGCCATGATATACGTCCAGGTCCACGTGATCCACGGCCTGCACCAGGCCCACGCGGGTATCGAACTGCACTTGCAAATCCCGGATTGTCAGCAACGCTTCCACCAGTTCCCCCTGCCGATTGCGGATTGCGGATTGCGGATTGCGGACTGCGGATTGCGGATTGCGGATTGCGGACCCATAATCCGAAATCCGCAATCCGCAATCCGAAATGGTCATTTCTCCGTCAGCCGTGGGTTGAGGATCTCGTTCAGGCCCTCACCCAACATGCTAAAGCCCAGGGTCACGAACACGATCATCAGGCCGGGGAAGGTGATCATCCACCACCGGCCCTGGGGCAGGAACGCCTTGCCCCGGTTCAGGTCCACGCCCCAGTCCGGCGTTGGCGGAGGCAGACCCAGGCCCAGGAAGCTCAGCCCGGCCTCCGTGAGGATGGCATCGGCCACGTTGAGGGAAAAGACCACCACGATGGACGGGATGACGTTGGGAAAGATATATTGCCACAGGATGGTCCAAGAACGCGCACCCAGGCTGCGAGCGGCCTCCACGTATAGCTCTTCCTTCACGGAGAGGACCTGGCCGCGCACCATGCGGAAATAGGTGGGCACGTAGACGATGGCGATGGCCACGGCGATGCTCATGGCGGCCGAGAGCACCACCAGGGCATCACCGCTGACCCCGATCCCCATGCTTTCGGCCGTGGACTTGATGACCTTTTGTGATTGCGGCCCCATGACGGCGACCATGGCGATGGCCAGGAGCAGGCCGGGGAACGAATAGATGCTGTCCATGATCAGCGACAGCACCCGGTCCGTCTTGCCGCCGGCAAAGCCGGAGATCAGGCCCACCGGCAAGCCGAGGAACAGCGCAAAGAGGGCCGAGATGAACGCCAGGGGCAAGACCACACGGGACCCATGGAGCACGCGGCTGAACACGTCTCGCCCCAGGTTATCCGTGCCCATCAGGTACGTCGGGCCGGGGGGTTCAAAAGTCGGGCCGACTTCTGCGACGGGATCAAAGGGGGCCAGGAGCGGGGCCGCCAGGGTGAGAAACAGGATGATCAACAGGATAATGGCCCCGGCGATGGTGATATACCACTCGGCGCCGTACCACTTGACGCCCCGGACCCACCAGGCCACCAGGCGGCCGGCCAGGCCGGGCGGGGGCGGTGCTTTCTCGGCGGTGTGTTCCAGTTCCATACCATTGTTCCCATTGGAGTGATGTTGACCCAGACCCTTCGGGTTTCACAAACCCGAAGGGTCTCCTTTGAAACGTCGCTCGTCAAACCTCACTCGTCATTTGACGCCTGGTGTTTGACGTTTGACGCCCGACGTTTTAGTACCGGATTCGCGGGTCCAGGCGCGCATAAATGATGTCCACGATGAGGCTGACGCTGGCGACCAGAAAGGCAAAGAACACCACGGCGCCCTGGATGGAGGCAAAGTCTCGATACCCAATGCGCTCCACGATGAACGAACCCATCCCGGGCCAGGAGAAGGTGGTCTCGGTGAGGACGGCGCCGGCCAGTAACGCGGCGAACTGGAGGCCGATCATGGTCAGGATGGGGATGAAGGCGTTCTTGAGGGCGTGCTTGTAGACCACGACGCGCTCTGGGACCCCCCTGGCTCGCGCTGCGATGATGAAATCCTGCTGGAGGGTGCCCAACATGTTGGCCCGGGTCAGGCGGGTAAAGATCCCCGAGAGATACAGCCCCAGGGTCAGGGAGGGCAAGAGCAGGTGTTTCAGGGCATCCACGAACGAGGGCAGGTTCAACGTCACCAGGCTATCCACCAGATACAGCCCGGTGATCCGCTCCGGGTCCAGGCCGGTGTCAATGCGGCCATAGACCGGCAGCAGGTTCAGGCCCACGCCGAGGATGAGCTGCAACATCAGCCCCAGCCAAAAGACCGGCATGGCCCAGATGGCGATGCTATAGATGCGAAAAGAATAGTCCGCCACGCTGCGCCGCTTGTGGGCCGAATACGCCCCGGTGGAGACGCCCACCAGCATGGTGATGAGGATGGAGCAGAGGGCCAATTCCAACGTGGCCGGGAACTTTTCCGCGATGTCCCAGGCCACCGGGCGGCCCCGGACCGGCGAGATGCTGGTCCCCATATCCACAAAGCCCACCCGCAGGGGCAGGTTCTCGGCGGGAGTGCCCGGGGTGGGGAACTGGACCAGGTACGAGTTGCGCGAGAGCGATTGGCCGGGCCAGATGCCCAGGCCCAGGCGGGGATCGTCTGGCCAGAGCAGGAATTGGAAAAAGGCCGGCGGCGCGACACGAACGGCCAGCTTGGGCGCCTCTGGCGGGATCAGAAGCTCAGCAGCGGGAGTTACCTCCTGGTCGGGCAGCGCCAGCCAGACCTCCAGGGACAATAGCTGCCCCAAGTAGTCCACATATTGCTCCGGGATCGGCTTGTCCAGCCCCAGGCTGTGGCGGATCTGCTCGATGTACTCGCGGGGTGCGCCGGGTCGGATCAGGGCCTCCACCGGGTCACCGGGCATGATCCGCAGCACCAGAAAGACCAGGGTCACCAGGATGAACAGCATGGGGATGGTCAACAGGGTGCGGGTGATGATATATGCGCGCAGGGAACGCATGAGTTTGGTGCTCCTGGGGGAAGTAAGAGAACAGGTAGCACGGATGGGGGCCTGGCTGGCGAACACATGTACCAAGCCCCCATCGTTTCACTGCGATCAGTACCCCGAATGCGGGCTACTGGTTACTTGTAGAGCGTATAGTAGTGCAGGAACATGGACGGGTCCAACATGACCCCACCGACACCCTTTTGGGTCACAACGAGCAAGGCCCCCTGGAACAACGGACAGGTGGGCACTTCGGTGGTCCACAGGGTCTGCAGGTCCTCATAGATCTTTTTGCGGGCCTCGCCACGCAGATCCTTTTCGGACCGACCTTTCACCAGGAGGTCGTCCATGGCCTTGTTGCTGTAGAAGATGCCCATGTCGTCGCTGGCGCCAGATTCGGCAAACGGCGAGGTATAGTTGTCCGGGTCCAGGTAGTCCGGGTACCAGCCCAGCAGAAAGACTGGCATGGAACCGGCCTTCATGTACTCCTTGTAGGTGGCCCACTCGGTGTTCTGGAGGGTGACCTGGATCAGCCCGGTCTCCTCCAGGGCGGCCTTCATCAACGCCGCCACGTCGGCTTCCGTGTCGCCATAGTGAGTGGGGGTCCACCACAGGTCCATGACCAGCTTCTTGCTCTCGCTGTAGCCGGCTTCGGTCAGCAGTTGCCTGGCCTTGGCCAGGTCCCGCTTGGGGAAGCTGTCGGTGTGGCTCCACATGCCCATGGGCACCATGCTGTAGAGCGGGGTATGCGTGCCCAGGAACACCTTGGTGCAGATGTTGTCGCGGTCCATGCAGAGCGAGATGGCCTCGCGCACCTTGGGGTTGTCAAAGGGGGCAGTCGTGCAGTTGAAGCAGAGGTAACGGATGTACGCGCCCGGCCCCTCGATGACGTTCAGCTTGTCGTTCTTCTTCAGGTCCACATAATCCGTGGGCAGGAGCGTCTTCCAGGCGATGTCAATCTCGCCTTTTTCGACGGCCAGCCGCATGGTGGTGGCGTCCTTGAAGTATTTGACGATGATCTTGGCCGTCTTGGGTGGCGTGCCATAGTAGTCCGGGTTGTACTCCAGGACCATTTCCACGTCACGCGACCACTTGGTGATCTTGTATGGCCCCACCCCGCCGGAGGTGTTGTCCGGGTCGAACTTGTCCGCCGGGTAGCTCTTGGCGCTGATGGGCGTGTAGGGCTGGGTGGCGACCAGGAGCGGGAAGTAGGGGATGGCATCCAGGAGCACGAACTTGACCGTGAGGGGGTCCACCACCACCACTTCCTTGACAAAGGAGGTGACCAGCCAGTTGGGGTCGCCCTCGAGCTTCATCACCCGATCCACGGACCACTTGACGGCAGCGGCGTCACAGGGCGTGCCATCCAGGAACTTGAGGCCGGGGCGCAGCTTGAAGGTGTACTCCAGGCCATCTGCGCTCACGGTGGGCATGGCCTCGGCCAGGCCGGGCATCAGGTCCGTGGTGCCGGCCTTGTAGACCAGCAGGGTATCGCCGGTGTTGTGATGGATCTCCCAGGTGTGAAAGTCGTAGCTATCCGCCGGGTCCAGCACCGTGACTTTGTCTGTGGTGCCGATGATCAACTGGCCGGTGGGGCCGGCTGGGGGTTTGGTCGGCTCCGGGGCCTTGGTCGGTTCCGGGGCCTTGGTCGCCTCCGGCGCCTTGGTGGCTTCCGGGGCCTTGGTCGGGGTGGGGACTGCTGGCGGTGGGCACTGCGCAGCCAGCAGACCCACGAACAGCACTGCGGTTACCAATAGCCAGATCGCTTTCGAACGCATCTTCTCCTCCTTTTGTTCGTATGTTGGTGCAAGGTTTCCAAGTCTTGCGGTTTCAACGAACGACCGAATGTGCGGCGACGATCACCTCCCTTCTGGCCTGGTTCGCGTTCGCGCTACTATCTTGTTATCCGCACCCGAAGGTCTCTATGGGTATACACTATACCAAAAATGCCGCACCTTGTCAAGCAAGATCGAAACGGCTGAAATACGGGGCGCTGTCGCAGTACAGGGTGTGATGCGTGATCCGTCATACGTCAAACGTCATTCGTCAAACGTCAAACGTCATTCGTCATTCGTCATCCTGTCACGTTTGACGCTCGACGTTGGACGGGTGAGGTGCCGCACGCCCTCCTCGCCAGCGACGATCACGTCCGTAGTCAGGCCCAGGAACAGCCCGTGGGCCACGATGCCGGCCCGCGCATCCAGACTGGCGGCCAGTTGCGCCGGCTGCGCGATGGGGCCGAAATGACAATCCAGGATCAGATTGCCCTGGTCGGTTCGGAAAGGTGCCCCGTTGACGCTCTGGCGCAGGGCCGGCGCCCCACCCAATGACTGCAGGTAGGCCGCCTGCAGGCGCCAGCCAAAGGGGACGACCTCCACGGGCACGGGGAAGCGTGTGCCCAGCACCGGCGAGAGCTTGGACTCGTCCACCACAATGACCTGGCGCCGGCTGGCCTGGGCCACGATCTTTTCGCGCAGGAGCGCCCCGCCTGCCCCCTTGATCAGGTCCAGGTGGGGGTCCACCTCATCCGCGCCGTCAATGGTCAGGTCCACCGCCTGGCACTCATCCAGCCCGATCAGGGGGATGCCCAGACGACGGGCCTCTTCCTCCACGTGGAGCGAGCAGGGCACGCCCCGGATGTCACGCAGGCGACCTTCGTGTAGCCGTTGGGCGATGCAGCGCACCGCGAAAAAGGCGGTGCTGCCGTGGCCCAGGCCCACCACCATGCCAGATTCCACCAGGCCCACCGCGTACCAGGCGGCCTGTTGCTTGAGTTCTTCCGCTGTCACGCCAGCCCTCGGTCCCGCACTCCTAGTCCAGGGAACAGGTGATGGAGCTCCAGCCCGCCAATCCGCCCAACACCACAGTCAGGTTTTCCCAACCCTGGCGTTGCAGCAGGCTGGCGGCGATGGTGGCGCGCAGGTCGCTGCCGCAAAAGACATAGACCGGCCGATCTTGCGGCACCTCGCCCATGCGCTGGGGGAGCTGGGTGAGATGGATGTGCTGCGCGCCAGGGATGGACATACCGGCCACCTCGCCGTCGCTGCGGACATCCAGGATCCAGGCGTCTTCTTGCGCGTCGAGGTGGTGGCACAATTGCTGCACCGTCACGATGGGGAGAGACTGGCTTTCCCGACCGGCCATGTGCCAGGCCAGCATCCCGCCGGCCAGATACCCGATCACGTCGTCGTAGCCCAGGCGGACCAGGTAACGCACCGCCGGCGCGATGTCAGATACCTCGCCTACCAGCAGGATGGGGGTATCCAGGGGCAGGAACCAACCGGCAAAGTTCGGCAGCCGGTCCAGCCAGATGGACAGGGCGCCGGGGACGTGCGCCGCGCTGAACGCCAGCTCGGACCGCAGGTCCAGCACGACGGCCTGGCGCGCCTGTTGGGCGAACGCATCCGGGGGCAGCGGCGGCGGCGCGGGCAAAGTGCCCAGCAACGGGGCGCCCTGGAGGTTCCATTCCTCCGGGCGACGGAGATACGGGGCCTTTTCCAGCTCCCGGGCCACCTGGGCCACAAAAGCGGCCCGCTCCGGGCTTTGAAGCCGGGGGTTGTGTCGGCGTTCCAGGCCGATGGTGGTCCAGGTCCGTTCGGCGATGGCGGCGGCGCAGATGGAGCCGGCGCCGTGGGCCGGGCAGACGATGACCTCATCGCCCAGGGGCAGCAGCCGGCCGAACAGGGTATCGTATAGCCGCCCGGCCATCTCCACCAGCCGGTCCGGCCCCAAAAAGTCCACGCGCCCCACATCCCCGGCAAAGAGGGCATCGCCGGTGAAAACGACCCAGGGCGCGCCGCCGGGGTCACGGAGCAGATAACTCATGTGGCCCGGCGTGTGGCCGGGCGTGTGGATAGCCTCCAGCACGAGTCGGCCGATCCGCCACCGCTGGCCGTCCGCCACCGGTTGGCCGTAGCGGTAATCCCACTGCGCATCGGCGTGCCAGATAGCCGCGCCGGTGCGGGCCGCCAACTCGACTGACCCCACCACGAAATCCTCATGCCGGTGCGTCTCCAGGATGTGGGCGATGCGCAATCCCTCTTGGGCCGCCCGCTCCACGTAGACCTCGCCATCACGGCGGGGATCTATGACGACGGCCTCCACCCCATCGCCGATGAGGTAGGAATAGTGAGCCAGACCCGGCGATTCGATCCGTTCGAACAGCATCTCACACCTCTTTTGTAACTACTCGGCCTATGCTCCGAGCGGGTTTGCCAGGCCCCAGGTCGCAGACGCCCAGCCCAGGCTGGACTGGGTGGGGCCTGGCAAACCGCCTTGGAGCACACGGCTGCGTAGTTATCCTCTTTTTACCATCCGAGTCTCGGCGCGCGCTGGCGGTCACACGCGCACAATTATACACCACTTGGGGCCGGGGCACAAATGTGCGTATTCTACGCAATTGCCCGATCCCGCAGCGCGTGGTATCCGCAGTGGCGCAAGGGCCGCTCGTTCGTCGCCGAGACCGGGCACACCGTCATCCTGGGCTGGTCGCCGCAGATCTTTGCCGTCGTCGCCAAGCTGATGATCGCCAACGCCAACCGGCGGTGGGCCTGCATCGCCATCCTGGCGGACCAGGACCAGGTGGAGATGGAGGACGAGCTTCGCGCCCGGGTCGGTCATCCCGGCCGCACCCGCATCGTCTGCCGCACCGGCAACCCGATGGACCTGACGGATTTGGCGATCGTGAACCCGCACCACGCCCGCGCGATCATCGTCCTGGCCCCAGATACCCAAGCGGCCGACGCCCGCACGCTGGTGACGTTGCTCCATCTGCGTGACATCGCCGAGCAGCATAGGCATCCCTTCTCCATCGTCAGTGAGATGCTGGACGTCCGCAACCGGGAGCTGGCCAAAGTCACCCAGGCCGATGATTTCATCCTCAGCCACCAACTGACGAGCCTGATGCTGGCGCAGGTCTCGGAGAACAAGAGCTGGCTGCCGTGTTTCAGGATCTGTTTGACCCGGCAGGCCCGGAGTGGTATTTGAAACCGGCGGGAGACTATGTGGAACTGGGCCGGCCTTTGACACGGTGGTGGAGGCGGCCCGACGACGGGGGGAGGTGGCGCTGGGGCATCGGCGGCTGGCTTGTGCCACCGATGCGGCGCAGGGTTACGGGGTGGTGGTGAACCAAGTCCCGGCGGATCACGTTTGAGGAACGCGATCGCATCATCGTCCTGGCAGAGGATTGATCCGCAAGCAGGGCCAGGGCATCGGCCCACAGCCGCACGAATTCAACCTGCCCGGTTTGCCTCTCCCCGGCTCCGGGAACGCGGACGCGGCAAACGACTTATCCAATCCGCCCACTCGGCCACGCCCGCGCCGGTCCGGCAGCTCAACGAGAAGACGGGCGCATCGGCGTTGAGCGCGCGCACCGCCTGTCGGAACGCCGCCTCGTCATAGTCCAGGTATGGTTGCAGATCGATCTTGTTGATGACCACCACGTCGGCCTCGGTAAAGATGCCGGGGTACTTGAGGGGCTTGTCGTCGCCCTCCGGCACGCTGCTCACCACCACGTCCCAGCGCTGGCCGAGCTGGAACCCGCTGGGGCAGATGAGGTTGCCCACGTTCTCGATAAAGAGCACGTCCACGTCCGCCAGGGGGAGCGCGTCCAACGCCCGCGAGACCATGGGCGCGTCCAGGTGACACTGACCGCCGGTGTTGATCTGCACCACCGGCACGCCGGCCGCCGCCACCCGGTCCGCATCCACGCGGGAGGCCACGTCGCCCTCGATGACGCCCACGCGGAGCCGCCCGCGCAGCGCGGCTATCGTCTGCAGGATGAGCGAGGTCTTGCCGGCCCCCGGCGACGCCATCACGTTGATCGCCACCACGCCGCATTCGTCCAGCCGCGCCCGGTTCTGCGCCGCGATCTGATCATTGGCACTCAGAATCCGCTCAACGATCTCGACTTTAGGCATGAATTCCCCCCCACTGACTCGTGAAACGTCAAACGTCATTCGTCAATTCGTCCATTCGTAGATTCGCTATTCTACCTCGATGCTATCTACAAAGAACTCCCGCCCGGCCACCACGTCCCCGCCGATGGCCCCGCAGTTCGGGCACGTCCACAGCTTGCCGGGGTCCGGCACGAACTCCTGAGCACACCCGGGGCAGCGCGCCCGGGCCGGGACGCGGTTAAACGTGAGCCTGGCGCCCTCCGCGGGCGTATCCTTGCTGATAAAGTCAAAGTAAAACTGGATGGACTCGTCCACAAAGCCAGTCAGCTCGCCGATGGTCAGGTGAATGGCCGTCACCCGTGTGGTCCCGGCCGCCTTTGCGTGCTTGAGGACGATCCCCAGGACGCTTTCCGTCACCGCCAGTTCGTGCACCGAACCTCCTGCCCGCAATCCATACGACCCGGCGCGGAACGAACGCAGCCAGGGGGACCGCCGTAGCCCCCCTGCTCGTGATCGCTGCTCGCGCCTCCGCTCCCGGCTCTATGGCGCGTAGCGGAACGGGTGCCGGGCCGCGTCTTTTTCGGCGACCAGCTCGGCCAGGGTGGGCCGGCCCTCGATGGCCTTGCGGATGGCCCCGCGCATGGCCTTGTAGTTGTTGATGCGCACGCGCTGCCGGATGCTGGCGGCCGGGTGCACGAACACATTGGCGATGAGGCACACGTCGTCCAGCAATGACGCCGGCAGCATACCTTCCTGGATGGCGTGCTGGATAGCCAGGTTCACGCCGCTGGCCGCCTCCTCGTACACCAACTGCCGGGCCTTGTTGCCGCGCACGGTGACGGTGGGCACCAACAGGGTACGGGGCCGCTCGCGGATGACGGCCAATTCGTGGCCGGGGCGCGGTTCCCCCAATGCCCGCGCCATCGCCCGGCCCACCGGCCCATCCCGCCAACCCAAGAGCAGGTCAATGTGGGCGATCTCGTGGAATGGGGGCCCGGCAAAGCCCTCGCCCACGCACAGGGTCAGGTCTTCCAGTTGCCCCGGCGTCTCGGGCGTGGCGACGTAATCCACCACCTGGCCGCCGTAGCGCTTTTTCACCGGCCGCAGCTTGCCCAGGTTGATGAGTTGGGTGCGCATGTCCTCGTAATCCTCGCGCTCGAACTCGCCGCCCTTGATGAAGGGGAGCCGGGCATCGCTGTTGGTGAACGGCAGGCCCATCATGCGCAGGGCCTCCTTCACGGCCTGGGGGCTGCCCTTTTGCACGATGATCCGCGCCAGGATTTGAATCTCCTTGTGCCGCCGGCGCACGAACTCGATGTCGCCGCGCTGCACGGCCCCATAGATCTCCTGCCAGGTGTCGGGGATGACGTTGGCCGAGGCCAGGATCATGCCGTCGGCCCCGGCCAACAACGCCGGCCCCACGATCTCGTCGTGCCCCACAAAGATGCCGATGAGGCCGCGCAGCTTCTCCAGCAGTGCCATCAGGAACGGCATGTCGCCGCTGGAATCCTTGATGCCGATGACGTTGTCAAACGCCAGGGCCATGCCCTCCGCCGTCCACCAGCGATAGTGCGTGCCGGCGCACTGCGGGATGTTGTAGAGCACGATGGGCAATCCCACCGCGTTGACGGCCCCGTAGTGGTCGAATATCTCGTTGAAGGTGGGCTTGAGAAAGTAGGGGGCCACGACCAGGGCACCGGTCGCGCCGGCCTCTTTGGCCCACCGGGTGAGGGCCACGGTCTCCCGGGTGGTCGGGCAGCCGGTGCCGGCCAGCACCGGCACGCGCCCGGCCACCTCGTCCAGGCAGATGGCGATGACGCGCTGCTTCTCCTCGTAAGTGAGCGAGCTGAACTCGCCGGTGGTGCCGCAGGGGACCACACCGTTCACGTGGGGCAGCACGTAGCGGATCAGCGCCCGGTACGCGCGCTCGTCAATCTCGTCAGCCAGGGTGAACGGCGTCACCAGGGCCGGGAAGACGCCTTTGAACCAGTCTTGTTTTTTGGACATCGAGCCTCGCTCCTCATAGCGGGTGCACGTTACGCCGTGCACTCTTGACTAGTTTGTGAAATGTGAGTACAATGTAAGCACAGAAACCGTTTGGAGGTGTTCCTATGGGCACTGTCGTCAAGACCCGGATCGTCCAGGTCGGTAACTCGCGCGGCATCCGCATCCCCAAGCTCTTGCTTGACCAGGTCGGGTTGGGAGAGGAGGTCGAACTGGCGGTTCAGCGGGATCATTTGGTAATCCGCCCTCTCCGACGTCCACGTCAGGGCTGGGACGAGCAATTTCGGATCATGGCCGAGCGCGGCGATGATCGGTTGCTCGATGAACCGACACCCAGCCCCACGCAGTGGGACGAGGATGAATGGGAGTGGGCATGAAACGATTCGACGTTTATCTGGTCAACCTCGATCCCACCATCGGCGGCGAGATTCAGAAGACCCGCCCGTGCCTCATTGTCTCCCCCGACGAGATGAATCGCCACATCGCCACGGTGATCATCGCTCCCATGACGACCAAAGAGCGACCCTATCCGACCCGCGTTCCCTGTCAATTTCAAGGCAAAGACGGCCAGATCGCGCTCGACCAACTGCGAACAGTGGATAAGGTGCGGCTGGTCAGGCGGCTAGGGCAAATCGGCGTCGAGACTCAACGGGCCGTGTTGGCTGTGCTGGCCGAGATGTTCGCAGAATAGTCCTTTCAGGAACCAAACGCCTGGTCAATGGCCGCGCACGTCGCCTCGTAGGCGTTGCGGTGCAGGATGCGCCGGTCCAACGCCTGCGGATGCACCGCCGCCTGGACGATCATCACGTGGGTGTGCATGGCCGATGCGGGGATGACGCCGGCCGCCAGCCTGTCCACGATGGCCTGGGCCACCGCGTTCTGCGTGGGGCCGTAGATCATGTTGGCCTGGCGCAAATCCCGCAGCTCGTGGACCGGGACGATGAGGGTGCTGGGCCGCACGGTGAGATTCGGCTCCAGGATGGTGGTCAGGGCCTCAAAGCCGTGGCGGGGATAGGTCAGTTGGTAGGCCCAGGCTTCCCCCAGCAGGCTGGATTTGGCCCCGCACAGCAGATCGATCTGGATGGCTTCCAGGCCCTCGCCGGCCGCCCCGGTCCCCACGCGCATCCCATGAGCCGCCACGTCCGCCGCCGTGATCCCCACACACTCGAACCGACCCTCCACCGGCCCACCTGGGCTTTGGGCTTGGGGGCTTGGGGCTTGGATTTTGCCCAGCTTCTCCAGTTCCAACTGAATCTCCGCCCGATCCTCGTGGATGAGCGCGCCGCCCACGGCCTTGAGGGGCGCGCGGGGCACGCCGGCGTCCACGCCCATCATCCGCAGGGCCTGCTTGACGGCCACGCCGCCGCCCATTCGGCAAAAGATGCGCGAGAGCTTTTGCACCTGGCGCTGGAGCGCGCGGGCAGTCTCCAGATCCCCGGCCCGCACGGCCCGGAGCACCGCCTGCCAGACCTCCGGGTAGACCTGCGCGCTCGCCAGGATCATGCCGGAGCAGCCGCCGGCCAGCGCATTCAGCACCACCTCGTCGTGCCCGATGAGGACATTGATGCGGTCACCGGCGTATTCCAGCACCTCCATCGTGTAGGTGAGGTTGCCGGACGAGTCCTTGAGGCCGACGATGTTGGGGATGTCGGCCAGGTCCTCCACCACGCGCCGGGGCAGGACGGCGTCCACCACCTGCGGGATGTTGTACAGGATGATGGGGATGTCCACCGCCCGCGCGATCTCGTAGTAGTGCTGGTAGATGCCCTTGTCGGACGGGTGGAGGAAATAGGGCGTGACGATGAGGCAGGCGGTTGCGCCGGCCTCCTTGGCGTTGCGGGTCAGCTCGATGGCCTTTTTGGTGCTCTCCGCGCCGGTCCCGGCGATGACCGGCTTGCCCCCGGCTTCCTCCACGGCGATCTCCACCAGGCGGCGGTGCTCCGCTGGTGTCAGGTAGGGGAACTCGCCGGTGGTGCCGCACGGAACCAGCCCGTCCACGTGGGGCAACACGAAGCGGATCAGGCGGCGGAAGGCCGCCTCGTCTACGGTCCCGTCCTTCGTGAAGGGCGTGACCAGGGCCGGGTTGACGCCGGCCGGCTTGAATGGCTTATCAGTCATGGGTTCACCTCGCGGGCAGATTCTTCGGGGCCGAACACCTGGTCGAAGAAGCGAACCTTGTCCAGGCTGTCTTGCCATTGGCGATGCCTCCGCACGGAATCCAGCCGTCGGTGACGGGGCAGTGTCAAGAAACGCGCCGTCTCAATCGGCCCCAGAGTCTTCATCAGGGCATCAACGGCCTGTCGAACCATATCGTCTTCTTGGAGGTAGGCATGGGCTTTCATTGCAGATTCTCCTTAGGCCGGCTCAGCGCGCACACGTCCAGGTAGATCCGTTTGGTCGTCGGTTTCTCACTCATTTTACGTTACCCCTGTGCTGTTTGGGAGAACTCATCCCCACCCTTCGTGACCAGGGCCGGGTTGACGCCGGCCGGCTTGAATGGCTTATCAGTCATGGGTTCACCTCGTTGTGACATGCACTGCGCGCTGCGCATAGACACAGATCACGAATCACGTTTTACGTTTCACGATGCAGATTCTGCGCGGCGATGAATGACAATCCCGCCTCCGTGAGCCGTCGCGCCGTGCGATTCACCGCGTCGTGCTTGTCCAGGTAGTTGCGCAGCAGGGCCGGCATGAGTCCCTGGGCCTCGATCTGCTCTTTGGGCAGAAAGTAGTCCAGGATGTCTGAGGGATGCTCGCGCGCCGCGTCAATCTCCGGGATGCCGCCCTCGTGCTTGGCCGAGATGTTGGCGACGTGGTCAGCCAGCGCCACCAGCTCCTCGGTGCGGTCGTAGGGCTGGCGCACGATGCTCTTGTAGGTCTCGACGATGTGGTGCTCGATGCGGACCACGTCCTCAAAGCCCAGGTCAGCACGGATGCGCGCTGTCAGCTCGATGGTCTCGTTGTTCACCGAGTTGCTGAGGTTAAAGCCGATGAGGGGCGTGGTCCCGTCGTCGCGGGCAAAGAGCCGGGCCGTCAGCAGCGTCCACAGCACCGAGTAGGGGTTGTCGTTGCCCATAAAGACCGAGATCTTGAACTCGTTATCCACGCCCAGCTTGTAGAGCAGGTAGCCCAGCAGGACGGTGCCGGGGTTCACGTTGAGCACCTGGCGGATGCCATAGGTGGTATAGTAGTGCAGGTACTCGTCCAGCCACTTGAGGGCGTGCTGGTTGGGCTGGCCCACGCCGCCGAAATAGCCGGTGATGGTGGCCGGCCCGCCCAGGTGGACGTTCGACCCGTCGGTGCCTTTGGTGTCCAGCGTCTCCACGTAGCTGGCCCCCACGATCTGCATGGCGGCGGCCACGGCCAGGATGTCGTTGTCGCCCACCTGCTCCTTCATGTTGCGCACGCGGATGTAGCGGCCGGGCATGAGTTCCCGTCGCTCGATGGCCTGTCGGGCCTCGGCGATGAGGAAGGGAAAGTATTGCAACGCGCTGATCTCCAGCGTGACCGGGCACTCCTCGTTAAAAGTCATCTCGTCCGCCCGGGGGCCCAGCACCTGGCGACGATAGTCGGCGATGGAGATGAACGCGCCTTTATCGCGCTGCTCGACGAGCCAGTCGAGATCGGCGGCATAGTCCGGCGCGGCGGCGCGTAACCGGGCCATGAGGTTGTCCAGCCGGCGGGCCTCTGCCGCCTTGCGATTGATCTCCTCCGGCGTGCCGTACTTGGCCACCACGTCCAGAAAGGCGTTGATGACCGGGTTGGCCGGGTCTGATAGCAGTTCGTTGATTTCCGCCAGGCGGTTGGCGGATACCAGCAGTCTGTTACGCAAGTCGTTGGTCATTGCATCTACCTCCATGTGTAGTTGGGGTTTGCGATCCGCGCTGGGTCATCTGGGCGCAGTGTACCACGCTCCATCCCAAACGTCAAGCGCTGGCGAGACCTATGCGCCATCGTCGCGCACCTGCCGCTGTAGCTCGTAGAGCTTGGTGATGGCCTCCAACGGTGATAGTTCCTCCACCTTGAGCCTGCGCAGGGTCTCCACGACCGGGTGCTCCTCCGTGGGCAGGAACGAGAGCTGCTGCGCCCGGAGCTGCCGGCCCATCGCCTCGCGGCGGCGTTTCTCGTCGCCCAGGCTCTCCAACTCGGCCAGGACCTCCTCGGCGCGGTGGGTGACGGCCGAGGGGACGCCGGCCATGCGCGCCACGTGGATGCCGTAGGACCGATCCGCCCCGCCGGGCACCACCCGCCGCAAGAACACCACCTCTTTTCCCTCCTCCAGCACGGCCACGTTAAAGTTGCGCACGCGGGGCAGGATGCTCGCCAGCTCTGTCAGCTCGTGGTAATGCGTGGCGAAGAGGGTCTTGGCGGCCACGCGGGGGTTGTTGTGCAGGTATTCCACCACGGCGCGGGCGATGGCGACGCCATCGTAGGTGCTCGTGCCCCGGCCGATCTCGTCCAGGATGATCAGGCTGCGCGGCGAGGCGTGCTGCAGGATCAAGGCCGTCTCCACCATCTCCACCATGAACGTGCTCTGGCCGGTGGCGATGTCGTCCTGCGCGCCCACGCGGGTAAAGATGCGGTCTACCAGGCCGATGGTGGCGGCGTCGGCCGGGACGAAGGAGCCGATCTGGGCAAGAAGACATATCAGGGCAACTTGTCGCAAGAAAGTGCTCTTGCCGCTCATATTCGGGCCGGTGAGGACGATGATCTGGCAATCGGCGTTGCTCAGGCGCACATCGTTGGGGACGAACGGCTCGCCAGCGGTCAATTCCACGACCGGGTGCCGGCCGGCCACGATGTGGATCTCGTCGCCGGTCGTGAGGACCGGCCGGACGTAGCGGTTTCGCCCGGCCACCTCCGCCAGCGCGGCGTAGACGTCCAGCTCGGCCAGGGCGCGCGCGGTAGCCGATAGCCGGTCGGACGCGGCAGCCACCTGCGCGAGCACCTGGCGGTAGAGGGCCGTCTCCAGTTCACCCATGCGCTCCTCGGCGTTGAGGATGCGCGCCTCCACCTCTTTTAGCTCCGGGGTGATGAACCGCTCGGCGTTGACCAGGGTCTGCTTGCGGATGTAGTGGGCCGGCACCTGGTCCAGGTTGGGCTTGGTCACCTCCAGGTAGTAGCCAAAGACCTTGTTGTAGCCGACCTTGAGGGATTTGATGCCGGTGCGCTCGCGCTCGGTGCGCTCCAACCGGGCCACCCAGTCCCGGTCGCCGCGCGCCAGGGTGCGCACCTCATCCAACTCGGCCGAGAAGCCGGGCCGGATGGTGCCCTCGCCGGGGGTGGCCGGGGCGTCGTCGGCGATGGCCTGGGCGATGAGGGCGACGGTGTCCGGAGCCGGGTCGAGGGCAGACATGACGTCCGACAGGCGACCGCCAACCGCCGGTAGCTGCTCGACTGCGGCTCGCAGGGCCGGGACCTGCTCCAGGCTGGCGCGGAGGGCCAGCAGATCGCGGGGGCCGGCCACGCCCTGCACCGCGCGCCCGGCCAGCCGTTCCATATCGGCGACCTTGTGGAGCGCGGCGCGGACCCGGGCGCGCCCGGTCACGTTCGCGTGGAGCACGGCCACAGCGTCCTGCCGGGCCACGAGCGCGTCCAGGTCCAGGAGCGGCTGGTTGAGCCACTGGCGCAGGAGCCGGCCGCCCATGGCCGTCTCTGGGGCGTCCAGCACCCAGAGGAGTGAGCCTTTGGTCGTCCGGCCGCGCGTGGTCTCGTTCAGCTCCAGGTTGCGGCGCGTGGCCGGGTCCAGGGTCATGAACGCGGCGGTGGAATAGGCGTGCAGGTGGGTCAGTTGCTTCAGGGCGGCCGGCTGGGTCTCCTGGAGGTACTGGACGAGCGCGCCGGCGGCCCGGACGGCGGCCGGCCAGGCGGCGATCCCGAACCCCTCCAACGTGGTCACGCCCAAGTGGTCCAGGAGCGCGCGCCGGGCCGTCTCCAGCTCAAAGCGCCAGGCGTCGTAGGGGGTGAGGTGGGTTGGGTCAGGCAAAGCCGACCCTCGCCCCCCGGCCCCCTCCCCCTTCCAGGGAGAGGGGGAGTCGGATGGCAGGAGGCACTCGCGGGGCTGGAGGCGTTGGAGTTCCTGGGCGGCCTGGGTCTGGGCATCCGGCCCGGCCCACTGGGTGACGGCAAAGTCGCCGGTGGTGATGTCGGCGTAGGCCAGGCCGGCCCGCCCCTCCCGCTCGTCCCAGACCAGCGACACCAGGTAGTTGTTGCGCCGCTCGTCCAGCAGGCTGGCCTCCACCACCGTGCCGGGCGTCACCACGCGCACCACCTGGCGGGGCATGAGGCCCTTCACCGGCTCACCAGTCTGCTCGCAGATGGCGACCTTGTAGCCCTTGTTGATGAGCCGGGCCAAGTAGCCCTCGACGGCGTGGTAGGGGACGCCGGCCAGCGGGACGCGCTGGCCCGTGCCCACGTCGCGCGAGGTGAGCACGATGTCCAGCTCCCGCGCGACGGTTTTGGCGTCCTCGTCGAAGGTTTCGTAGAAATCGCCCAGGCGGAAGAACAGGATGGCGTCCGGGTACTGCCGCTTGATCTGGAGGTATTGGCGACGGACGGGCGAGGTCATGAGGTCCTCATTTCAGAGATCGGCGAGCCGGCGGCAGATGAATCGCGCCGCCAAGCCGGCGGCGGATAAATCGCGCCGCCGGGGTCTGCCCAGGCCCCGGCATTTATGCGGGGCCTCCGCCATTCAGGCGGGGGTATCATTTTGGCACCCGATCAGGGTGATGCTCATGCTGGTTGAGCACATACTGCCTGGCTGCATCCAGGTTGCGCTCGCTGACAGTACGAATGTCGTAGCCATCGCTCCAATATAGGGTAGCGTCGAACTCCTCGGCATGATTGACCGCATGGGACGCGCTGCCCTTCAGGTCGTGGACCACATCGGGAATGTAATGCGTAGGTCGGAGACTCAACAGGAAATGGACGTGCTCATCAACCATGCCGAGGGCTAACAGGTGTACCCCAAGTTCCTCGCACTTCTTGCGCCAGTGCTCATGCAAGAAAGCTTCCACTCGAGCAGTTATGAATTGTTCCCGTTTCTTGGTCGAAATCGTGAGCATATAGTACAGCGCATAACTCACATCACCTGATGGCCGTTCTGCTACTCTGCGAGGCGACATTCCCTCTACCTCCGTTTCGCTGATCGGGCGCCCGGCGGCGGATGAATCGCGCCGCCGGGGAATCGGCCCAGGCCCCGGCATTTATGCGGGGCCGGAGCCG
>FWPV01005555.1_pt1 | contig 25022 bp, 29 predicted proteins | sample 2228371 | NCBI WGS metagenome assembly FWPV01 (sample SAMEA103939776, study PRJEB20133) | metagenome | reverse complement strand
GGCACTGAAAAATCCCACCCGAAATGCCCTCTCAACCCCGTCCGTGACATCCTCTCCACAGCGTGTGAGAAATCCGGGCTAGTGTCTGGACTCACTCCGCCGCGGCTGCGGCTTCGCCTGTCCGGCGGCCGAACCCTCCCCCTGCCTCGCCGCCACCGCCTGGCTGCTGGGCCGGGGGTGACGGTTTGTTTCTCTTGTCGGGCTCTTCCAGCTGAGGTAACATGCTCTCGTAGGCGCTACTCTCATGAATCAACAGGAACAGTTTTGGTATCGGACCCTGTTCCGCCTTAAGTTGCTCGAAGCGAGCGGAGAGGCATTTCAGAGACTGGTCGGCGAGGTTCTCGAGGCTGAAGATCCGCGTTTCCGGCGCGTGGCTCCATGGGGGCGCGCCGGGGACAGCGGCAACGATGGGTTCATCAAAGAAGAGGGGCATTACTTTCAGATCTACGGCCCGGAGCGCCCCGAATATGACCCGGTGGCAGCTGCGCGGAAGGCCGCTCAGGATTTCGCGAAACTCAGCCACAGTTATGCCCCGGCACGTTACACGTTTGTCCTGAACGACCGGTTCCGTGGGATCCCGGAGCCGGTCTACCGATCCCTGCGCGAAATCGAAAGCAATTTTGGTGTTGATTCTGCGGCCCTGGGAGCCCGCGACTTGACGGAGCGCTTCATGCGTCTGCCAGAGGAAAAGAGGCAGGACATCCTCTGCGGGATTCCCGGAGACGTTCCTGGCTGGGTCGATCCATCCGCCGTCGGAGAGGTCCTTCGATGCATTGCCGACAGGGCTGTGGCTGGAATCCGGCCGGCGAAGAATCTGGCCCCTGAGTTCGAGGAGAAGATTCGTTTCAATGGGCTTCGTGGATATCCAGCTGACAGGCTGAGGGCCATGTCATATCAAGCCCATCAGGTCGATGCCTTTCTATCCACGCGTGAGCCCCACCTGGCCCAATGCGTGGCTGAGGAAATGCGCACGCTATATGGAGAGAGCAGGCGCATTACCGTGGACGAGCTGGATGGTGCGGACTGGGGCAATGACCCGCCAGACCCGGCGGCAATGCAATACTTGTGGCTCGTCGAACAGCTTGTCCCAGATCACGCGCGTGGACATCTTCATTCTTTGAAAGCTTACCGGGAGGCCGCCGAGGTAGTGTTGTCCAAGTACTTTGAGAGCTGCGATGTCTTCGAAGAACCTGGCGCTGGCAATCGCGCCCCATGAGCATCTTCGCTTCTGCGACAGCCTGCTGGGTCTGGCAGGCTTTCTCCGCAAGGAGCTCGTGGCGCCCAGAACCGTCGACGAGTTGTACGCTCTCGTCTCTCGTCAGACTGATTCATGGCCTGCAAAGCCGACATTCGAACAGGTCGTGCTGGCGGTTACTTTACTCTTCGCAATCGGAGCCGTGCGTTTCACAAGAGGCGCTGATGACAGGCTGGAGGCGATCCGTTGAAGTTGATTGCGCTGCAATGCGATAGGCCTGGCTTTCATGCTCTTCATTTCCGTCCTGACGGTATCTCCGTCATCGTCGGAGACGCCGGTGGTGGAGAAGGCAGCTCCAACGGGGTCGGCAAGACGCTTGCATTGCGGCTGGTTCATCATTGCCTGGGTGGAAGCGTCCTTGAACTGCTGAAGAAGTCACTGGGGGATTGGACTTTCTCGCTGACTTTTGAGCTCCCTGACGGGATGCACCGGATCGATCGCGCGGGGAATGGCAAGAGCATCTATCTCGACGGCTCCCGCATCAGTGAGCGCGGCCTTTGTACCTGGCTGGATAGCCACGGTCCATTCGTGCTCGATCCGCATGTCCGATGGATCTCATTCCGCTCCCTCTATGGCCGCTTTGCGCGAAAGGAACGCGAGGATCGGGTTGACCCCGTGCGACTGAAGAAAGAGCAGGACTACCAGGCCTTGATCAGGACTTTGTATCTGCTCGGCATGGATGTGACGCTTGCGCAGAGGAAAGCCGAGAGACGCGACCGGGTCAAACGGATAGAGAACACGAAAAAGCTGCTGAAGCAGAGCGACCCACGGCTTCAGGATCTGCTTCGGCAAGGCGTTCCAGCTTCAGCACAGAGTGAGTCTCTCAAGGATGATATTCGCAGACTGCGGCAATCCCTGGAGACAATGCAGATCGCCGAGGATTACGAAACGATCCGCCGCGAGGCTGACGAAGCAACGGCCCGCCTGCGGGACATTGAGGGCGAACTCGCACGTATCGCCTTTCATCTCGAGGGCATCGAGAAACTTCTTGATCAGCGACCGGATATCAGTCGCGCTGAGCTTCTTGGCTTCTATGAAGGGCTCCAGCACTGGTTCAGGCCAGAAGCGCTCAAGCATTTCGCGGATGTGGAATCTTTCCACCAGTCGCTGGCAGAAAGACGTCGGCAGAGGCTTGGTCAGGATCGGCGGAAGCTCCTGGATAGGCAGCGGGAACTGGAGGAGCAGAAACGTTCCGTGTCGCGGGAGAGGGATGCGAAACTGAAGTATTTGGCCGAGAAACATGCCATTGATGAATACCGCGCGGTTGCGCAGCGGCTCGCCAAGGCTGAAGAGGATCTACAAAGGCTGGAATCCTACGAGGAGACAGCGCGCATCTGGGAAGAGGAGCTCCTGGCACTGAACGCGGAACAGAGTCATGAAGATCAGGAGGCCCTCAACCTGGTGGCATCGAAGCCTTTGGCGAGGGCGGACGAGAGGTTTCGAGCCATCGTCCGCCGTCTCTATCCTCAAGAGGCGGCAGGGATCGCTCTCGAAAACAATCTCGGCAGGAACAGGCTCCGTTATAACCTAAGCGTCTCCATTCAGGGAGAAGACTCCGACGGAATCAATGCCGCCCGAGTGATGGCCTTCGACTGGATCGTGTTCTGGCACGGGGCGAACCACACTATGCAGCACCTTTGGCACGACAATGGGTTGTTCGATCACATTGACCCCCACCAGAGGGCTGCCTGGCTTGAGATGGCGTTCGCCGAGCTCGAGGGTAGCGGTCGCCAATACATCATCTCCATCAACACCGAGAATTACGAGTCCACAAAGAGCTGTCTTCCCAGGGACCTGGCAGAGAGGCTTGAAGACTCTGTCATCACCAGGCTTCGAGGAGACGACCCCCGCCACAAACTCCTCGGTGTTCTGGTGTAGGTAAATTGCCCATAGAAAGAAATCGCTTACATTCGCGATTCGATGTTTGTTCGCCTTCGCGTCGACGGCCTGGCCGGATTCTGGCGGAAAAAATCCGGCCAATTGGCCGGATTTTTCGGGCCGTTTTTGAAAATCCGGCCACGGCATCCTGTTGATATGAAATACACTTAGTGCAAATTGGCCGGATTGGCCGGATTTTCTACGGGGGGAGAGAGGGGGCACGGAGTACAACACAGCACCCATGATTGGGCTTACAGAGGTTTCAGACATGCCACGACCACCCCGGAAAGCACCTGAATGGCCCTTCCCGAGCGTCCTCCCGGGCCAGCCCGTCAAGCCTTGGGCGGACCCGGACACCGGCCTTCCCGTCCACACCGTCGCCATCAGGCTGCCGGACGGCGGCTGGCTCGCCTTCATCGCCGAGTGGCCGGAGATGCGCGCCACGGCCCGGCGCCAGGCCGCTGCCGAGCGGCGCGTGCTGCGGCTGTACGCCCGCTCCCAGCCCCGGGAATGGCTCCGCCACGCGCGCGTCCAGTGGAAGGCCAGGCACGACCCGGATTCCATCACGGAGGACGAGCTCGACCTGATGCTGATCGAGCTGGCCAAGCGGGAGAAGGGTCCGTGGGTCCCGGCCGAGAAGGTTCTCAAGAGATTCGGCTACGGCCCCGATGGCAAGCCGTTGCCGAAGGCAGACCGGAGGCGCAAGAGCGGCCGCTGAAACATTTTGCCCGTTTTCCGTTTTCAGGGCATAATGAGTCCAAGCCTCGCTGCATGAGGCGGTTACGCGACTGCCTCAGGGAGCGGGCGGCGGGCCGATGTGAAGGTTTTCGCTCCTGGCGGGTACAGTAGGATAGTTGCGGCGGGTGGCGGCCGCGGCGCGCTGGGCGGCGCGCCGGCGGTCCGGCGCCGGGCGGATGCCGGCCCCTTCCGGGATGGGGCAAGGTCGGACAGGAGCCCGACCGAAAATCCAGCGACTCCCGGCCGATTCCCAGTGCAGTCTTCCCCTACCCTGGCCGAAGCCAGAATCATTTCCGACCGCGTGGCGCTGCTCGACGAGCATAACCGCCATGTCCGCTGGCTGACAGAGGACGAGGCCCGCGACCTGGTGCGCGAAAGCCAGGTGGTCGTGCTCGGGACGAGGCGGAAGATCCATGCCGTCCGCCTGAGATCCGACCGGCCGCCCTCGGTCGCCGAAACGATCGCCATGCACCGGCCCGGTCCGGCCCGTCGGAAGTACTCGCACAACCGCGAGACGCGGGACAATCCGGCCGGGGTCTGGACGCTCGTGCGGATCCCCTCGTGGCAGCGGCGCTTCTTCGTGCCATGACCTGGGCGGATCTGCTCCGAGATCCGGATGACGGCCCGGAGCAGCGCTGCCGCTGCCGGGAGCGCGAGAGGCTGATCTGGGCGCTGGCTTCATGCATGCTGACCCGCCGGCAACACCAGGTTCTCGAGTTGCGCTACCGCGAGGAGATGACTCTGGAAGAGATCGGCCGGCAGATGGGGATTGGGGTGCCGGCAGTCCATGCCCTGCACGCCCGAGCGATCCGGACCCTGCGCCACGGAATGGACATCCTCGGAATTCACCACTCAGGAGAGATCTGATGGCAAGCGCCGCCATGGTTCCGGCGCCCGCGCGCCGGACAGCGCCCAGCATCGAGCAGCCCGAGATCATCCGTTCTCCCTCGCCCAGGAAACATCCGGTCTGGACCCATGAGCTGGTCTTCGGCCTGGCTCAGGTCAGATGCGCCTATTGTCATGGCGCCGGACTGAACCGCTTCGGGCGCCCATGTCCGTGCGTGCTGAGAGCGATCTTCCGGATCTGCGCAAGAAAATACCTGTCGGCCCGGGATGAAGCAGGGCGCTTCAGCCGGGTCACCTACGACCTGGTCACGCGCAATCCGGCGCCGTCGATGCGTGCGAACCGGAAGACCTATTCATTCAAGGCCGTCGAGTATGTGGCGGACTTCGACATCATCGCGCGCCGCACCCTGAGCGAGAGGCAGAGGCGCATCCTGTACGACCACATCCTGGGCGACTGGCGCGCGCGCGAGCTGGCGCCGCGGCTGGGGCTGGACCGCGGCAACTTCTTCCACGAGGTGTACCGGATCATGGCGAATCTCGGGCGGGCGTTTGCCGAGACGAAACCTTATCCGCTCTACCCGGTCGGCCAGTACTTTTCCTGAGGAGGACGGAGATGGTGAAATTCAAAGTCAATGCGGTGATTCAGTCGCTCGCGGTCGTGGCGCACATTCTGAACGCATCGGTCGATGTGCTGCCCCCGCGGGGCAGGTTGTGGGCGATGGCCGCGCTGTCGCTGGTGCAGGGTGCCGTGGCTGCCCTGGCGCATTTCTCGAATCCCGACGGCACGCCGGCGGAGGCGCCGTACCGGAAAGAATCATGAGCACGGAATACCTGGCTGTGGCGGCCTCGCTGCTGGCTCTCGTGGGGCAGGTGTTCAACGCCTACCTGAAGGCCCTGATCCTGAAGGAGCTGGCCGAGCGGGAGGCCGCCCTGCGCAGGGAAATCGACGAGATCTACCTGCGGAAAGAAGTCTGGGAGCAGTCGCGGGGACACTGATGCCGGAGGCGCCGAAGAAGCCATGCCCCGTGCCCGGTTGTCCGCGCCTGGTCGAGCGCGGCTACTGTCCGGTTCACGAGAAGCTGCTCGGGGCCGACGCGCGCCGCGAGAGTGCTGCCCGGCGCGGATACGGCCGGCGGTGGCGGGAAGCGTCGCAGGCGTTTCTGCTGGAGCGCCCGCTGTGCGCCGAATGCGCGCGGCGCGGGGTGACGACGCTGGCCGCGGTGGTGGATCATATCCGGCCGCACCGCGGCGATCAGGATCTGTTCTGGGACCGGGAGAACTGGCAGCCGCTCTGCAAGCCGTGCCACGACAGAAAAACCGCGCGCGAGTCGGGATGGACGGGCCGTGGCGGGCCGAGGGGGGATGGTGGATCCCTGGCCGGTGCGAGCGTAGACCGCGCCGGGCTCCGCGCGCAAACGCCCGCGAAATAAAACGTGATTTTTGATGCCACGCACTGCCAAGCCGCAGGCCCTCCAGGACCGGCGGGGAAACCCGAACAAACGCCCTGCACAGGTCATCCAGCACCTCCCCGGCTTTCCTGAGCCTCCGGCGAGCCTGCCTCCAGAGGCGTTGAGCGAATGGGAGCGGCTCACGAAGCTGCTTTTCGCCCGCGGCGATCTGTCCGAGCTCGACCAGGCGGCCCTGGCCGATTACTGCCTCTGTCGCGTACGGCTGGAGGAATGCGAGCGCCAGATCGCCGAGCAGGGAGTTCTGATCCCCGGACAGCGCGGCCTGGTGAAGAACCCGGCCCTGCAGATCGCCCGGCAGTACCGGGCGGCGTTGCAGAAGTGGAGCGACCTGTTCGGTCTGACTCCGGCGTCGCGGGGCAAGATCAACATCCCGAAGCAGGAGATCCACGATGACCCGGACGGGATGTTCTCGTAGGAAATGCCGTTCGATCGGAACAAGGCCGATCGCGCCGTCGCGTTCTTCGAGCGCTACCTGAAGCATGGAACGGGCAAGTACGCCGGCCGGCCCTTCCTCCTGGCTGAATGGCAGAAGCGGATCATCCGGGACATCTTCGGGACGGTCAAGGATGACGGCACGCGCCAGTATTCGACCGTCTACATCGAGATCCCGAAGAAAAACGGCAAGAGCGAGCTGGCCGCCGGCATCGCCCTCTACCTGCTGGCCGCCGACGGGGAGGCTGGCGCCGAAGTCTACGGCGCGGCCAGCGCGCGCGATCAGGCGGCCATCATCTACCGGCTGGCGAGGCGCATGGTGATGCAATGCCCGCCGCTGCGGCGGCGCACGGAAGTGCTGAACTCGACGAAGACGATTTACTACCGGCCGACGGACAGCTTCTACCGCGCGATCTCCGCGGACGCCGGCACGCAGGACGGCATCAACCCGAGCGGCGTGATCTTTGACGAGCTGCACCGGCAGAAGAACTCCGACCTCTGGGACATCCTCACGCTCGGCGGAGACACGCGCACGCAACCGCTGACTGTGGCGCTGACCACAGCCGGCGTCCGCGACGAGAGCCCGCTGTGCTGGCAGCAGCACGAATATGCGAGCCAGCTCCTGCGCGGCGTCTTCGAGAACCCGTCCTACTACCCGGTCATCTTCGCCGCCGACGACAACGACGACTGGGAGGACCCGAAAACCTGGGCCAAGGCGAACCCGGCCCTTGGCGATTTTCTTCCGATGGACAAGGTGGCCGAAGCCGCGCGCCTGGCCAAGCAGAACCCGGCGGAGCTGAACAAGTTCCTCCGCTTCCGGCTGAACCGCTGGGTGCAGCAGGAATCGCGCTGGATTCCGCTGGAGAAATGGGATGCCTGCGCAGGCAAGGTCGACCGCGAAGCTCTGCGCGGCCGGCCGTGCTTCGGAGGCCTCGATCTGTCCACCTCGGTGGATCTGACCGCTTTCGCGCTGCTGTTCCCGCACGAGGACGGGATGATCGACATCCTGTGCCATTTCTGGATGCCGGCGGCGGCCGTGCGGGAGAGGACCAAGCTCGACGGCTATCCATATGACCGCTGGGTGCAGGCAGGACTCATTGAGGCCACCGAAGGCAATACGGTCGATTACACGGTGGTCAAGCGCCGGATCCTCGAATACGCGCAGGAGTTCGAGCTGCTCGAGGTCGGCTACGACATCTACAACGCGAATCAGACGGCCGTGGAGCTGCAGGCTGCGGGCGTGCGGATGGTGCCCATCAGGCAGACGACCATCGGACTGAACGCGGCCTGCCGGGAGCTGGAGCGCCGTTGGGAGGACCGCACCATTCGGCACGGCGGGAATCCCGTATTGCGATTCATGGCCGACTGCGTGGCCGTGAAGGAAGACTCCAACGGCCTGATGAAGCCGGTGAAGCCAAGCCGCCACTACTCGCGGAGGCGTATTGACGGCATCGTGGCCATTCTGAACGCGCTGGCCCGCCTGATCGTCCATGACGGATCTGGCGGCGCCGCGGATCCAGTGGTGCTGGTCGTATGATCGAGACCCTCTTTTCCCTCGCCGGCCGCGAAAACATCATGCCGGAGATCCGCTCCTCGGAGTTCGTGACCGGCCTGTCCTCCCCTGCGGAATGGCTCTGGGACGCCCTGGGAGCGGTCAAGTCCGATGCAGGCGTGGCCGTGAACGAAACCGTCGCCCTGAACTACGCGACGGTGTTCGCCTGCATCCGCGTGCTCAGCGAGACGCTGGCGTCCGTGCCGCTGATCGTCTACCGCCAGCTCGAGCGCGGCCGCGAGAAGGCGCCTGAACATTACGCCTACCGGCTGCTCAAGGAGGAGCCGAACCCGGAGATCAGCGCCTCGACATTCATCGAGACCTTGATGCAGTGGGCCAACCGCTGGGGCAACGCCTACGCGCTCATTGACTGGAACCGCGCCGGCCGGGCCCGGGCGCTGTGGCCGCTGGCGCCGCAGTGGATGCGCGTGCAGCGGCTCAACGGGCGTCTGGTCTACAGCTACGAGGACCGGTCGAGCCCGTGGGCCGGTGTGTATCCGGCCGAGGACATCATCCACATCAGGACGCTCGGCGACGACCTGGTCGGCTGGTCTCCGATCCGGCTGGCCCGGCAGTCGATCGGCACGGGCATGGCGGCCGCCCAGTTCGGGGCGAAGCTGTTCGCCAACGGCGCCAAGATCGGCGGCATCCTCCAGGTGCCCGGCCGGCTCAAGGACAGGCAGAAGTTCACCGAGGAGTTCAATACGGCCTACGGATCGGTCGAGAACGCCCACAAGACGCTGGTGATCGACGACGGAGCCAAGTGGGTGGCGACCACCATCCCGCCGGATGACGCGCAGTTTCTCGAGACGCGCAAGTTCCAGCGCTCGGAGATTGCCGCCATCTACCGCGTGCCGCCCCATCTGATCGGAGACCTGGAGCGGGCCACCTTCTCGAACATCGAGCACCAGTCGCTTGAATTCATCCAGTACTCGATGCTGCCCTGGATGACCCGGTTCGAGCAGGAGTTCAACAGGAAGCTGCTCGGCGACGGCTACTTCTGCCGGTTCCTGGTCGCCGCGCTGCTGCGGGGCGACATGAAGAGCCGCTACGAGGCCTACAACACGGGCCTGCGGGCGGGGTTTTTGAACCAGGACGAGGTGCGCGAGCTCGAGGAGATGAACCCGATCCCTGGCGGTGATGTGTACCGCGTGCAGGCCCAGATGGTGCCCCTGACGCAACTGGACGGAGGAGAGCAATGATTGTCGAACTGGCACAGCAGACGCGCGCGGCGCAGATCGCGCCGGCCACGGCGAACGAGGAACAGCGCACGATCGAAGTGGTCTGGTCGACGGGGGCGGCGGTGCGGCGCGCGGACTGGATGACAGGGAAGGTGTACGTGGAGGAGCTCTCCATGCAGCCTGGCCATGTGCGCCTCGGCCGTCTCAACAGCGGCGCTCCCCTGCTCAACACTCACGACCGCTTCGATCTGCGCGGCATCATCGGGGTGGTCGAGCGGGCGTGGCTCGCGGACGGAGAAGGCCGCGCGCTCGTGCGTTTCAGCCGGCGGCCGGAAGTGGATCCGGTCTGGCGCGATGTGCTCGACGGCGTAATCCGCAACGTGAGCATCGGCTACCGGGTGTACCGCTACGAGGAATTTCCCGGCGAGAAGCCGCCGCGGCTCCTCGCCACGGACTGGGAGCCGGAGGAGGTGAGCCTGGTGCCCGTCGGAGCGGACGCCGGCGCAGGCGTCCGCTCGGCGCAGCCGGCGGCGTGCGAAGTGTCGCTCGCCGAGGAGGAGAAGATCGACCCGCCCGCAACGCCTGGGCGGCCGTTGAGCCTGGTGCGGCGGCGCCTGGCTCTTGCAGAACGCGAATAGGAGGACGAATGAACACGAAGGAACTGAGGAGACAACGGGCCGCCCTGATCGAGCAGGCCCGGGCGATCCTGAACAGCGTGCCGGAAGGCCAGACCATGACGGGAGAACAGGAAGCGCAGTTCGACCGCATGATGGCCGACGCCGACCGCATGCTGAAAACCATTGAGGCGGCCGAGAAGGTCGAAAGCCTCTCGCAGGACCTCGAGCAGCCCGTCCGCGGCCAGGCCCGCGAGACGGCGGAGCGCAGCGAGCCGGAACTGTACCGCTCGGCCATCCTGCACTGGATCCGGGGCGGGATTGAGGCGCTGAGCCCGGAAGAGCGGGACGTGCTGAGCCAGTACCGCGCCCAGTCGGCGATCACCGGATCGGCCGGCGGCTTCACGGTGGCGCAGGACTTCTACCGCCGCCTCATCGACGCGATGAAGGAGTTCGGCGGCGTGGAGGCGGCTGGCGCCACGGTGCTGCAGACCTCCACCGGCGCCGACATGCCGATCCCGGCGGCGAATGACACGGCGCAGGTCGGCGAGATCGTCGCCGAGAACACGGCTGTGTCGGCGCAGGACATCGCTTTCGGCCAGGTCGTGCTGAAGGCGTACAAGTACAGCTCGAAGACGGTGCTCGTGCCGTTCGAGCTGATGCAGGACTCGGCGATCGACATCGAGGCCTACATCGCCCAGAAGCTGGGCGAGCGCATCGGCCGCATCACCAATCAGCACTTCACCACGGGCACGGGCACGAATCAGCCGCAGGGAGTCGTGCCGTTCTCGACCCTCGGCAAGACCGGCGCCAACGGCCAGACCACGTCCGTCACATACGACGACATCGTCGATCTCGAGCACGCGCTCGAGCCGGCCTATCGCCGCCGGGCCCGTTTCATGATGCATGACCAGACGCTCCGGGCCATCAAGAAGCTGAAGGACAGCCAGGGCCGTCCGCTCTGGCTCCCGGGTCTGGCCGTGCGCGAGCCTGACACCATCCTCGGCTACCCGTACGTCATCAACCAGGACATGCCCCAGATGGGGGCCAGCGCGAAGTCGATCCTCTTCGGCGACTTCTCGAACTACTTCATCCGGCGCGTGATGGACCTCACACTTTTCCGGATCACGGACAAGTACGTCGAGACCGGCCAGGTCGGCTTCCTCGCATTCATGCGCACCGATGGCCGCGGCGTCAACGCCGGCGTCGCTCCAGTCGTCCACTATGCCAACAGCGCCACCTGATCATCCTGATCGGGAGACTGCTGCCAGCCAGGGGGCGGCCTCAGGGCCGCCCCCGCTTTCTGGGAGGACATCATGCAGGTGCGAGTTCTCGTGAGCATCGCCTCGGCCGAGTGGTCGTACGTCCCTGGACAGATCGTCGAGATGGACGAGGGAATAGCCCGGACGTGGATCGGCAGCGGACTTGCCGAGTCGGCAGAGCCGGCGGGCGAGGCCGAGCCCGAACCAGAAACTGTTCACGCATCGCGTAAACAGAAACGGAAATGATCCTGCGAGTGCTGGATCCGCCGCAGCAGGAGCCTCTGACGCTCGCGGAGGCGAAAGTGTTCCTGCGAGTGGACCATGACGCCGACGACGTCGAGATCGAGGCGATGATCCGCGCGGCGCGCGAGCAGGCGGAGCTGTATCAGGGACGGGAGGTCGCGCGCAAGCGGCTGGAGATGCTCCTCGACGGCTGGCCGCGGCGAGGGCCAATCCTGACCCCGGCGCCGCTCGTCCAGGTGGAGGACATCCGGTACAGGCTCGCGGACGGAACCTGGATGACCTGGCCGGCGACCGAATACCTGGTCGCGGCCGACGCGGAGCCCGGCGAGATTCACCCGCGCGCCGGATGGCCGGGCGACGCTCTGTGGCCTGCTGGCGCAGTGTCCGTGCGGATGGTCTGCGGCTGGCTGCCTGACGACGTGCCGGAGCACATCAGGCAGGGAATGAAGCTCCTGATCACGAGCTGGTACGAGCACCGTACGGGCTACCGATTAGGGAACATCCTCACGGAAGTCCCTGTCGGCATCACCGCGCTTCTCAGCGCGAACCGGCTGGTGAGATTCTGATGGCGATCGAGCCTGGAGCGCTGCGGCACAGGATTGTGATCGAGGAGAACGCGCCGGCCCGAACTCCCACGGGAGCCCTTGCGCCGAACTGGACGCCGGTGGCGGAACGGTGGGCGGCCATCGAGCCCCAATCCGGCCGCGAGTTTGTGGCCGCCCGGCAGGTGCATTCAGAACTTACGCACATCATTACGGTCCGCGGGCCGCTGAACGTGCGGCCGGACATGCGAGTCCGGCTCGGGCAGCGGATCCTCGACATCATTGCCGTGATGGACGTCGAGGAGCGCCATGTCGAGATCCGCCTGCTGTGCAAGGAGGGCAAGGGCGCGTGAAGACGATCGACGGGATGGAGGAGTTGAAAGCGAAGCTCGGCCGGCTGACACAGTCGCTCTACAGCGAGGAGGCGGTGACCGTCTACCTGACCGCCGCCCGGAAGATCCGCGACGAGGCCCGGCGCCAGGCGCCGGTCTCGCGGTGGCCCATCATCTCGCTCTGGCGCGGCTCCCGCGGCGCCAGCATATCTCGGCGCGAGCGCGGCTCGTTGCGGAAGTCCATTGTCGCTTACGCGTTCAGGAGTCAGGCCGGGAAAGGCGTCGGTCCCGGAGCGGCGGCGCAGGTCAACGTGCGCTGGGGCCTCCAGCGGGCTCCGCACGCACACCTGGTGGCATTCGGCACTGGCACGCGGACGGCGAAGTCGGGAAAGGTGATGATGTTCCCGGCGCTGGGAGGCCAGGGATGGATCGCGGCGAAGCGCGTGGGGCCCACGCCTCCCAATCCCTTTTTCCGGCGCGCCGTCGAGCGCGCCGGCCCCGTGGCGCTTGATGCGGCTCGCGACCGCATTGCGAAGATCCTGGAGGGCACGGCCCAGAAATGACCATTGCGGCGAGCCTCTACGCCCATCTGACCGCCCATCCGGCCGTAGCCGCCCTGGCTGCCGATCGAGTGTACCCGGTGCTCGCGCCTCAGAGGGACACGAATGCGCCGTTGGAGCCTACGCTCGTCTTCCGTCTGGCAGCGAGGCGTGATGCTCTCGTGATGAACGGGCCCATGACACTGGCCACAACAGAGTGGGAAATCGCCGCCCTTGCGGCCGACTATGACACCGTCCATGAGCTCGCGGAGGCCGTCATCGGGGCGCTGAATTACTTCAAGGGGCAGATGGGCGGGGGAGTGCGTGTCGAGGCCTGCACGCTTCAGGATGCTGCGGACTTCGACGAGATGGACCTCGGATTCTTCGCCGTTCTGCTCAGGTTCGAGATTCAGTTCAAGTGAGAAGGAGGAACCATGCCGTATAGCGCGTTCGCCGTGCAGGGCACGGCGCTGCAGGTGAAAATCAGCGCTGCCTTCGTGACCGTTCCTGGCGTGGAAGGCCTGTCTGGCCCGACCGGCACGAAGCAGCAGATCGAAGTGACGGCCATGAACGACACGGCCGCGAAATTCGTGTCCGGACTCCCGGATTACGGAGAGATCACATTCCGGCTGTTCTGGGATCCCGCAGAAGCTTCTCATCAGCATCTGCTGACGAGCTACCAGACGCCCAACTCGACGGATGAGTTCAAGCTGGTCTGCAGCGACGCCGGCGCGGCCGAAGTGCTGTTCAACGGCCAAGTGACCGGCTGGCAGTGGTCCTTCGAGAAGGGGCAGGCAGCCACTGTCGAAGTCACCATCAAGGTCAGCGGCAACGTGACGGTGACCCCGTAAGCTATGTCGAATCCCATTCGCAAAGAGCATGCTGTCGAGATCGGCGGCCGGCGCCTGCCGCTGCGGTTCGAGCACCGAGATTTCGCCAGAGCCGAGGGCAGACTCGGCATGGCGCTGCTGGGGCCTCCGGCGGCGGAATTCTGGTCGAAGGCCGGCCCGGCCTACCAGACCGGAGTGCTGCTGTTCGTGGGGCTCCTGCACGCCATGCCGACGCTGACGCTCGAGCAGGCGCAGGACATGATCACGTTCGACAATGCGGCTGAGATCGAAAAGGCGGTCTTCGACGCATTCTCCGACGCGCTCCGCGTGGCTGCCAAGGCCGGGGACAGGGAGGCGGCGGCCGACGGCCCTTTACCAGAGACGAGTACTGGCTCGGGCTCTGGGCCATCGCCAGAATAGACCTTGGCCTGACTGCCGGCGAGTTCTGGCGGCTGACGCCCCGAGAATTCTGGGCGTTGGTCGACAGGGCACAGGCGCGCGAACGCCTGGCCGACGTCCGCGCTGGGTTGATGCCGTGGCTCTACTGGCACGCCCACCGCGGCAAGGCGCCAGAAAAGCCGCTCGAGGAATTCCTGCCGACTGTATGGGGACGGAAGCGCCGCGGCATGAGCGGCGCAGACATTATTGCGCGTTTCCGAGCCTTGAAACATGGCAAGGCTGAGTGAGCTGATCGTCAAGATCACGTCCGATACCGCCGGGTTCACGCGTGGTGTGCGCGACGTGTCAGTCCAGATGCAGCGCCTGAGCTCGGTGAGCGAGAGCGCCGTCCGCGGGATCAATACCGCATTCGAGCGGATCAGCTCTGCCGGGACGAGGCTTTCGATTGGCGTCAGCGCACCGCTCGCGGCCCTGGGGGTGGCGGCGGTGAGGGCGGATGCCGACCTCGAAGCCTTGCGCATGGGGCTGATCGCCGTCAGCGGCAGCGCCGCCGCGGCAGACAAGCAGCTGGTGAGGCTGGCGGAGGTTGCCAAACTCCCAGGGCTTGGGTTCCGCGAGGCCATCCAGGGTTCGGTGAACCTGCAGGCGGCAGGCTTTTCCGCCCAGTTGGCGGAGCGGGCGCTCAAAGCACTAGGCAATGCTTTGGCGACCGTTGGCAGAGGCAAGGCGGAGCTCGATGGCGTGATAGTAGCTCTCACGCAGATCCAGTCCAAGGGCAAGATCTCCGCCGAGGAGATCAACCAGCTTGCGGAACGCCTGCCGCAGATCCGCGCGGCGATGAAGGCCGCATTCGGGACGGCAGACACAGAAGCCCTGCAGAAGATGGGGATCTCGGCGCAGGAGTTTGCCGAGAAGATCATCTCCTACTTTGAGAAGCTCCCGCCTGTCACGGGAGGCGTCAAGAACGCCTTCGAAAACATCCGCGACGCCGCTCTTCGAGCGCTCGCCGACATCGGTGCCGCGCTGCGGCCCGGGACTGAGCTGGTGACGAAGTTCGCCGACGATGCGATCTCCAGGCTGGCTGACCTGGCCAAACACTTCCGCGACTTGCCGCCGGCCATCCAGGCTACGGCGATCGCCCTCGGAGGCCTGGCAGCGGCGGCTGGACCGGCGCTGGCGGCGCTGGGGCAGATAGGGCTCGGGATCAGCGGCATAGCAACCACAGTCCCAGTCATCAAAGCCATGACTGCAGCGGTTGGCGCCGGCATTTTGTCGCTCGGACAGTTTGCCGGCGCGCTTGTCGCGCAAGTCGTCCCGGCAGCAGGATCTGCAACGATTGCACTGAAGGCTCTCGGTGGAGCAGCGCTTCTAACGGCCACGGCCCTTGCGGCTTTGCAGGCCGCGACTGGCGTCATCCAGTTGATCTCGGCTTCGAAGCAGCTCCGCGATGCGCAGCAGCAGGCACGCGACGCCGTGGAGCAGCAGAACCACAGTATCGAGATCCTGCGCATCAAGCTCCATCAGGCCGGCATTTCGACCGCCGAACTCGACCAATCCTACCGCCGTGCCGAGATCTCTCTGGGGCAGTATGTGCGCGGCCTGATGCAATTGGCCTCTGCACATAGGTCGGCTCAGGCGGCTGCAGACCAGGTGAAGCAGCAAACCATGGACCTGGCCGAGGCCTTCCGTGTTCTCGGAGTCGACAGCACCGAGACGCTCACCAAGCGCTACCAGCAGTCGCGCGAGGCCCTGCGGGCCGTCGAGCAGGCCTACCGTGAGGGCAAGGCCTCCGCCATGGATCTGGCCCGGGCGCAGGAGGCTGTGCGGCAGGCCTTTGAGGCCGTGCAGAAGCCGATCAAGGCGGTCCGTGAAGAAATAGGCAAAATCCAGGGGCCCGAGAACGTCGGCACGGTCCTGCGCGAGATGGTCTCCGAAATCGCAGGCGGCGCCCAGGCGAAGGAGGCCGAGCAGAGGCTTCGGTCGATCGCCGAGATCCTCTCGCTGCGCGGGTTCGAGCCGGACAAGTTCCCTTGGTACGTGGCCAAGGCCGGCGAGGCCGCGGAGCAATCCGGCATCGCGGCGCAGATCACCGGCCGGTACTACGAGCGGATGTGGGAGGAGATCGGCAACCAGCAGGCTGCTGCGCGCGCCGAACAACAGCTGAAGCAGTTGGCCTGGGCGCTGGGGATCAACGTCGAGCAGTACAAGAAGCTGCAGGAGGCGAAGAAGAGGCTCGGGTTTGACGGCGAGAAAGACATCAATCAGATGGCCGCCGATGTAGCCACGCTGAAGTCCAGCAACGCTCCGGTCTACCAGCAACGTAAGGCCGAGCTCGACCTCCTGCTGGAAAAGCGGCGTCAGAACATCGCCCTCACCCAGGAGGAGGCTGCGCAACTGCAAAGGCTCCAAAAGTGGCAGCGTGATCTCGGCCGCGAGCAGGCCGGTTTCTGGGAGCAGGCCAAGCAACGGCTCGGGGCGATTTTCCAGGACACGGCCAAAGACATCACGGATCTGATCTTCAAGGGCGGAAAGTTCAAAGACATCATGGTGGACAGCCTCGAGCAGATCGGAAAGGCGCTGACGAGGCTCGCCATCGAAAAGACGTTTGCGTCAATCGGCCGCGAGCTCGCCGGTATTGTGGCCAAAATCCCAGGGCTCGCCAAGATCGGATCGATATTCGGTCTGGGCGGCGGCGCCGCCGCCACGGCAGGGACGGCCGCGAGTACCGCAGCCTCAACCGCGGCAGCCGCTGGGCAGGTGGCCAGTCAAACCGCAGGTACCGTGGGGAAAGTGATCGGCTCCTCGTTCACCGCTCTGGCCGGCGTGGTCACGGGGGCCATCAGCGCCGTCACTGGAGTGATCTCGGTCTTTCAGAACGCCAGGCAGGAAGGCTCGCTCAACGCGATCGAGTGGAACACGCGCAAGGCCTCGATCCACCTGGAAGATATCCTGCATCGGATCAACGGCGGCATTCCGGGCTTCGGCGATGTGCAGGCGCGCATCGTCGAAGTGCGCGATGTCCTCATAGGATGGGACCAATACATCACGGGCGGGCTGAAGCTGGCTGGCGGCGGCGGCAACATCACCATCAATATGGACGGCGCCAACTTCATTGGGTTCCGCGACCTGGATGCGTTCCTGGACGAGTTGGTGCGCCGCCTCAAGCAGCGAGGCTTGTAACGGTGATTCTGCCAGCCGCGTCCATCAGGCCGGAGGACGGCATGAAGCTGATCACACTGGCTCTGTTGTCCATGACGCTGCTGGCTGATGAGTCCATGCGCCTACCGCTCGCATGCGGGCAGGTGGACTGGCCTTCCCACGAGGTGATGAAAGCCCTGGGGTTCGATGTTCAGCCGAGCGGCGGCGGCGCGACGATGATTTATGCCCACGCCTACCGCACCCGTGACTGGAACCAGGTCTGGCGGCAGGTCCAGAGGCCTGCGGAGACACATGCCGGCCTGCTAGGCTATGTCGCCGGTCTGCGGCCGCGGTTTGCCGAGCTGACCCTGTCTGACATCAACGTCAACTGGCGCACCGGCGAGCAACATTGCGAGGTGCGGCTGGCGGTGGACTACAACGGCTACCGACGCGGGTTCTTCACTGAGGGATCCGAGCGGTTCCGCAGCACTGGGGAGCTGGAGCGGAAGATCCTCGAATTGATCCGGCTCCAGGTCTGGGCGAAAGGGCTCTTGGCAGAGAAATAGTTCCAGAGTCAGCACGAGTTGAGCAGCCCGCCGGGCTTCGGCCCGCCGCGGGCTTTTTCGTTATGGCGTTCTCACTTCTGATCGGCGGCGCTCCCTATAACTGGAAACAGGGCACACTGAACATCGTTGAAACGCTCGGCGGCAGGTCGACGTGTGAGTTCTCGATCGACAACCCGGACGGATCGATCACGGCCCCTCAGGTTGGGCAGAGCGTGCTCGTGAAGGATGGCGCATACACGATCTTCGCCGGCAGCATTGAGACAGTCGAGGCAGTGCGCTATCCCGGGACCTTCGCCGGGCTCTGGAGGGTCTCGTGCGTCGACCACCACCGGATCCTGGACCGCAGAGTCACCGGGCAGAAGAGCTGGCAGTCCACGCGCGCCGGCGACATCGTCACGGAAATCTGCACAACGTACCTGGGAGGCGAAGCAGTCGGCATTGACTTCATCCAGCAGGGGCCGGTCGTTGAGCGATTCGAGATTGACCACGCAACCATCGCCGAAGCGCTCCAGCAACTGGCTGAAGTCGCTGGCATGGTCTGGTATATCGACTATGGCCGGCAGTTGCGCTTTTTCGCGCCCAATGCCTATGCCTGTCCATTCGAGCTGGAGCCGGCGAGCACGAACTTCGAGGATCTCGTGCTGCGGTCGACTCGCGAGCAGTACGCGAACCGGATCATCGCCAAGATCGGCCAGTTCGTTCGCGACCCGCAAACGGCACGATTCGACGCACAAGGTCGGAGTGGAGATGGCGAGGAGCCGCTCGACTGGATGAAGCCGGACGGATCCCGTAAACGTTGGGCGGTCACTTACCCGGTCCACGCGGCGCCGACGGTAAAGGTCAACGGGGCCGCACGGACCGTGGGGACCTACGGCGACGATGCAGCAGAGTTCTATTGGCAGACCGGCAGCAGGGAAATCGGCCAATCGGACAGCTCCGCGGCTCTTGACCCGGGCGACGTACTGGAGATCACCTACGTCGGCCTCTCGTCGGAAGTGCTCACAGTCGAGAACTCCGGCGAGATCAGCAGGCGCGCCGCTGTCGAGCAGCACACCGGCATATACGAAAAGCTCGTAGACACATCCCAGGAGATGACAAGGGCGGACGCGCGCCAATACGCCCAGGCCGCTCTCGACAAGCTCGACAGCCTGAGTGCGGTCGCTGTAATCGACACGAACACGATCATCGAGCCCTTGGCATCGACGGCCCGGGTGGGGCAGTTCATTCACGTCGATGTGGACGGCTACCGCCTCGAATGGAAGCAGGTGACCGCGGTCGAGTATGGGGCGCCTTCGATCATCACTGTCCCGGGCCACGGACTCATGGACGGCTCGCGCATCCGGCTCCACCAAGTGCCCAGCCTGAATGGTTCCTGGAGCGTCGAGGTGGTGGACCAGGATAGGCTCCGCCTGGTCGGTTCGAGCGCATCCGGGACTTATGCCGGCGGCGGTTACGCCTACCCGTTGACCTACCTGATCCGGCAGATTCGCACCGCGGACGTCGCCGGGCAGCTTGCTGTCCAACTGGAATGCGTCATGGGGCCGGCCACTGACGACGCCGCGAGCTTCTTCCGTGACCTCGCAGCTGCGCAAGGGATCCCGCCATCGGCGCCGAGGCCATCGGAAGGCGGATCCGGCGGCGTCCCAACAGGCCCCTTGGACCCGCTTTCCATCACGTCTGCCGCTGTCGAGTATCGGCAGAACGAAGGCGGCTGGAGCTATCGGCTGGCTGTGACTCTCTCAGGCACGGCGTTGAGTCAGGAGCACTACGGCGGAGCTGACGTGCATGTGCGTTTTGCGTCAGAAACCGTGCCGAGCGATTGGGCCACACTGCGCAGGATCGGAGAGCATCGCCCTGGGGATCCAGCCACGATTCAGAGTCCATGGTGGCCAATCACGCCGGGCACATCGACACAATTCTGGCTCCGGGCAGCGGTACGCGACCGAGCCGGCGGAAACCGCGCCTGGGGCTCGATCGCCGGGCCCTTCGCATTGCATCTGCCTTTAGGAGATGCCGTGCCCGGCACCGGGCACAACTGGAACTTCACGGCGCAGCTTTCCGGGTACTGGGACGACGGCAATGGGGTTCGGCTTGGCAAGGTGGATCTATCGTGGTCGCCGCTGCCGCTGCCGGGCGTGTTGTACGGCGTCTACGAACACCGCTCGTCCAGTGCGACTCCGCCTGCGTACTCGGCCTACACGCCAACCACGGCCAACACGTCGGATGACACGACCACACTGTGGGTGAGGCCGCCGAACGCGCCTGGCGAATACCTGCACCTGGCACTGGTGGCGCAACTGCCAGCCGACGGAGTGTGGCCGCTTCCGACCGATTACAGTCCTGGCCAACTTCCGGTAGCGTCGGTGTGGTTGCCGGTGGCTGGCCTAAGCGACCAAGTATCGAACTGGCAGGTCACCGTCCAGACCGACCAAACCGACGACGTGCCGCGCGGCCGCTTCGTGTTCTCGTTCACGCCGCCGGCCGACCCGGACTTCCACCACATCCACGTCTACCGGAGGCCTGCCAACTCGTCTGGTCAGCCGATCGCCGACTGGCTGCCGGACAAGGTTGCGGCGATCATGACCGGAGGGCCGGGCGGCTGGTGGCCGCTGCCCAGCCAACCCGAATACTGGCTGTTCAAGGCGGTGGCGTGCAACTCGCTGGGGCAGGAGAATCCGGCCAGTCCGCCAACAGTCTTTGTGACGGTACCAACATCGGGCGGGGTGACGATGAGCAAGGCCAAACCATCGGGCGTTACGGGACCGATGGCGGTGGACGGGCAGGGCCGGATCACGACGGCAGCCGATCGGGACGTGCCTCTGATCGCCTCGTCCCAGCCCGGTACGACGTACCTCGGATCGCGGATCGTGCAGTGGCAGGGCCAGATCTGGGTGTGGACCGGCAGTCAGTACCAGCTCGACACGAACGCCAACCGGATCAAGGTGGAGCTGCAGCAGAACGGCCTGACGGCGGCCGAGTTCGCGACGACTTTCGCGCCAGTCCGCGTGCTGTCGTCGGTCCCCTCGTCATATCAGGGCGACTTCATCGTCAACACGACAGACCGCAGGCTATACAGGTGGAATGGCTCAGCGTACGTCCGCCCGATGCCGGGCAGCGACATCAAGCTGGAGCTGCAGGTCGACAAGCTGACAGCTGCCGAGATCGCAGCCGGAGCCATCAACACCACCCACCTGGCTGGCAACCAGATCAACGTCGGACCGTTTTCAGGGCAGCCGCCGCGGTTCGTCGTGACGGACAGCTTCGGCAACCAGATCGGAGCGATCGGGGAATTCAGCGGCTTCACCGGCCTGTGGGCCATTCACGGGCGGTTCGGCGGATCGTTCTCCAACCCGATCATTTCCCTCTCCAGTATCGGAGCCCAAATCAACAACGCCGCCATTCAGGTCGTTGACTCGTCCAAAACGATAACGATATCCCCGTCTGTCGGCTTTCGTATTCAAAACAACTACGATGCGAACCAGTATATGGTTCTGGCCTTCGACGGGCTGTTCGGGTATGGGTCTGGTGGCCGCACATTCGTCCACGATTCATGGGGTACGGAAATCACTGTCGGCAATTACGTGGCGCGCTCAAGATGCTTTTCGTCGATGGCTTTTCACGTCGCAACTGGACCGTTAGGGTACAGCACAATCGTCAGTGATTCGTCTGGTACCTATGTCAATACACAAGGTGCGTATCAGGTTAACGGTACGACAGTGATTGATGCGAACAGGTATGCGTCGTTCCAGCAGTTGAGCGTGCAGGGGCAGATCAGGATTGACACGTTCGGGCGGCTGCGGTGGCCCGAGGTGTTTAACGAGAGTATCTTTTTGGGCGGGGTCACGAGCACGAAGTGGGTGGCGGCCTATGACGCTGCTGGGTATTTCGTGGGGAAGATTCCGCTGATTTGACAAGGAGGCAGCGTGGCGGTCATTGAGATCGAGATTGACGATGCGGTGGTCGAGGAGCTGCAGCAAGCGATTGCGAATCAGGCTGCTGGCATGGCCATGCAGTTTCGAGGAGAAGTGCCGGCCGGTGTTCCGCTCACTGTTGAGGCCTGGCTGCAAAACGTGATGGAGCAAAACATCGCACAGGTGCTGTCCAGCGTATCGCGCCGGGCCGCGGCCGAGAACGCTCGGAAGGCGGTGCAGGATGCGACTGCGGCGTTGGTCAAGGCGGTAGCAGGCGTGCGGAGCGTAGTGGTTCAGAAGTGAGGTGAGCGTATGAGAAATCTGGGCCTGCTCGCCGCATTCCTTTGCGCTTACGCGCTCGGGCAGGTGCAGATCGTCGACACGCTGCGCGTAGGCGCGGGCAATGGGTTGTTTGAGGGCCGAATCATTGTCACCGGACCGAGCATGGTGTGCGGGGGGCAAACCTATGCGCCGTGGCCGCTTGCAGTTCAGGTGACCGGCGGCCAAGTGAATCTCACTCTTGTCCCCAGCTCTGCTTGCGAGCCTCAAGGCGTGTATACCGTGCGGTTTCTGCCGGTGAGAGGATCAGAATGGACCGAGCGCTGGATCGTGCCCGATGCCAGCGGGCCGCTGACTTTGGCGCAGATCCCGCGTGCCACAGTACCCCTGCCATCCCTATTTCTTCAGCCTTCACAGATCGCCAGAGCTGGCGCCCAAGTGGGCGATGTGCTGACATGGCTCTCCAGTGGGCGATGGGGGCCTGCGCCGCCCAGCGCTGGCAGCATCACTCTGAGCGGAGATGCTGCTGGGCCTGCGAGTGCCACCACCGTGGTCGCCGTGCGCGGCGTGCCTTTTGCGTCGGCTGTTCCGGTCGACGGGCAGGTCTACGTCTGGGACAGCGCTCAGGGAGCCATGGTGCCGCGCACGATCAACGGGGCCTATTCCGACGGAGAAGTCCCGGCAGGAGTCATTGACGGAGCAAACCGCCAGTTTTCGCTGAGCCAAAGCCCACAGCCTGCGTCGAGCCTGCTGCTGTACCGCAACGGGATTTTGCAGCGCGCAGGAGTCGACTTCACTCTCAGTGGGCAGCAAATCACGTTCTGCGAGATGTGCACTCCTTTGCCAGGAGACATTCTCCAGGCATACTACCGATGGGCTCCATCCTTGCCCTTCGGGTCCCAGGTTCTCAGCGTCGCGGGGAAAGCAGGGGACGTCACGCTGGACGTGGGCGACAAGGCGGACCTGCAGGCCGCCCTCGACGGGAAGGCCGCGGCGTTGCACAATCATCCGCTCTCCGATCTGAGCCAATCCGGGGCCCTCTCCGGCCAGGTCATCAAGTGGAACGGCTCCGCGTGGATTGCGGCACCGGATGAAACCGGCGGAGCGCCGGCATGGGGATCCATCACCGGCACACTCAGCAATCAGACGGACCTGCAGGCCGCCCTCGACGGGAAGGCGGCGCTGTCTCATAGCCATGATGCCGCGCAGGTCGCCAGCGGGATCCTCGCCACGGCCCGTCTCGGGGCTGGAACGGCCAGCTCTGGAACGTTCCTGCGGGGCGATCAGCAGTGGGCCGCTGTGGATTGGGCGGAAGTGGCGAGCAAGCCTTCATCCTTTCCGCCGGCTGCCCATGGCCACAGTGCCGCCGATATCACGAGCGGGACCCTCGACCCAGCGCGCCTGCCGAAGCTGAAGCACGTGGAGGATGTGACGAGCCAGACTTCCGTCAGCGTGACCGCCGCTACCCACCAGCTCGGGGCCGGCCCGATTCAGGTGACGTGCTACACCCAAAACGGCAGCAATTGGGAATGGGTGATCCCGGACCAGGTTGTGGTCAGCGCGGCTGGTAATGTCCAGATCCAGTTTCTGCTCTCATTCACGGGCAAATGCGTGCTCCAGTAGGCCAGGCGCGCGAATTGGTGAAAACAGTGACTTTTGACCGCTCAAAAGCGGCCGTAACCTGTTGAGTTTTCGTTCTGCTGAGCCGATGAATTGGTGAGAATGCCTATTCTCACCAATTCGTGCCCTCCGATGCCCAGGCGAGCGCGACCTGAAATCCAGTACCTCACGGAACAGGAAGTCGAGCGGCTCTTCTCAGTAATCCGCGATCCGCGTGATCTCGCAATGTTCCGCGTGGCGTATCATCGCGGGCTCCGAGCGCGGGAAATCGGTCTCCTCCAGCTCGCGGATTTCGATCCGCGGTCTGACCGCCTCACCGTCCGGCGCCTGAAGGGCAGCCGCGGCGGGCAGTATCACCTCACCAAGAACGAAGTCAAAGCGATTCGGGCATGGCTGCGGATCAGGGGAGGCGCCCCGGGACCGCTGTTCCCCTCACGCGTCGGGAAGCCGATCTCGCAGCAGATGCTGGATGTGCTGATGAAACGCTATGGTGAGGCGGCCGGGATCCCGCCAGAGAAGAGGCACGTCCACGTTCTGAAACACTCGGCTGCTACCCATCTGTTGAACCGCGGAGAGCCGATTGAGGATGTGCAGGATCACCTCGGGCATGTCAACATCCAGAACACGATGATCTACGCGCGGATAACGAACAAAAGGCGCATCGAGCGTGACCGCCGACTGCGCGACTGGTGACGTACGACAATTCGAATAGACTAAAAGCATTGATTGGAAAACTTTTATTCCATTCCCAAGCTGAACGTCGCGGGTTCGAGTCCCGTCTCCCGCTCCAATCCCCTAACCCTCTGAAAAGGGTTCGTCTGCTCCATTGACATCTGGCTGAGACCGTCGTCGAGCACCCGCACAACGGCTCCCTTCTCCGCGACGGCGTTCCGCTTCAGAAGTCCGGCTCCCTTGCTGATTCTCGGGTGCGCCGCGTCCATTGACGAGGAAACCCGAACTCAGGCACAACGCGCACCGGCGCCTCCAGCGAATGCCGCCGTCCGCGACGCCCTCAGCCCGCTTCCAGGCTCTGATCGACGGCGGGCAGATCCAGGGTGCGCTGGATGTCCCGGACTCCGACATCCGGCGCCTGGGCCACCAACTCTGGGCAGAGATTCACCGTGTGGCCGTTCGGCGCCAGTACGAACAGCAGAGGAACCGGCATCATGCCGCCAGGCCACTCCGCTCTCGCCTCCCAGTAGGAGACAGCGAAATCCTGCGGGTTCAGGCCGGCGCGAATCATGGCATCCGCGAGGGCGCGCATGCTCCGCACGGCTGCGGGCGGCGCGCCGCCCGGGCCGGGTCTTAAAAGAGACCCCGGTGCGCGGATCCAGCTTTCGGGCATCTCTCGGAAAAGTCCCGGAGGTATGGTATCCGGGCCGTTCGGTTCCGCCCC